>MDTG01406736.1_pt1 | contig 10227 bp, 6 predicted proteins | sample 811421 | NCBI WGS metagenome assembly MDTG01 (sample SAMN05326645, study PRJNA326480) | marine metagenome | isolation source: seawater | place: Pacific Ocean: South East | collected 2011 | reverse complement strand
TGCCCGACCGAGAAGAGGTCGAAGGCGCTTTCCATCGGCTCCGGGAAGCCCGCCATGCCCCCGCGCTTGCGAAGGCGGTCCAGCATGTCCTGTCTTCCGGTGAGCAGCTTGTGTGGGTAGCACTGGTGCCCGACGTCGAACAGCAGCCGGTCGCTCTCGAAGTCGAAGACGTAGTGCAGGGCGATGGTCAGCTCCACCACCCCGAGGTTCGGGGCCAGGTGTCCGCCGCTCTTGGAGACCTGCTCGCAGATCGCGAACCGGATCTCGGCCGCCAGCGACTCGAGCTCGGCGATCGAGAGGGACTTCAGGTCCTTGGGGGACCGAATGCGGGGGAGCTGGGTGAATTCCAAACCGGTCACATCCCTTCCTAGGGGGGGCCACCACGGGCCGATCCGTCACATCATAGACGGGTTCCGGGTTCAGCGGGTCCTTCGTGCGAGACTTGCGGTCAACTCGCGAAGGGGGCTGGTGCCCGCTCCACATGCCTCGAGGGCGGATTCCGCGGCCTGTTCGAGGAATTCGATGGTCCGCTTCGTCCCCTCGATGCCATGGACCGCGGGGTAGGTCCGCTTGCCCTGGTCCCGGTCCTTGCCCGCGGTCTTCCCGAGGTGCTGGGTCGACTGGGTCTCGTCGAGCAGGTCGTCGACCACCTGGAACATGAGTCCCACCGCCTCGCCCCAGCGTCCCATGGCGTCCACCACCGCCCGGGGTGCGTCGGCCGAGAGCGCCCCGCACCGTGCGGAGCCCCGGATGAGCGCGGCGGTCTTGTTGCGGTGGATCAGTTCGAGCATCCCGGGCTCGTCGAGGTCCTCCGGGGCCCCACCAAGGGTGTCCCAGGACTGCCCCTCGATCATGGCGATGGTCGCCTCGCCGACCTCCCGCGCGATCTGGTCCGCACGATGGTCGCTCTCCGAGGCGACGACCATCGCCATCGATTGCAGCACGTCGCCGGCCAGGATCGCGGTGCACTCCCCGAACTGGCGGTGGACCGTGGGCCGTCCACGCCGGAGGTCGTCGTCGTCGAGGGCCGGGAGGTCGTCGTGGATCAGGCTGAACGCGTGGATGAGCTCGAACGCGCAGGCCGCGGGGATGGCCTGCGTGTTCGGGGCGCCGGCCAGCTCGCAGGCCCGGCAGGCGATCAGCGGCCGGATGCGCTTGCCTCCCCCGAGCACCGCGTATTCCGCGGCTTCGCGGAGTCCCGCGTGGCGGATCCGCTGGAGGTAGGCCTCCAGCGCGCGGTCGATCCGCTCGCGGATCGCATCGTCCCCGTCGGTGGGAACGGGTGGTGGGTGTCCGGACTGGTCCATGGGGATGATCTTAATCGCCGGGCAACCATCGGGGGGGGACCACGGCCCGGTATGGAAAACCTTATGATGAGGCCATGGGTGACCTGCTCCAGAGACTCGGCGAACTGATGGACCAGGGCGGCTTCGTGATGTGGCCGCTGCTGTTCATGAGCGTCTTCACCATCGCGCTTTCCTTCGAACGACTGGTGTTCTGGCTGCGGGTCAACAGCTCCGCCAAGCTCCGCTTCGGCAAGTTCATGTCCGCCCTCCACGTCGGCAGCACCGCCCGGGTGCGCGACATCGCCGCCAAGGACAACTCGCCCTACGGCGAACTCGCCGACCGTCTGGCCCAGGGGGAGGGGGATGCGGATTCCATCAGCGTCGAGGTCGTGGAGTACCAGCGACCGCGCATCGAGCGGTACATGCTGGTGTTCTCCACGATCGTGACCGCGGCCCCCATGCTCGGGATCCTCGGCACCGTGCTGGGCATCATCCGCAGCTTCGAGCTGCTCGGTGCGCAGGAGACGATCACCGACCCCCGGGAGATCTCCGCCGGGATCGCCGAGGCGCTGCTGACCACCGCCTTCGGCCTGGTGGTGGCCCTCATCGCTCTCGTCCCCTACATGGCCTGCCGGGGGCAGATCGAGCGTGCGATCTGCCGCTTCGAGGCCATGACCGCCGCCGCACGCGGCAAATTCGCCGACCCATCATCGGACTGAGGTGCGTCCCCCCGGCCCGCACCGGCCCGGACTCCCGCACGATCCCCACCCAGGAGCAGGACCACCACCCCATGAACGACGACGCCACCAGCAGCAGCGACACCGACGCACGCGAGCCCCTCGAGCTCTCGATCACCGGCCCGGGGATGTCGGAGAACCTCTCCCTGACCAACCCGGAGTACATGGTCGGACGTGCACTCGAGTCCGACCTCCAGCTCCCCGACGCCGCGGTCTCGCGCCGCCACGCGCGATTCGTGCACGACGGCACCAGCTGGTGCGTCGAGGACCTCGGCTCCCGCCACGGCACCGAGATCGGGGGGGCGAGGATCCCCTCGGAGCGTCCGGTCCCCGTCTCCCCCGGCGAGCGCATCGTGATCCGTCCCTACGTGCTCAGGATCACCGGGGACGCCCAGGAGCGGACCACCATCTTCGCCAAGGACGACAGCGACACCCTGCTCTCGGACTCGGTGGCCGCGGTCCCCGAATCCGAGCTGGAGGTCCTGGCGTCGCGACGCCTCGGGCTCCTGATGGACTCCGCGGCCTCGATCCAGCAGGCGATCGACGTGGGGCTCATGGGCTCCGCCGCGATCGACGCGATCCTCGCGGGCACCGAGTTCGGGCGGGCGTTCGTCCTGGCCCCGGTGGGGGGGTCGGTCGAGCAGATCGAGATCATCAGCTCGCGGGCGCGGATCGGCGCCTCCGAGGACACCGAGCAGGATCCCATCAGCCGGACCCTGCTCCGCGCCGCGGAATCCGGCCGCGTGGTCCGGCTCCGCGACGAGCCGGACATCCAGGCGGCGGTCTCCATCGTCGGGGCGGGCGTCAAGGAGGCCCTCTGCGTCCCGATCCGGGTGGGCGAGGGGATCGAGGCCTACCTGTACCTCGACGCCAGCGCCTCGAGCGGGAGCGATGGCTCCGACACCGCGGCGTTCTGTTCGGCGATCGGGCGTCTGTGCGGGCTCGCGATGGCGAACATCGAACGCATCGACCTCCAGACCAAGCAGGCGCGACTGGTCCAGGAGCTGCAGGCCGCCCAGATGGTCCAGAAGCGGATGGCGCCACCGGAATCCGGTGCCATGTGCGGGGTCAAGTGGGAGCTCCGGGTCGTCCCGGGCACCATCGTGGCGGGCGACCTCGTCGGCGCCTGTTCGACCCCCGACGACACCCCGATCGTCTTCCTCGGGGACGTCGCGGGCAAGGGGGCGGCCGCCGGGCTCCTCATGGCCGCGCTCGAGGCGCGGCTCATCGCCGAGAGCGAGCGCGGCACCGACGTGGGGCGGATGATCTGCAACGCCAACAACGCCATCATGCGGGTCACCGACGCCGCGGAGTTCATCACCCTCTGGACCGTGAGCTTCGACCGCGCGGCCGGGACCGCCACCTGCGTCGACTCCGGTCACGGCTACTGCGCGATCGTGCGGGCCGACGGTGGGATCGAGCAGGTCCAGATCGACGGCGGGCCCCCGGTCGGGGTCGTCCCGAACTTCCCCTACGAGGGCGTGACCGTCCCGTTCCACCCCGGGGACCGGATGGTGATCTTCAGCGACGGGCTTGCGGAGCAGCAGGGTCCCGACAAGGAGATGTTCAACTTCGAGCGGGTGATCGACTCGCTCGGGAAGTCGACCGGCGAGCAGGACGACGTCAACCGACTGTACGACGCGCTGGAGGCCTTCGCGGGCCCGCGTCCCTGGCAGGACGACGTCACGATCATGAGCGTCAGCTTCGACGAGGGGGCCTGACCCGCCCCGGCCCGGTGGCTCAGCCGCCCGGTTCGACCTCGTTCATCACCGGATCGCATTCATGCTGGAAGCGGGTGGGATCCCCCCCGACGGTGTTCAGCGCGGCCGCGGTCCAGCGGGACATGTCGAGCAGGTCGGGAAGGCCGAGCTGGACGGTGGCCCCGTCGGCGTTGACGCAGGGGATCGTGATGCCGTGCCGCCTCAGCGGCACCGCCTCCGCGGAGTAGACCTCCAACCCCTGGCCCTGGGCCCCGTCCTGGGCGATCGCCGCCAGCGAGGCGGTCCCCATGTCCCGCTGGGCGCCCTGGTAGTCCGCCCAGATCTGGTCCGAGCACAACCTCTGCGGCACCACCCAGGCGGCCCCGTCGGGGATCCGGTCGTCCTTCACGTAGACCCCCGGGTCGCGGAAGCTCGCGGTGCAGAAGGTCATCATCCGGTCGGGTTGGCGGATGCTGCCGAGGTTGGTGGCGACGAGCCGCCCGCGCACCTGGCGGGCGTCCGAGCCCACCTGCACCTCGGCCACCGTGTCCCCGAAGATCAGGTGGGCGCGGGTCCCGCTCATCTTCCACCAGCCCCCGACGTAGTAGGCGTTGTAGCCGAATTCGGGGGTGCTGGACATGATCGAGAGCGCGGCGTCGTGCTCCACCTCGTTGTTGACGTTGGCGTAGTCGTTCTCCAGGGCGTCGACGTCCGCCCGGTAGCCGAACATCGGGTCCACGTCGTTGTCCAGGTAGGGCATCAGCCGCCAGGGGAACGTCTCGGTGTAGGTCGAGTCCAGGGTCTCCTGCTGCGAGGGGCAGGGATAGGTCACCCGCCACTTCTCCTGGACCCCCTCGGAGAGGTAGCCGGGCAGCAGCTTGTCCGCGTAGCTGTTCGAGTAGGCGGTCCAGGCGATGAAGATCTGCCGGCCCCGGTTCATCGACTGCAGATTCTTCGAGGTCCGGGTCGCGCTCTGGAGCCCGACGAGCATGATGCCGAGCAGGATGGCGATGATCGAGATGACCACCAGCAGCTCGACGATGGTGAATCCTCGATGGGGATTGGCTCCGGTACGCTTCATGGGTCGGCTCCAGTGGGGGCTCGAAGGGTGTCTCCTGCTCACCTACGCATCGTCCTCGCGAAGTGGTGCACTCGATCCGGGAAACGGTGACGCAAGTCTAACGACGCACGCGGCCTCGCGAGCGCCCGGTCAGGTCTCGCCGATGGTGATCTGCTCCACGTCCCCGGCGGCGATCCGGTCCGCCCCGGAGCCGAGCTCCCCGATGGGGTCCGGCGGGATGATCTCGACGTTCTTCTGGCCCAGCGACGACTCGCCCCGGTTGATCCGCGCCTCGAGCGACGAGCACTCCTCCAGCAGGCGGTCGAGGATCTCCTCCTCGGGGACGTTCGCCACCCGCTCGCCCTGCACGTAGATGATGCCTCGCTTGTTCCCGGCGAAGACCGCCACGTCGGCGCCCTCCGCCTCGCCCGGTCCGTTGACCACGCATCCCATCACCGCCACCTTGATCGGGAGGATGATCGCCTTCTCGAGCTTCTTCCGGACCTGCTCGACCAGGGTGAAGAGGTCCACCTGGATCCGCCCGCAGGTCGGGCAGGCGATGAGCTCGATCCCGCGGCGGACCCGCTTGTCGAGCGAGCACAGCAGCTCCACCCCGTCCTCGACCTCGTACACCGGGTCGCTCGCGTAGGAGATCCTGATGGTGTCGCCGATGCCGTTGGCGAGCAGGGTGCCCAGCGCCGCGATCGACCTGATCGACCCGGTCTCCCGGGTCCCCGCGTGGGTCACCCCGAGGTGGAGCGGGTACTCGAACCGCCTCGCGACCTCGGTGTAGGCGTCGATGACCAGGGTCGCGTCCATCGACTTCGCGCTGATCACCACGTCGTGGAAGTCCCGCTCGTGGAAGATGTCGAGGTACTCCTCGAGCTTCGCGATCATGATCGCGAGCAGGTGGCCGGAACGGTGGCCCTCGAAGTACTTGCCGAGCTCCTCCATGCGCTTCTGCTTGTCCTTGCGCTCGATGATGGAGCCCTCGTTCACCCCGATGCGGATCGGGATCCCCGCCTCCTTGCAGGCGTCGATGACCTGGTTGACCTGCTCCCGGTCGCTGATGTTGCCCGGGTTGAGCCGGATCTTGTGGATCCCGGAGGCCACCGCCTCCAGGGCCCGCTTGTAGTGGAAGTGGACGTCGGCCACGATCGGCACCGGGGTGTGCTTCATGATCTCGACCAGCGCCTCGGTGTCCTTCCGTTCCGGCACCGCCACCCGGACCACGTCCGCCCCGGCCTCCGCGAGCTTCTCGATCTCGGCGAGGCAGGCCTCCACGTCGTGGGTGTAGACGGAGCACATCGACTGGACGCTCACCGGGGCGTCCCCGCCGATGGAGAGCCTCCCGACGCGGTCGTCGCCAATCGTCACCTGCCTGCACGGACGTCGTTCCAGCATGGAAGCCATTGTAGACGCTGGTCCCCGGCGAAGAAGAGCCGGACTGGTTAGGATCTGAGCGGTTTTTGGCCAATTGACCCCTCGGAGCCAGGACTCGATGACCGAGAACTCCACCATGCTTCTGATCAAGCCGCGACTCTCGCTGATGATGTTCCTCCAGTACGCGATCTGGGGGGCGTGGCTCCCGATCCTGTATCCCTTCCTCATCGGGCACCGCGGATTCAACCTGGAGCAGACCGGGGCCTGCCTCGCCGCGGGCGCGGTGGGGGCGATCTTCGGCCCGTTCCTCGTGGGCCAGCTCGCGGACCGGACCTTCTCCACCGAGCGGCTGCTCTTCGTCAGCCACCTGGTGGGGGCGGTGCTGGTGTGGATGCTCGCGGAGGTCGAGAGCTTCAACCTCTTCCTCGCCCTCTCGCTGGTCTACGGGTTCGTCTACGCACCGACGATCTCCCTCACCAACTCGATCACCCTCGCCAACATCCGGGACCGCGACCGGGACTTCGGGCCCATCCGATTGTGGGGGACCCTGGGCTGGATCGCCGCGGGGATCCTGGTCGGGCAGTACCTGCTGCGCTTCGCGATGCCGGAGGGGCTGGGCCCCGAGGAGACCGCCGCCAGCCTCGACGCCGGTCGGGCGATGGCCTTCAGGATGAGCGCGGTGATCGGCGTGGTGATGGCCTTCTACTGCCTCAGCCTCCCGCACACCCCGCCCGCGCGCGAGGCCCGCGACCGATTCGCCTGGGCCGAGGCCCTCGGCGAGATCCGGCTGCAGCCCCTGCTCACGCTCTTCCTCGTCGCGGTGCCGGTCAGCATGATCCACCAGTTCTACTTCGTCTACACCGCGGAGTTCGTCAGCGGGATCCAGACCGCCGCCGACAGCGAGGGCGCGAACAAGTTCGCCAACGCGGTCAACCAGGTCCTGGGCGTCGGCGGAGGCGGGCTGATGACCATCGGCCAGATGAGCGAGATCGTCGTCCTCGCCCTGATGCCCCTGCTCACGAAGGTCTTCAACCGCAAGGCCCTGCTCTGCATCGGGCTGCTGGCCTACGGCCTGCGGATGGCGGTCTTCGCCTACCTGCCCGGCCTGGTGCCGGTGCTCTTCGGGGTCGCGCTGCACGGGTTCTGCTTCGGCTGCTTCATCTTCGTCGCCTACATGGTGGTCGACGAGCACACCAGCAAGGACGTGCGCGCCACCGCCCAGAACCTGTTCAACCTGGTCATCATCGGGATCGGCATCATCGTGGGCAGCTACTTCGCCACCGGGGTGATCGGCCAGTGGGCCACCGTGGACGGCGAGATCGACTTCGTGCGCCTCTTCAGCTTCCCGATGTGGATGGCGGCCGGCAGCCTGCTGGTCATGCTGGTGGCCTACCCCAACCGGGCCAGGCCCCTCGAGGCCCCCGCCGGGTCCTGAGGCCCGGGTGGCTCAGCCGGCGCTGGCCGCGGCGTCCTCGTCGCGGCCCGCATCCGGGTGGAGCGCGAGTTCCGCGACCCCGCCGGGGACCAGGAGGTCGTTGATGGGGGTCCCCGCCTCGATCTCCGTCCCGTCCATCCGGGTGATGACCGGCATCGGATGCTGCTTGAGGTGGTTCTTGAGCGCCAGCTCCAGCGTCTTGCGCTCGTCCTCCTCCAGCTTCTGCCAGCCCAGCCGGCCCCGGCACTTGGGGAACCCGCTGCAGCCCAGCCAGGGGCCGCGCGCGCCCTCCCGCAGGTACAACGGGCGCTCCTCGCACTTCGGGCAGGTGAGCTCCGTCTCCAGGGGGGGCGGGGCCGGCAGCTTCAGCCCGCCCTTCTTGTCGATGTTGAGCACGAACTTGGTGTCCGGGTAGTTGGGGCTCGCGATGAACGGTCCGAACCGACCGGTCCGCTTGATCATCTGGGCCCCGTCCTCGGGGCAGCGGACGTCGACCTGCTCGGGCAGCAGGGGGCGACCCTCCCGGTCCACCGGTGCCGCGTAGTCGCACTCGGGGTAGGTGCTGCAGGAGAGGAACCGACCGTTCTTGCCGAATCGGTAGCTGGTGGTCGCACCGCATGCCGGGCAGGCGTACGGCGCGGGCCGGGTCACCGCGCGGGCGTGCATGAGGTGCTCGTGGGCGTGCTCGAGCGAATCCGAGAACTTGCCGTAGAAGTCCCCCAGCATCTCCCGCCAGTCCCGGTGGTCGGTCTCGATGAGGTCCAGTCGTTCCTCGAGGTCCTTGGTGTAGGAGACCTGCATCAGCACCGGGAACGCCTCGATCAGCATGTCCGTCACCACCTCGCCCATGGCGGTGGCGTGGAACCTCCGATCGACCTGCTCCACGTAGCCACGATCCTGGATCACCCGGATGATCGAGGCGTAGGTGGACGGTCGCCCGATCCCCTCCTCCTCCAGCTTCTTGACCAGCGAGCCCTCGTTGTAGCGCGGTGGGGGGTTGCTGAACCGCTGCCGGGGATCGATGGCGAACGGGGCCCCCTCGTCGCCTCGGGAGAGCGCGGGCAGCGTCTGTTCGTCGCTGGCGGTGGGCACGCCGGCCACCCGCATGAACCCGTCGAAGGCGAGCACCCGGCCGTTGGCCTTGAGCACCGCGCCGGTGGGCCGGTCCGACCGGTTGAAGAGCACGGTGGTCGCGTCGAACCTCGCCGGGGTCATCTGGGACGACACGAATCGCTCCCAGATGAGCTTGTACAGCTTGTACTGGTCCTCCTTGAGGGCGCTCCTGAGGGAGTCGGGGGTCCGGGCGGCGTCGGTGGGGCGGATCGCCTCGTGGGCCTCCTGGGCGGACTTGTTGGTGGAGCCGAAGAAGTTCGGCTTCTCCGGGAGGTAGTCGTCCCCGTAGGTTCGCCTGACGTAGTCGCGAGCCATGTTGATCGCCTCCCCCGAGAGGTGGGTGGAGTCGGTCCGCATGTAGGTGATCAGCCCGACCTGCCCCTCGCCCCGGAGCTCGATGCCCTCGTAGAGGCCCTGTGCGAGCCGCATGGTGCGATCCGTGGCGAACCCGAGCCGGTTCGCCGCGTTCTGCTGCAGGGTGGAGGTGATGAAGGGCGCGTAGGGGCGCGAGCTGGTCCGCTTGGTCTCGATCGAGGCCACCTCGTACCGGGCGGACGCCTCGATGGTCCCGGTCAGCGTCCGGAGGAACCTCGCCGGGCCCTTGCCCTTGGGGTCCTCCTCCGTGGCGACCTCGACGTGCTCGAGTCCGACCGCCTCGGCGACCTCCCGGATCGCGGGGCCGAGGTCGCGGGGGTCCTTGGCGTCGCAGCCCAGCGAGAACTTCGTTCCGCCCAGCTCGACCAGTTCGGTCTTCAGCCCGCCGTGCTCCGCCATCCAGGCGTTCTGCATCTTGAGGGTGGGGCCCTTGCCCTTGTCGTCGGTCCGTTCCAGGAAGCTCGCCCAGCCCTCCGACAGCGCCTGCCGCCGGGCGGGGTCGAGGGCGAGGCGGACGTCGACCGACCAGGACTCGTCGGGCACGAAGACGTCGATCTCCCGTTCCCGCTCGACCACCAGCCGGACCGCCACGGACTGGACCCGACCCGCACTGAGCCCGCGTGCGACCTTCTTCCAGAGCAGTGGCGACGCCTGGTAGCCCACGATCCGGTCGAGGATCCGGCGGGCCTGCTGCGCATTCACCTTGTACTCGTCGATGGGGTGGGGGGTCTCGAACGCCCGCTGGATCTCCTTGCGGGTGATCGCGTTGAAGATCACCCGCTTCGCCTTGGCGGGTTCCACGCCCACGATGTGGGCGAGGTGCCAGGCGATCGCCTCGCCCTCGCGGTCGAGGTCGGTCGCGAACCAGACGGTCTCGGCCTGCTTGGCGAGTCGCTTCAGCTCGTTCACCGTCTTCTGCTTGTCGGTGAGGATCTCGTAGCTCGGCTCGAAGTTCTTCTCGAGGTCCACGCCCGGAACCGGCTGCTTCACCCCCTTGGGAGCCCGCTTGGGGAGGTCGCGAACGTGGCCGACCGAGGCGCTGACCACGTATTCGGGGCCCAGGTACTTGTTGATGGTCTTGGCCTTGGCCGGGCTCTCCACGATCACCAGCTGCTTCCCACTGGCGTTCCCGGACCGG
>MDTG01398463.1_pt1 | contig 10227 bp, 9 predicted proteins | sample 811421 | NCBI WGS metagenome assembly MDTG01 (sample SAMN05326645, study PRJNA326480) | marine metagenome | isolation source: seawater | place: Pacific Ocean: South East | collected 2011 | reverse complement strand
CATTGAAATTTTAAAACGCTTATTTAAGGATTACACAAAAAAGTATCTTAAAAATATTTTCATATCAGTTTTTTTTACAATTCTTTTAGCAGGAAGCACATCATCAATTGCATATCTTTTAGATCCAGCAATTAAAAAATTGTTTATTGAGCAAGATCAATCATTAATTTTTGTTATTCCTACTTTAATAGTGGTAGCATTTGCCATCAAAGGTATATCTCTATATTCTGCAAAGGTTATTATGATCAGAGTTTCGGAAGAAGTAAGGAAAGATATTCAAATGGATATGTTTTCATCTCTACTTAAAGCTGACACTAAACTTATAGACAAAAAGCATTCTGGAAAATTTATCACAAATCTAACTAATGATGTGAACATGATCACAAACCTGCTGAGCACAGCAATCTTGAATCTTTTCAAAGATAGTCTCACGCTTATTGGCTTGCTGTGTGTAATGTTTTATCAAAATTGGAAGCTATCTTTGCTAGCTATAGTAATGATTCCTCTCGCATCTTTTACTGCTAGAACGCTAGGAAAAAGAATGGGAAAAGTTACCAATGAACAAATGCATAAAACAGGTCTTTTAACCACATACCTTTTAGAAATTTTTAAGAATCATAAAATAATTAAAATTTTTCAAAAAGAAAGTTACGAAAAAAAAAGAGCCTTGGAACTTATTCAAGATTTAAAGGAAACCTCTAAAAAAATAATGATTGTTTTTGTAAGAGCCTCACCAATTATGGAAGCTCTAACAGGAATAATGATAGCATGTTTAATTTATGTTTCAGCTAAACTTGTAGTAAATGACGAACTTGAGGTAAGTAATTTTTTTTCCTTTCTCGCAGCTATGATGTTGGCTTACCAGCCTGTGAGGTCACTGGCGACTCTTAATATTACAATTCAACAAGGATTAAGTGGGGCTAGAAGAGTTTTACCAGTTATAGATGATATTAATGAAATTAAAGATACACCAGAAGCAAAAGATCTAAAACTCACTGAAGGAGAGATTGAATTTACTGATGTTTCTTTTGAGTATAATAAAGGTGAACTTCAAATACTTAAATCGATTAATTTAAAAATACCTGGAAAAAAAATGACGTCCTTAGTTGGTCATAGCGGTGCAGGAAAATCAACAATATTAAATTTAATTCCTAGATTTTATAATATTTTTAATGGCGATATTAAGATTGATAATCACTCAATATATGACTCAACAATTAGCTCTGTAAGAAGAAATATTTCTTTAGTGAGTCAAGATACAACTCTTTTTGATGACACGATAAAAAACAATATAGCTTACGCTAATTTAGATGCCTCTGAAGAACAAATAGTGGAGGCGGCAAAATTCTCATTTGCAAGTGAATTTATAGATAAACTTCCTAAAAAATATGACACGATTATAGGAGAAAATGGAGTCAGACTTTCTGGGGGAGAAAAACAAAGATTATCTATTGCACGAGCGATATTAAAAAAAAGTCCAATTATTTTGCTTGATGAAGCTACCTCATCATTAGATGCTGAGACTGAAAGTAAAATTCAAAAAGCTATTAGTTTTCTTACTGAAGGAAAAACAACTATTGTAATTGCTCACAGACTTTCAACAATTCTTAATTCAGATAAAATATATGTAATCGATCATGGTCAAGTTGCAGGTGAGGGAAAGCATGATGATTTACTTAATAATTCTAAAATTTACAAAAACTTTTATGATAAACAAATTAAAAGATCATAATGTTAACAGCTTATAGAATTTTAATTAATATTATTTATTTTTTATCTCCAATAATAATTATTTTAAGATTAATTAAAAAAAAAGAAGATCCATATCGTTTTAGAGAAAAGTTATGTTTTTTTACAAAAAAAAGACCTAAAGGAAAACTTATTTGGATACATGGTGCAAGTGTAGGTGAATTTCAAAGTATTGTACCGTTAATTGAAAAATACGAAAAAAAAAAAAATATTTCACAAATTTTAATTACCTCAAACACATTAAGCTCCTCAAAGGTAATATCTAAATATAAATTTAAAAAAGTAACACATCAATTTTTTCCGATAGATACAAATCAAAATACAAAAAAATTTTTAAATTACTGGGAACCATCTTTATCTATGTTTGTAGACTCAGAAATTTGGCCAAATATGCTATTTAATTTAGAGAAAAAAAAAGTACCTATAATATTACTTAATGGAAGAATAACGTATAAATCTTTTAAAAGATGGGAAAAATTAAAAAATTTTTCAAATTTTATTTTTAGCAAGTTTGATTTATGTATGTGCTCAAGTTTAAAATCTAAAATTTATCTTAAAAAGCTTGGAGCAAAAAAATTGAAATACTTTGGAAATTTGAAATATTCTCAGTCAGAGTCTGAAAAAATTAGAATTAACGAAAATATAAAAAAATTTATAAAAAACAAAATGATCTGGTGTGCATCAAGCACACATAATACAGAAGAAAAGTTTGTTGGATTAATTCATAAAAAATTAAAATTAAAATATAAAAATTTATTAACTATAATAATCCCAAGACACATAAATAGAATTGATTTAATTAAAGATCAACTAAATCAACTAGGTCTTAAAACTCACCTTCATGAACCTGAAAAAAGAATTTCTAAAGATACAGACATTTATTTAGTTAATTCTTATGGTCAAACAAAATCTTTTTTTTCTTTGTGTAAAAATGTATTTCTTGGCGGTTCTTTAATCAAACACGGTGGTCAAAATCCCTTAGAGGCTGTAAGGTATGGCTGCAATATTTTACACGGCCCAAATGTTTCAAATTTTGAGGAAATATATTATTTTCTGAATTCTCAAAAAATTTCATTTGGTATTAGAGATTATAATGGAATGTTAAAGATTTTGGAAAAACTATTTTCCTCAAAAAAAAGTAAAATTAATATTAAAAATAAAATTCATTTTAAAGGAAAAAAGATACTAGATCTAAGCTTAAAAGAAATTGATCATTACTTACAAATAAAATGAATTTCAAAAAACCTAATTTCTGGAATTTAAAAAAACCAAATTTATACTCATACCTATTAACTCCTTTTACAATACCAATAATAATCAACAATTTTTTATCAAAAATTAAGAAAAAAAATAAATTTTCAAAAATTAAATCAATATGTGTTGGTAATATTTATTTAGGTGGAACTGGCAAAACACCTTTGACTATTAAGTTATTTAAAATAATAAAAGAAATGGGACTTAAAGTAGTTACAGCAAAAAAATTTTATTCCAGTCAATCAGATGAACAAACTCTTTTAAAAGAAAAAACTGAAACTATTATTACCAATAATAGATATGATGCTATTAATAAAGCAATAAATAACTTAGATGAAGTGATAATTTTTGATGATGGTCTTCAAGAAAAAAAAATTGATTACGATATGAAAATTGTTTGTTTTAAAAAGAAAAACTGGATTGGTAATGGGCAACTTATTCCAGCAGGGCCTTTAAGAGAAAAAATTGAAAATTTAAAAAATTATGATGTTGTTTTTTTGAATGGGAAGAATGAAAATTCTGGTTCCATTAAAGAAATGATTTTGAATATTAATTCTCAAATAAAAATATTTGATACTTATTACGCACCTAAGAATTTTAATAATGTAGATAAAAATTCTAATTATTTGATTTTTTCTGGAATAGGTGATCCATTTTCCTTTAAAGAGATTTTATTAGAAAATGACATAAATATTGTAAAAGAAAAAATATTTTCTGATCACTATTTTTATAAAAAAAAGGATATGATGAATATACTAAGTGAAGCTCAGACATTAAATGCAAAAATACTGACTACTGAAAAAGATTTTGTAAAACTTCCTGAGTATTTTAAAAAAAAAATTAATTTTTTAGAGATAGAATTAATAATAACTGAAGAGCAAAGATTAAAACATTTTCTTAATGATAAATTTAATTAAAATAATTAAATATTTTTTACAGTTTGTTGTTATTTCACTTTTATTGTTACTATTTAAAATATTTGGATTAAAAATTTCAAGGTTTATTTCTGCAAAAATTTTTACTTTAATTGGTCCTTTTTTTAGGTCTAATATAATTACTTTAGCAAATATTGATCGAGCGTTTCCTGGAAAAGATAAAAATTTTAAAAAAAAAATTACTGATGAGATGTGGCTAATGTATGGAAAAATTTTAGCAGAATATAATTTTATTAAAGACTTTGGAGAAGAACAATTTATAGAAAAAATTGAAGTAGAAGGTCATCTAGAATTAGAAAAAATTAAAAACTCAAATGAACCGGTCATTTTTGTTTCAGGTCACTTTGACAATTTTGAGCTAATGGCAATGTATATTGAAAAATCTGGAATAAACTTAGCAACAATCTACAGGCCTTTAAATAATTCATTTTTGAATCCTATTATGGAATATATTAGAAAAAAACATATTTGTAGAAATCAGATTAAAAAAGGAATTTCTGGAACTAAAGAGTTACTAAAATACTTTAAATCAGGCACTTCTATCGCTCTTATGATTGATCAGAGAGTTTCAGAGGGAATTAAAAGTAAATTTTTCGGAGAGGAAGCTTTAACAACTACCATTCCCGCTCAATTTGTAAAAAAATTTAGTTGTAAAATTGTGCCAATACATATTGAAAGAAAGATGAATAATAATTTTAAATTAAGTATTTTAAAACCTGTAGATTTTTCTAAAAATGAAACTTTAGAAAATATCACTTTATCCTTAAACTCAATTTTAGAAAAAATGATTATTAAAAATCCAGGTCAATGGATCTGGACACATAATAGATGGAAATAATTAGTTTTTTTTTTCTCTCTTTTTTGAAGCTTCTACAAAAGAAAAATAAGGCTCCTGATCTTCAACATTCCAATAACTAAGTTTTTCCAGAGGAATTTTTTTTCCTGATATAGCACAAATTACATGATCGCCTTCTTGGATCACTTCAAAATTATTTGGTAAATACTTTATTTTTGCTAATTTTTTAAACATTTTTAGTTTATATATTCTTATATGAAAGTTGGAATAATAGGAAGTGGTGGAAGAGAACATGCTCTTTGCGAATCTTTAAAAAAATCAAAAAAAGTTGAAAAAATTTACTGTTTTCCTGGAAATGCAGGTACAAAATTAATTGCTGAAAATGTTAAAATTAATTTAGATAATTTTGAAAATTTAAAAGATTTTGTTTTAGATAAAAAAATTGATTTTCTTATAATTGGTCCTGAAAAACCACTTGTAGATGGAATTGTTGATTATTTAGAAAAAAATAATATCAAAGTTTTTGGTCCTAATAAATTTGCCTCCCAATTAGAGGGGTCAAAAATTTTTACTAAAAAATTATGTGAAAAGTTTAATATACCCACTGCAAAATTTGGTATTTTTCATGAATCCAAGGAAGCTGAAAAATTTTTAAAAAAATGTAGTTACCCAATAGTAGTTAAGGCTGATGGACTTGCTGCAGGTAAAGGAGTTTATATTTCTGAAACATTTAAAGATGCAAATATTGCTGTTAAAGAAATTTTTGATGGAAAATTTGGAAAAGCTGATCAACTTTTAATTGAAGAATTTTTAGAAGGTGAAGAAATGAGTTTTTTTATAATTTCTGATGGTAAAAGTTATAAACAATTTGGTACAGCTCAAGATCATAAAAGAGTTCTTGAAGGTGATAAAGGGAAAAATACAGGTGGAATGGGTGCTTACTCTCCATCAAGGATGGAAAATCAAACTTTGAATAATAAAATAATCAAAAAAATAATAGAACCGACTTTAAAAGGTCTAAGAGAAGAAGGTTCTAAATTTAAAGGATTTTTATACGCTGGTTTAATGATCATAAAGGATGAACCATTTTTAATTGAATATAATGTAAGAATGGGTGATCCTGAATGTCAAACTCTTCTGCCTAAACTAAAAACAGATTTTGGTTTATTGGTTAATAAATGTATAAATGGGAACTTAAGTGAAGTAAATGTTGAATGGTATGATGATAAAAGCCTTTGTGTTGTAATGTGTTCTATTGGATATCCAGAAGAATATAAAAATAATATTGAATTAAATTTAGAAAATCTAAAGTTGAATGAAAATGAATTCTTATTTCACGCAGGGACAAAAACTGTAGACGGCAAAATCTATTCTAATGGTGGAAGAGTTTTAAATATTGTTATCAGATCTAACGAATTTAAAAAAGCAAGAGATAAAGCTTTGAGTCTGTTAAAAAATATAAATTGGAAAAATGGTTTTTATAGGAAAGATATAGGTCATAAAGTTATCAATGAATGAGAATCATATCTGGAAAATTTAAAGGAAAAAGAATAAGTCTTCCGAGAGATAAAGGGACTAGACCTCTTAGAGATTTAGTGAAAGAATCTATATTTAATGTTATTAAACATTCAAATAAAATTCTTATTGGAATTGAAAAATCAAATATTTTAGACCTTTTTTCAGGCTCTGGCTCCTTTGGGTTGGAAGCAATATCTAGAGGTGCAAATAAATGTTTATTCGTAGAAAACTATTCAAGTGTTTTAAATGTATTAATGACGAACATTAGAAATCTCAAATGTGGAGAAAGTTGCGATACATTTGATCTAGATTGTTTCACTTTTCTAGAAAATTTAAAAGTTAAAGAATTAAAAATAGATATAATTTTTTTAGACCCACCTTATAAAGAAGAAAAGATTAATTTTTTAATTGAAAAAATACTTGAAAAAAAAATTCTTAATAAAAATGGAATAATTATAATTCATAGACATAGAAAAGATGATATTAAACTGACGGAAAAACTTAATATACTAGATTTTAGAATATACGGTATCTCAAAAATTATATTTGCAAATTAATTTTTTTTAAGAATTTTAAATGTCTCAGTCTTTATTAGCTCAACAGCTGGTTGATTATAAGGATTTATTTTTAAAGCTTCACCCAAAAGGATTGTTTCTAAAATAAAAAAAGCAAAAAGTTCTCCTAAAGTTTTTTCATCCTTTTTTTTGATTACAAAACTTCTAAACGGTATTTTTTTTTTTAAAAATACATTCTGAGTAGCTCTAAATTGAGAATACATAACATCTGACATTTTTTTATTTCTTAAATAGGAGTGAGAATCTAATAAAGTATTATTATCTATTTTTTTTGAGTTATTATCTTTAACATAAAAAAAAGTGAAAAAATTTTTTTTAAATCCATCTAAATAAAGTTGCATTAAACTATGGTTGTCTCTAGGAACTGTTGAAATTATTGGAAGAATTCCTTTAGATGATTTTCCCAAACTTTCTGCAACAAGTTGTTGGTACCAATAAAATAAATTGCTTGAATTTTCATCATAATTTAAAATTATTGAGTTATTTTTATGATTTTGATGAAATGAAATAATAGATGAAACATTGGAGATAAGGCAGTTTATAAACTTTTTGCTAGAGATTAAATTATCCAATCTTTTAAATTTATTTGGATCTAAGCCCATAAAAAAAGCTGGTATCATGCCAGTTTCTGAAAGAACCGAGTATCTTCCGCCAATCAAGTTATTATGATCTATTATTTCACTTTTTAATTTTAAAGCTAGACTTCTTAAATAGCTTTTCCTATTTTCAGTAATAAATAAGCAATTGTTTTTAATTTTTTGAGAATTCAGATTCGACAAAGTTTCAAGGGTATTTCCAGACTTAGAGATAATAATATTAAATTTCGTATTTTTAAAATTATCTTTTTTAGATAAATCAATATTATTAACAAATTGAAATTTTTTTTTTATTTTTTTGTGTAAAAAAAAATAGATTGCCTCTGCACCAAGAGAGGACCCTCCCATTCCGAAAATTTTAAAATATTTAAATTTTTTGTATCTTTTTAAATTTTGAAATTTAAAACTATATTTATATTTTTTTGATAAACTTAGTAATATTAGATTATTTCCTTTTGAGTAATTGACTAATATTCTGTTTAAAATTTTTTTAACTTTAAAAAGTTTTTTTTTTTTATGAAAATTTTTAAATTCTATATTGGAAAAAACCATTATTATTTATTGATTTGTTTCAAAACAAAATCTTCAGCAGAACCTGATTTTGTTGAATTATTTTTTGAAGATTTCTCTATATCTAAAATACTTTTAACATCGACATCCTCATCCAATTTTTCAGCTTTCTCATCACTATTTTCGTCTTTAGGTTTAGGTAATTCCATAAATTTTGGTGGCATAACTAAAGGATTTTTTTTTTTAACTAAAAATTCGTCACTATTTTCAGTTTTTCTTCCACTCAGACCATCTTTAACAGATTGGCATGATGCTAATAAAATAGAAAAGATTATTAAATAGAAATTAAATTTTTTCATTATACTTATTTTTATTAAAGAATATTTCAGCAACAATAAGGCAAAAAACCCCTAAAGAAACAAATATATCAGCAATATTAAATACAAACCAGTGAAAATTAGATATATGAAAATCTATAAAATCTGGCACTGAAGAATATCGAATTCTATCAACTAAATTTCCCATAGCACCCCCAACAATCATAGAATAGAAATATGAATATTGGTTATGATTTTTAATCAAAAATAACAAAATAATAATTACAAAAATAATTACGAGAGTAATCAAATTGTAATAAAAGTTATTATCAAAACTTAATAATCCAAATGCAATACCTTCATTCCATATTAACTGAAAATTTAAAAAACTATTTAAATAAACCACATCGTTTTGAAGCTCAAAATAATTAATAATGTAATATTTTGAAATTTGATCAATTAAAAAAATTGAAAAAATTAGTAAAAATTTTATTAAAAAAATTTTTTTTTTCATTTTTTAAATTCATGGTTTGGTCTTTGACATCCTTCCTCACTTATTTTCCAACATATAGGACATTTTTTTCCAAAAGCTTTTGTAGTTAAAACCTTAATTTCATTTTCTGAGTTTTCTTTTACTTTCACAGAGGATGCAATACAAAGTTCAGCAAAATCGACGTCCTTAAAAATTTTAAATAATTCTTTGGGAAGCTCTATTTGTAAGCTTGACTCTAAGCTTGAACCAATTTCCTTACTTGCCCTCTTTTCTTCAATGCTTAAGTTACAAGCATCCCTTATTAAAATTAGTTTTAACCACTTTTCATACAATTTAGTATTCTCAAATTGTTTAGGAAAGTTGAGAAATTTTTCAAGGTGAATACTTTTTTTTGACTTTGATACAAGTTGGTAAATTTCCTCTGTAGTAAATGACAAAATTGGAGCAAACCATTTAAGTAAGGAATTTAATATAACATTTAATAATAGTAAGGTTGATTTTCTTTTTTTAGAGTCCTTTGGGTCACAATATAGAGTGTCTTTCCTAATATCAAAATAAAATGCTGACAAATCTACAGTGCAAAAATTTAACAAATCTTTATAAAGATTGTGAAAATTATAATTCTTAAAATTTTTTTCAAAATTTAAGTTTAATCTATAAATCTTATGAAGCATAAATTGCTCCAATTCTGGCAATTCATTAACATCAACCTTATCTAGATCTCTATCATCAAAATTATCATTTAAGTTTCCAAGCAAATATCTAAAGGTATTTCTTATTTTCCTATAAGATTCAGAATGTTGATCCAAAATCGAGTAATCAATACGTAAATCCTCAGCGTAGTTCGATGATGCTACCCAAATTCTAAGAATGTCTGCTCCATACTTTTTTAATATATCTTCTGGAGCTATTACATTGCCTAAAGACTTAGACATTTTTAATCCTTTGCCATCAACTACAAATCCATGCGAAAGAATAGACTCAAACGGAGCTCTTCCTCTTGTTCCACAAGACTCTAATAAAGATGAGTGGAACCAACCTCTGTGTTGATCAGATCCTTCCAGATACATCGATGCGGGCCATTTTAGATCTTTTCTTTTTTCCAATACAAATGAATGTGTTGAGCCACTATCAAACCAAACTTCGACTATATCGCTTAATTTTTCATAATCTTCTGCTTTATATTTTTTACCTAAAAATTTTTGTATATCATCAGAAAACCAGCAATCAGAGCCCTCCTTTTCATAAATCGATGCAATATTTTCAAATACTTCATCATCAACTAGAATTTTATTAGTTTTTTTGTTTAGAAAAATTGGTAACGGAACTCCCCAAACTCTTTGTCTTGAGACACACCAATCTGGTCTAGTTTCAATCATTGATTTCAGTCTTTCTTTGCCTTTGCTAGGATAAAAAGTTGTATCATCAATTGCTTTTAAAGCTTTATTTCTGAGCTTGTGACTTTCCATTGAAATAAACCATTG
>MDTG01367688.1_pt1 | contig 10227 bp, 6 predicted proteins | sample 811421 | NCBI WGS metagenome assembly MDTG01 (sample SAMN05326645, study PRJNA326480) | marine metagenome | isolation source: seawater | place: Pacific Ocean: South East | collected 2011 | reverse complement strand
GCGACGCCTAGCGCGGCGGCCAACGGTGTGCGTTGGAAACGTTGGGGATGAGACATACTGATTCCCTTTTTTGATTGGCAGGATAAGTCGTTATTGTTCGACAGTTACCGTAATCCTACTTTATTACCCGCGACACCTGCAAACCACTTGCTTGTTCGGAACAAGCCTTTTGGGCCGCTTTTTGCGTTAGAGAAGGGCTTAATCGAGCATAAAAAGGCTTATCGGGTAAACTGACCTGAGACAACAAGATAATGAGACTTATGACGCCCTCCTCGCGCCCGGAATTTTCGATCGATCCCGCTGTATTCTATCCAGCCCTCATTTTATTGGCCGTAGGCGTCATTGCGGTCGTTGCGATGCCCGGCGATGGCGCTGCCACGTTTGCCGCGTTGCAGGCCACTATTGTCAAATCAGCCAGCTGGTTCTATGTGCTGGTGATCGCTGTCATCGCCGTGATGGTGCTGGTTTTGGCGGTGTCACGCTACGGCGACATCAAGTTAGGTCCCGATCATGCGGAGCCGGATTACGGCTTTTTATCATGGTTTTCGATGCTATTTGCCGCGGGTGTGGGAGTCGGGCTCCTGTTTTACGGCGTTGCCGAGCCGGTGATGCACTTTTTGTCTCCGCCTGTAGGCGAGGGTGGCGACATGGCCGCTGCGGCAGATGGCCTACAGCTGACCTACTTACACTGGGGTTTTAACGCCTGGGCAACCTACGCTGCGGTGGCGATGGTGCTCGCTTATTTCTCTTATCGCCACGACCTGCCGCTCACGTTGCGCTCAGCCTTTTATCCCCTCATCGGTGATCGTATCCACGGGCCTCTCGGTGCCTCCGTGGATGTCTTCGCAGTCATTTGTACGACCTGTGGCATCTCGGTGAGCTTGGGCCTGGGTGTTTTGCAGATCAACACGGGGCTCAATTACTTGTTCGGTGTCGCCATCGATACATGGATTCAAGTGATATTGATCTTTGCCACCATGGCGGTCGCGACTGTCTCGGTCATCATGGGTCTCGATTCGGGTATTAAGCGGCTTTCAGAGATTAATACAGTGTTGGCAGTGTCACTATTGCTGCTGATCCTGCTGGCCGGGCCAACAGCCCTTTTGCTGTCGGGAACGTTGCAGAATTTTGGCGGCTACATCGCGAGCGTCGTCCCAAGAACTTTTGATCTTTACGTTTATGCGCCCAATGACTGGTTGGGAAGCTGGACGATTTTCTACTGGGGCTGGTGGATCAGCTGGACACCCTTTGTCGGAATATTTGTTGCCCGAATTTCCAGAGGCCGGACCATTAGAGAGTTTTTAATTGGCGTAACTGTCGTACCGACGCTGTTTGTTTGCCTGTGGTTAGGAGTGTTGGGCGGAAGCGGCATTGAGCTGATTCTGAATCAAGGTGTATCGGAACTGGGCGAGGCGATCCTTGATAATCCGGCCGTGGGGTTGTTTCGGTTTTTGGAGTTTTTACCGGCGACCGAGCTTCTGAGCATGATCTGTCTCGGCATGATCGTGATTTTCTTTGTGACCTCTGCAGACAGCGGCGCGATGGTGCTAAACATGTTGAGTGCACGGGGCCGTGACGATACGCCCGCCTTACAGCGTTCTATCTGGACGCTGGTCATCGCAGTGACCGCTTCGGTGCTGCTTTTGGGAGGCGGTTTACAAGCGCTTCAAGCCGCAACGATCGCCAGTGCGCTGCCTTTTTCAATCGCGTTGCTGGGTGCTTTTTGGGGGTTTGCAAAGGCGATCTCCGTTGATGGCGCAAAACGCCAGGCGGTATCGACCCCGCCGCCGCCAGCGGCGCAGGCTCAGGAATGGAGAGCCCGCCTGAATAATCTCTTTGAATACCCGGCCGACTCGGCGGTGCGTGCGTTTCAGAAAAACACCGTGTTGCCGGCCATGCAAACCTTTGTCTCCGAGTTGTCAGGCCATGGTGTCGATGCTGTGGTGTCAAACGATACCAATCAGGGTGCCCGGCTTGAGGTTTATCACGGAGATGAAGTCGATTTTGTGTATGCGGTCTGTGAGCGGAGCCATTCTCTACCCGATGAATCAATCGCCAAAAAAGAACGACCTGATTCTGAATCTGCGAGCAGTTTTTCCCGCGCTGAAGTCCACCTTGCAGAGGGCGGGCAGGATTACGATGTCATGGGCTGGTCTGAAGAGCAGGTGATCGTTGATATTCTTAACCAGTACGAAGACCACCTGCATTTTCTGCATACGGTACGCGACTAGCAGGGGGCATTACCGCACCACTGTTACCGGGTGAATCGGGGGCTTGGTTCGGCTCGGGTTCACTTTTAGCATCTGCGGAATCATACCGTTGAGCGCCGCTTGCCGATTTTCCGGTGCCGGGTGTGTGCTCAGAAACTCGGCGGGTCGCTCGTCATTGAGATCCCCCATTTTCTGCCACAGCGTTACCGCGGCCTCGGGATCAAAGCCCGCCTCGGTCGCTAACACCATGCCCATGATATCGGCCTCGTTTTCGGCCTCGCGACTGTTAGGCAGCGTCAGCGCTAAGTTGGCGACAACGGCCGTGCCCGCCATCGCGGCGCCGCTGTTATCCGAGGCGGCACCGATCACAGCAATGCCCAGCGTGGTCGCCATGGCGCGAGACATCCGCTCGGCCGTGTGGTTAGCAAGCGCATGAGAAATTTCATGGCCCATAATTTGAGCAAATTCGTCGTCGGTCAGTTCGAGCTGGTTAAATAACCCCGTGTAGACGGCCATACGACCGCCTGCCATGCACCACGCATTGACCGTTTCTGGGTCATCGACAATGGCGACACTCCACTTCCAGTCTGCGCTCTCTGGAAACTCGGTAACCGCCACGGACACAAGTCTGCCGGTGATTCTGGCCACTCGCGCCACGGTCAATGGATCGTTCACCAGTTTGTCTTCATCATCAAGCTGTCGCACGGTATCCAAATATGCCGCTTCAGACTCGATGATCGCCGCGTCCGGGGAAATTAAAATGAACTGACTCCGACCGGTCGGGCTGGTTGCACATCCGGTAATGGCGGCTAGCACCAAGGCAGTCGTCAGGCGCTGCAGAAACCGTCGTACTCCAGACTCATACATGACCGGAACCTTTTGTCTTCTCATCTCAAAAAAGACTAGTCAAAACCGGCTCTTCCCGCCATGGCATTTCTCACAATCAGCTTGTGTGAGCGCGCCGCAAAGGCGTCAGCCGGGCTCCGACTCCGCGCCCGCCGTGACACGGAGCAAGCCACGATATACCCCACGGGCATTCGACTCTCCGGTGATCACACGGTAGACGTCCTCACTGATCGGCAAGCTGATATTCTTCTCTTTGGCCAGCTCGATTACCGTCGGCGCGCTTTTCACGCCCTCCGCGACCATGTGCATGCTGTCGATAATGTGCTCGATAGATAGGCCTTTCGCCAGCTCCATACCCACATGCCGGTTCCGACTTTGTGGGCTCGTGCAGGTGGCGATCATGTCTCCCATGCCTGCGAGACCCGAGAATGTCTCGACCTTACCCCCCAGAGCAACGCCCAATCGGCTCATTTCGGCGAGCCCGCGGGTAATCAGGGCGGCACGCGTATTATCGCCGGCTCCCAAGCCATCACCCATGCCGACTGCAATGGCGATGATGTTTTTCAGAACGCCCCCCAGCTCGCAGCCAATCACGTCCTGATTGGTGTAGACGCGGAAAAGGCCGCTATTCAGCACCGGCTGCAGCGCGAGGGCGGCTTTGTGCTCCTCAAGCGCCAAAACACTGGCCGCAGCCTGCCCGGCGACAATTTCGCGAGCGAGATTGGGACCCGTCAGGACCCCCGCGATACGCCCGGGCGCCAGGTCGCGAATGATTTCAGTCATCCGCATCCGGCTACCCTTTTCGAGCCCTTTGCTCAAACTGATGACGGGTATGCCCTGGGGTAAATCAGGAAGCGTGCTCGCTAGCACCTCGCGAAAATGGCTACTCGGCACGGCGATCAAAACGGCGTCGGCTTGATGCACCGTGGCTTGAATGTCCGTTGACGCAGTGAGCTTGTGGTGTAGCGCAGCGTTACCCAAATATCGGGTATTGGTGTGCGCTTGATTAATCTCTTCGACCATTTTCGGATCACGCGCCCACAGCACGGCGTGACATTGACGGCTGATCACGGAAGCGGTGGTGGTGCCCCAAGAGCCGCCGCCTAGTACGGCGATCTTATAGGGTTTCACGGGCAACATCTCGAAGCGTACTCGCGCCCCGATCGGCGATGCTGAGTGCTCTGATAACCTCGAGCCGTCTGATCAGGCGATTCAGCGCCTCTGCCTGGCCGGCTAGACCCTGCTTAGACTCCACCAGTCCACGGCTTGTCAACATTTTCCACGCGTTGGCAAAGAGCAACTTTCCAATCGAGGCCTCGCTACTGATTCTGCGCTGTAAGTATGCCTGCTTGCCGTAGCTCATGCACCGGTCGATGAAGGCCTCCTCATCCATGGCCTCTTCATCCGGGTAGCGCATCAGAATGTCAGTGCCGAGACTATACGCCTCAGCAAAAATGGTCAGCGCTACGTGGCCCAATTTCGGCGACAAGCGATTCCTGATTAATCGAGCATTGTCTGCGCTATCAGCGAGTAGCGCTTGCCAATTGGGTTCGTCGCGGCGCAGCTCGGCATCAATCTGGTCTTCGAATATCTGTGTATCGGGGTAGAAGAACTCAAACTTGAACAGGTCGCGAAGTTCCCGCACCTCGCTCCAGAACTGTTCCAGAGTGTCGCCCTCATCGATGTGCTCACTGACCGACAGTAGCGCTAACTCTGCGACGGCGCGGGTCAGAAAAAAGTGCACGATCGTATTGCGATAGAAACTGGCAATCGGCGCTTGACCGTCGGCGATTCCGTACACCGTCTCAGGGCCGCCCTCGAAGCGGGTGATGATGCCCTCCTCGATCATATTCTCCAGTAAGCCGGCCATATCTTCTGCAAAGTTCAGATTAAAGTCCGGAGATAATCTGACCTCTCTCGTCGTCGCCCACTGGGTTATCACCGACACTTCCCAAATAATTTCCGGTTCGGTTAAGGCCCGCGGAAACGCGCCCAACAAGGTGGTCGATACCACCGCAGGGAAAGTCGCCGGGGTGACACGATTCGCCTCTACCGCCACCTGGAAGGCAATTTTCGAAATCGCCAGTTCATCATTTGGCTCCGGTGCCGAAGCGAGTCGCACCGGCTCACCAAAATCGACGTGTATCCGGCCCATCGGGCGAGCAAGACTCTTGAGATAGCGCACCATCCAGCCCACCGATTCAGGCGCTTTTGGCATCCCAGACTGTTCCCGGGCGTACTCTTCTGCATCGCGCACCAGGTCGTAGGAGACGGATACGGGAATGATATGAATGTCCCTCGAGTCGGCGTGGTGGGCGCCCTCCAGGACGTACTTCAGTAATCCATACTTCGGGGGCATGAGTTTGCCCAGCCGCGAGCGCGTACCTTCAAAGGACCACGTCATCGGAAAACGTTTCTCCATCAGATAACCGATGTACTGCTTGAGGCTTAGTTTATAGACCTCGTTATCTTGAAAACTGCGGCGGATAAAAATGCCGCCCGCCCGCCTCAGGAAGAACCCAAGAATTGGAATATTCAAATTGGCGCCGCCAAAAAAATGCGGCATTGGGAAGTCATTGTCGAAAAGAATCTTCGGCACTACGAAGCCATCGATATACGTTTTGTGTGTCCACAGCAACGCTGACGGATACTGACGAACAATACCGCGAATGCGCTCCACGTCGGCGGGGTCGTATTCCAGCGTTTTGTCGTAGCCGAGTCCCAGGCAGATCGCGCACAGCTTGGCCCACACATCGAGCCAAAAGCGTGTGGGAATCGAGATCATTTCCCGCAGGTACTCTCCGGCTTCCGCTCTGACGGCTTTGGAGGGTTGCTCGGTATCGTTCGCGATGGCCAACAGTCCCGCCTTGAAAGTGCGATTGCTGCGAATGCTTTGACGCACGTAGCGCGGCACTTTATAGCGACCGCCGATCAGTTGGCGCTCGGCAATATCGAGCACTACTGCCGCCTGCCGCACTACAAAGACAGCAAAGTCGTTGGGTTGAGCTAAGGGGGAGAGCCCGGTTTTATTTACAAAACGCTGAGCAAGCTCCGCGGTCGATCCGGGCTCTCCGATGGTGAGATGGAGGCGCTCAGGATTCAGGCGAGCCACACGATCAGCGAGCCAGTCGGGTGGTCTGCGTTCCCTGCCACGTAATACGTCGCGCAATCGCGGCCCGGCGTCAGGCGCCCGCTCGGCTTGAAGCCAGGATATTCGGAGCGGCGCCACGATCGACTGCGGGTGCTGCTCTAATGCTTGAGTCAGTGTCTCAACGTTTGGGGTCTTACGGTCATCTCGCAGGTCGAGCGTCACGATAGCGTTATCAACGTTGTGGTCGTTGTGCTGCGCGATCCATTGTTGGAGTAATTGTCGTTCGAAGCGCTGCGCGGTATCGAGCAAAAAAATGACGTTGGCAGCGTTATGTGGCCAGGGGTTGTTGACGAGCTGAGCCTGCAACGAGGCGGCCATCTCCACTCAGTGCCTCGTGGCCGGAGCCTCGTGGTCGACACCATTTTGTGGGGTAGTCGACGGCGCACGCTTAGCGTTGGCGCGACGGCCGCGAGCACGCCCGCGCAGATTGACACTATTTTCTGAGGATTCCGCGGTCGATTGGGGCTGAGACGCTTTTTTGCGCTGCCCACGGACTTCGGGTTTAAGATCATCTGGAGTGTCGCGCCGCAACGCGGTTGTCTCTGCCACGGTGAGCTCGGGTTGCCCTAAGGTGTGCAGAAATAGATTGCGCACTGATGCAACGTGTTCGTCGATGGTCTGGATAGACCAGCTGGTGGTATCCAGCGCTGGTAAGACGTCTACCTGCACCGTACCACTGCGAAAGATCCGGTCCCCTTTGGGCGAGATATCGCCGGAGTTGTGAATGACCACCGGCACAATTGGGATGCCCGACTGAATGGCAACGTGAAAGCCGCCTTTTTTGAAGGCGCCTAACTTGCGAGTGGGGGCACGCGTTCCCTCGGGAGCAATCACAAGACTTTTCCCCTCTTCCTGCATCGCATGCACGAGCGGTTTCATCGTCTCAATCGCTGCTTTGCGATCACTTCGGTCAATAAACACAACGCCGGAAGCGCCCATGAGGGGGCCAATGACAGGCAAATTTTTGAGTTCGCGTTTTCCCACGCCAACGATGTCCCGTCTTACCAGGCTGGCCATGATTAGCATGTCCGCGTTGCTTTGATGATTGAACATAAAAATAGCGGGGCGGCGTTTCCAAAGGTGCTCGCGCCCTCTGACATCCAGATCAAGACCGATCAAAGCACTGGCGGTATCGGCAAATAACGAAATTGAAAAGTTAACGGAGTCCCGGGAGGACCCGCTTAAGGCATACAGTGGTAAGCCCATCATAAAACTTCCCAGCAGAGAGCCGGTGGCGGCCAGAGAGCGAACGACCTGACTGGTCGACGTGTTACCGCGGCTCGAGAAATCGGCGATTGACCAGCCTTTGTCACGCGCGATCAAACGAAGTTCGCGACTACCGTTGAGTACCACGGGACGGCTCGCCGCTTCTAACAGCTCGATATCGTCTGTGCTGTCGCTATAGAAAAAACAATTTTCCAGGCTGCTGTCTCGTTTTTCTGCAAACCGTTCTGCTGCGTCTACCTTGCCGACACCAAAGCAAGTCGGCTTGATCACGCCCCCGGTAAATTGCCCATCGACGACCTCAAGATCCGTCGCGTAGACGTCTTCAATCTCAAGATCTTTTGCTGCGGGCATCACTTGATACGGCGTGGCTGAGCTGATGATGGCAATACTGTGACCCGCCGCTCGGTGTGCCTCAATGAGTTGCCGCGCCTCCGGATAAATCAGTTTGGCGATGGCCCTGCGGAACAGACGCTCGCTGTTGGCAATGTATTCGGACTCGGAACGTCCGGCCAAATACTGGGCGTGAACGGTCATGAGTGCGGAGAAGCCCAGTGATCCCAATCCAAAGCGCGTCGCGGCTTGCGTCAGCTGGACGAGGTCAGCCGGAGAAATTTCGCCTCGAGCAATTTGATCTTTGAGAAAAGCAGTCGCCGAGTAGCCCGAGATGATGGTCCCGTCAAAGTCGAATACCGCACAGGTCTTGGGGCCTGGCTCGGCAGACGCAATATTCTCTAACAGCGTGGAAAGGGACACGACAAGCTCGACTTCGCGTATTCTAGTCAACGGGACGTCACACCTTACACGCCCGCCAGTGACACCTCCAAGCGTAAAAACCCCACAACTTGCGCCTCTGAGCGTGGTGTCGTCAGGCATTCGTTTGAGTCGAGGGACGCCCACCTGATGTGTGAAATGAGGTATTGCGTACGATGGATTACGGTTTGCTAACACTGCTCCCCACGCTTTTGGTTTTGGTGTTGGCGATCTGGAGCCGCCGCACGCTCGAGTCGGTGTTGGCGGGTGCATTATTCGCTTTTTTTATCATGGAGGGAGTCGACTTTCTCGATGCGATGGCGGCAGCCACGCTGGCGACGCTGATGAGCGAGGATGTGGCCTGGGTTTTGCTGGTATGCGGTTTATACGGTGGTTTTATTGGGCTGCTCGTCAAGGGAGGAGGCTCCCATGCTTTTGGCAGGGCATTGATACGCCGTATCGAGACCAAGCGAGGTGGGCTCCTCGCTGCCTGGGGTCTTGGGTTGGTCATCTTTCTGGATGATTATCTGAACTCACTGACCGTAGGCGCGACCATGAAAGCGGTGACAGACCGCTTTCGTACCTCCCGTGCCATGCTGGCCTACGTGGTGGATTCGACGGCGGCGCCCCTGTGTCTGCTGATTCCCTTGTCGAGCTGGGGTGCTTACTTTGCGAGCCTACTGGAACAAAATGGCGTGGCGCCCGAGGGACAGGGTCTATCGTTCTTTATCGAGTCTATCCCTTATTTGTTTTACCCCATGGCGGCAATCCTCATCGTTCCGCTGGTGGCCACAGGTGTCATTCCACTAGTGGGCGCGATGCGCCGCGCCGAGCAGCAGGCAGAGACTACGGGTGATCTGGGTGTCTTTGAAGACGATGCGTTGGCGGTTGAGGAGACAGCGCGTGGCGGGATGAGCTTATTTTTCTTTCCCATGATTGCGATGGTGTTTTTTACCGTCTTTCCCAGTATTGACCTATTGCGGGGCGTGATCGCGGGCATCCTGATTACGCTAGTGCATTACGCCTTATGGCGGGTGATGCCGCTGGGAGAATTACTGGATACCTGTATGGACGGCATTAAGTCGATGGTACCGGTCTTGGCGATGCTACTCACACTCTTTGTTTTTGTTGAAGCCAATGATCGACTGGGACTGACGCCCTATGTCATTGACGCTGTATCACCCTTTATGACCGCAGCGCTGTTGCCGGTTTTGGTGTTCTTTACAGCTTCAGTGTTGGCCTTCACTACGGGCTCTAACTGGGGCGTGATCGCGATCACCATGCCGATTGCGTTCCCGTTAGCGCAAACATTCGATGCCAGTATCCCGCTGGTGATGGGGGCGCTGTTCTCGGCCAGTGGTTTTGGCTCCCACGCCTGTTTTTATTCAGACTCGACCATGCTTTCAGCTCAGGGTGCGGGGTGCCGAACCCATGAACATGCCCTCACCCAGTTGCCCTATGCCCTATTGGGGGCTACGGTGGCCGCTATTCTGTATGTGGTGGTCGCCTGACGTCCGGGTCGCGCTGGCAGGAGTATACTGGTCAGCGAGAGGCGCCGCTCACAAGCCATGCCAATATCAATCCGTGCCAATATGAAGAAAGACCTAAAACGCCTGAAAACGATCTGGCTACGAAACCAGATTAAGCCAATCGCCGCTTGGCGTGCCATGCGCGAACTTCTGAAAAATCCAGACGATACCTCTCAGGTCTTCCACATTATCGAAGCGTTAAAGGGCGATAGCCTCGGCGCGGCGGTGAGACGACTACAGGCCATCCATCGTGGTCGTGAACTGCTCGCACAAAAGCCGAATATTGTGGCTAAGCTCAATGACCGGGCCTGGTTGCTGAGTCTGCCAGCAGGCAGCGTGGGCCGGGCCTACTATGACTTTGTTCATGCTGAAAACCTCTCTGCGGATGGTTTGATTGGTTCCAGTGAGACAGCTTCGCGCGAGGAGATTTATCGCGGGCTTTCTCATGATGAGATTTGGCTGGCAGACCGCTTGCGAGATATCCACGATTTACAGCATGTGATGACCGGCTACG
>MDTG01119663.1_pt1 | contig 10227 bp, 11 predicted proteins | sample 811421 | NCBI WGS metagenome assembly MDTG01 (sample SAMN05326645, study PRJNA326480) | marine metagenome | isolation source: seawater | place: Pacific Ocean: South East | collected 2011 | reverse complement strand
GGTCAAATGAGTTTTTGGGGAGCAACTGTTATTACAAATCTTTTCAGCGCAATTCCCTTAGTAGGCGAGGGGATTGTAACTTGGTTATGGGGAGGTTACTCGGTAGACAACCCAACACTCACAAGATTTTTTACTTTGCATTATCTAATACCATTTTTAATTCTAGGTTTAGTTGTTTTGCATATATGGGCTTTGCATGTTCCCGGAAATAATAATCCAATAGGAATTGATATAAAAAAACCTTCAAAAGATACAGTGCCATTCCATCCATATATAGTGGTAAAAGATATGTTTGCTCTACTAATGTTTATGATAATTTTTGCTTTTTTTGTTTTCTACTCACCAAATATTTTAGGCCACGCTGATAATTATATTGAAGCAAACCCAATGGTAACACCAGCACATATTGTTCCAGAGTGGTATCTTTTACCTTTCTACGCAATTTTAAGATCTGTTCCAGATAAATTATTAGGTGTAATTGCAATGCTTTCAGCAATCCTGATTTTGGCAGCGTTACCGTGGTTAGATACTTCAAAAATTCGATCCGCAGTATTCAGACCTCTATATAGACAGTTTTTTTGGATATTAGTAATTGACGTTTTGGTTTTAGGATATGTAGGTGCTATGCCAGCTGAGGGTTTATATTTATTAGTAGCTAGGGTAGCTACAGCATATTATTTTATACACTTTTTATTTATTCTTCCTTTATTAGGCTTTAAAGAAAAAACAATTCCATTACCAATGAGTATTTCTGAGCCTGTATTAGGTGGAGTAGGAAACCTAGCAACGGCCAAAAAAGATAAAAACTTGGAATAATTTGTGAAAAAATTTATAAGGTTAAATTTTTATATTCTCTTAATTATATCTATTAATTTTTCATCAAATTCTGCAGAAAAAGTTGATTTACTTAAAACAGACTGGACTTTTAAGGGATTATTTGGAAAATTTGACAGAGGTTCTTTGCAAAGAGGGTATCAGGTTTATACTGAAGTGTGTGCTTCTTGTCATTCTATGAAATATTTGAGTTATAGAAACTTAATGGAAAAGGGTGGTCCAGAATTCTCAGAAGAACAAGCTAAAGCAATAGCAGCACAATTCGAAGTATTAGATGGGCCAAATTCTGACGGTGAAATGTTCGAGAGACCTGCAAAACTATCTGATAAATTCGTAATGCCATACCCAAATGAAAAAGCAGCACAAGCTGCCAATGGAGGAGCATATCCACCTGATATGTCTGTGCTAGCAAAAGCAAGAAAAGGTGGGGTTGATTATTTATATTCAGTTTTACTAGGTTACGAAGATCCACCTATGAATATTCAATTAGATGATGGAGTTTATTATAACAAGTATATGTACGGCAATAAAATAAAAATGCCAAAACCTTTAGAAGATGATCTAATTCAATATAATGATGGAACATCAGCTACAGAGGAACAAATGGCAAAAGATGTAGTTACATTTCTTATGTGGTCAGCTGAACCACATTTGGAAACTAGACATAAAATGGGTTTCAGAGCTATAATTTATTTATCTATATTAACTATTTTAGTTTATTTTAGTATGAAAAAAATTTGGTCACGTGTTAAATCTGAAGTTTAGCACATCTCCATCATTGACAATATACTCTTTGCCTTCAAGTCTCATCTTCCCATTATTTTTTGAATTAAGCCAGCCTTTGTTTGATATAAAATCATTATAAGATACTGTTTCTGCTCTGATAAAACCTTTTTCAAAATCAGAATGGATTTCCCCAGCAGCCTTAGGCGCTGTGCAGTTTTTTTCAATTGTCCATGCCCTTGTTTCTTCAACTCCAGATGTAAAAAAAGTATCAAGTTTTAAAATATCATAACCCTTTTTTATTAGTTGATTTAATCCAGTTTCGTTTAGACCTATCATTTTCATATAATTTATTTTTTCCGAGTCTGAAAGTTGATTAATTTGATTTTCAATATCTGCTGAAACTACAATCGTTCCCTCATTACCAAATTTCTGAATAAAAAGTTTGGTGTATTTATTTCCTTTAGAGACGCTATTTTCGTCTACATTACAAACAAATATTTTTGGCTTTAAAGACAATAAACCAGTATGATTAAGCGTTTTGGCATCATTATTTTTTATTAATTCTGAAAGATCCCTTCCATTATTTAAGTAATCAAGAGCAGTTTCTAAAATATCTAAAATTGGTTTATCTAGAATTTTTTTATTTTTTTTATCAAGTCTTTTTTGTATCGAATCAATATCTGAAAGCATCATCTCTGTTTCTATAATTTCTAAATCCCTTACAGGATCAACCGAGGTATTAACATTTTGTATATCTTCAGAATCAAAACACCTAACAACATGAATGATTGCATCAACTTCTCTTATATGTGATAAAAATTTATTTCCTAATCCTTCACCTTTTGAAGCACCTTTCACAAGACCTGCTATATCAACAAAAGATATGGTTGTATTTATTTTTTTTTTAGACTCAGAAATTTCTGCAAGTTTGTCTAGTCGTTCATCAGGTACAGGCACTACACCTATATTAGGATCAATTGTACAAAATGGAAAATTTTCTGCTTGCGCTTTTGATGAATTTGTTAATGCATTAAAAAGAGTTGATTTTCCTACATTGGGCAATCCAACTATTCCACACTTAAAACTCATTTATTTGTTATTAACTGTGCTAGAAAATAAATCTAATTTTTTATCAATTAGAATTGGTAACGATGCAGTTATACTCTTTGTAATTAAATTAATTTCATTTTTTTCTTCATCATTAAAATCTTGCAATACGTGATCTTCTACTTTGATTTTGTCTTTTGGATGGCCTATACCTATTCTAACTCTTGAATAGTCTTTACCTATAAATTTATCTATAGACTCAATCCCATTATGACCTGCGCTACTTCCACCAAATTTTGTTTTAATTTTTCCAAAGTCTATGTCTAAATCATCATGAAAAACAATTACATTCTCTGCATCTATTTTAAAATATTCAATTAATTCCCTTATACAAATTCCAGAATTATTCATAAAAGTTAATGGTTTAATTGCATAAACTTTTTTTCCATTAATATTTCCAGTAGTGAGCAATCCTTTGAATTTAGGTTTTTGTTTAGACAGTCCAAATTTTATATTTATCGCATCAATAACTTTAAACCCAATATTATGTCGATTATTTTCTGAATTTGGCGTTGGATTTCCTAAGCCTACAAATAATAACATATATTTTTTTTTGTATTTAAATTATTCAATTAGATTATTTTTTTTCAGATGGGGATTTTTTATCATCACCTTTTTTAGGTTCTTCTTTTTTATCTCCTTGTCCTGCAGGTTTTGCCTCACCTTCTTTTCCTTCAGCAGTTTTAGCATCTGTGCCTTCTTCCACTCCATCTACACCCTCAGCACCTTCAGTAGTTTCAGCGGGTTTTTCAGGTTCTTTAATCACTGTAGGAGCAGCAAGAGTTGCAACAACAAAATCTCTACCTTTAATTGTTGGAACAACATTATCTGGTAATTTAATTGATGAAATTTTAAAACTTGTTCCAATATCAGCTTCATTTAAATCAACAATCAATTCGTTAGGAATATTTTCAGTTGGGCATTTAAGTTCTACTTTTCTCCTTACAATGTTTAATACACCACCTCTTTTTAATCCTGGAGAATTTTCATTATTAATAAATTTTACTGGTATTTCAAGAATAACACTACCACCTTGAACTATTCTTAAAAAATCTACATGTATAGGCTCATCTGTTAGGGTATCGAAAATAATTTCTCTTGGCAGAACATTTTGCTCTTTTCCATCAATTTTTAAAGTAACAATATTTGATAAAAAGTTTTCCTTTTCCATCAGAGTTTTAAGTTTTTTTTTTGAAAAATAAACTTTTTGATTCTGTTCTTTCCCTCCGTAAACTACTCCTGGGACATCACCATTTGATCTTAAGATCCTTAGATCTCCTTTAGTTTTAGTATTTCTTATATTCGCTTCTAAATTCATAAAAATGTATGGCGTTTTAACCCAAGTTATTTAAATAAACAAGTAAATTATTTAAATAAATCAGATACTGATGTAGAATTTGAAATTCTTTTAAGAGCCTCTCCTAGTAAATTTGAAATACTTAATATCTCAATATTTTTAGCATTTTTAATTTTTTTCGAGTTATCTATTGTGTCTGTAATAACAAAATTTTTAATTGATGATTTCCTTATTTTATTCACTGCATCACCGCTAAGAACTCCATGAGTTATGTAAACATGAATTTCTTTCGCTCCTTTATCTTTTAACATTTGAGCTGCATTTACTATAGTACCACCTGAGTCAACGATATCATCTACAATAATACATATTTTATCTTTTACGTTTCCAATTACATTCATAACAACTGATTTGCCAGGCGCTGGTCTTCTTTTATCTACAATAGCAAGTCCAACATTTAAAAGTTTACTTAATCCTCTAGTTCTAGCAACTCCCCCTACGTCTGGAGAAACACATACAAGATTATCCATTTTTAATCTTTTTTTTATGTGTCTAGAAAATATTGGGGTCGCAAATAAGTTGTCTACTGGAATATCAAAGAAACCCTGAATTTGACCTGCATGCAAGTCAACAGTTACCACTCTATCTGCACCAGCTTTTGTAATAAGATTCGAAACAAGTTTTGCAGAGATTGAAGTTCTAGGAACTACTTTTCTATCCTGTCTAGCGTAACCAAAATATGGTATTACAGCAGTAATATTTTTTGCTGAAGATCTCTTTAACGCGTCTATACATAATAACATTTCTAAAAGATTATCATTAGCAGGTGATGAAATAGATTGTATAATAAAAATATTATTTCCTCTGATATTTTCATTTATTTCAACATAAATTTCACCATCAGCAAATTTTTTGATGTTAGAATTAACCAATTTAGTTTTAAGATATTTGGATATTTTTTGACTAAGATTTTTATTGCTGTTTCCTGTTAATAACTTCATTGAGATATTCTAATTAATCATAATTATGGAAATATTTCTACCATAATCATTATCTTTTTTTGCTAATGATCTTCTAGCACTAAAATAGGAATTTTTAAGTTTATAAGTATCTTTATGTATAATTTCGATTTTTTTAATACCAATTTTAGTCAACTGATATTGAATATATTTTTTTAAATCAAAATAAATTTTTTTTCCTTTAAATTTGAAAAAAACTTCATTTTTTTTATTAATTTTTAAAAATCTCATTAAAAAATCTTTTTGTATCTCATAATTATTTACTGAAATACAGGGGCCTATAACAACTATAATATTTTTTTTTTTTACTTCCTTTCTTACATAAAAAATTGATAACATTTTTAACAATCCCTTTAAAAGCACCTTTCCATCCAGCATGGACTACTCCAGCAATTTTTTTTTCTTGATCATAAATAATCAGTGGTGCACAATCTGCAGTTAATACGCCTATAGGAATATTAGGTTGATTCGTAATAAGCGCATCACAGTAAATTCTTTTTTTAAAATTTCTATTTTTAATGAAATAAAATTTATTACTATGACATTGAATCGGTAAAACTACTTTTTTTGAGCTTGAATTAATTTTTTTTAATACTGTAGTTAAGTTTTTTTTTATATTAAATTTATTATCCTTAGACCCAATACCACAGTTTAAACTTTGATAAATACCTCTTGAGTATCCACCCCTTGAACCAAAGAAACCATGGGATAAATTTTTAAATTTTGATAATGTTTTCGATCTTATCAGTTTTAAATCCTAAGTTAAAATTTGTATTATTATCTGTAATGAGCATTACCTTGAAAACCTCACCCATAAATCTTTTACCAATGAGTTTTTCAATCCTATAAAAAATATTAATTTTTTTTGAAAATTTTAAATGTTTTGATGCCATTTCAGCCCTTTCCAAAATACCCAAAGATTGTAAAAAATTTCTTTGAGAGGTAATACCAGCAATTTTAAGACCAATTAACCTTGCAATTTTCATTAAAAGATAAAATGACAAACTATATGTAATATCACACTTCTTATAATTATCTAAAATATTGACAATTTTATGATCACGTATGCCTCTCAAGGTATCTCTCATTTTTTTTTCAGCATAACCATAGTCAATTATAAGCAAACCCCCTTTATTTTTTTTTATTATGTCTCCCACTTGCTTTAAGTAATTTATTGCTGTCTCTGAAATTTCTAATATTTTTTGATCTTTTGCAATTTTGTAACCAATTTTTTTTTCAATATCTTCTATATTAACTGGTGTATTTAAAAATTTAAATTTATTTTTCTTAACTAATTTTACATTTTTTTGAAACCACCGATCATTAATTTTTAAATATTGGTTTATAGGTAAAGCATCAAAAAATTCATTTGCCAGGAAAATGCTAGGTGCCTTTTCAATTTTTTGAAAATTATCGATCCAAAATACTTTTTTATTTTTTAACTTCTCTTTTTGAATTTTTTTTAAATATGGACTTTTTTCCAAAATATAAATTTTAAATATATTTCGAAACTTAGGAAATTTCTCAAAACTTTTATAAATAATGTCAATCATTTCTCCATTACCAGCACCAAGTTCAATAATATTAAATTTTTTTGGTTCATTTTGATTTTTCCACAAACTTATAATCCATATTGCTATCATCTCTGAAAAAAAAATTGAGATATTTGGAGATGTTATAAAATCTCCTTTGTATCCTATTGGATTTTTTGACATGTAATAACCATCTTTTTCTTCATACAATGATTTATAAATAAATTTTTCCAATTTAAACGAAGAGTTATTTTTATTTTTCATTTTTAAATATTAGAATGAATCCAATGGCAAATAAGAAAAAACTCAATATTTGACCCATTGAAAAATTAAAAATTATGTATCCAAGGTGTGGATCTGGTGCTCTAAAAAATTCAGATATAAATCTAAATGTTGAATATAAAATTAAAAATAATGAAGACAATAAACCTCTCCTTTTTAAAAAGTTGTATTTTATTAAAATATTTAAAATTACAAAAAGAAATACTCCCTCAAGAAAAGCCTCGTAAATCTGCGAGGGGTGTCTAGGAAGATTATCTACTTTTTCAAAAATAATTCCCCATGGGACGTAAGTTTCTTTTCCATATAACTCCGAATTAATAAAATTTGCAATCCTTCCAAAAAATATTCCTATAGGAGCCGCAACAGAAATACAGTCTAAAAAAATAAAAGGATTAATGTTTTGTTTTTTACTATATAAATAAGTTCCCACAATTACCCCAGCCAAACCACCATGAAAAGACATTCCACCTTCCCATACAAAAAAGATTTCAAAAAGATTATTCAAATAGTAATTAAAATTGTAAAATAGAACATATCCTAATCTACCACCAACTATGATTCCAATTATTATATAACTTATAAGGTCATCAAATTTTTTTTTTAATTGAGGTTCGTTGAGTAGAAAATTTTTAATATAAAACCATCCAACTAAAATTCCTAAAATATAAGCTAATGAATACCACCTAATATCAATAGTAAATAAACTAAATGCGACTGGGTCAAAATTATTAATAAACATTTCTAAAAAATAATATAAAGATATAATAATTTTAAAAAGCTTTATATGTCAAAATCAAAATTTGTTATTGATAGAATTGCAAAATTGTTTGAACAAGGACTTATTTCTTATAAGGATCTTAGCAATGAAATAATAAATATATTAAAATCAAAAAAAGAGGAAATTATTTATAAATTAGATTTACCAACAAGGGAAGAGGTTGAAATTCTGAAAAAAAGAGTTGAAATGCTCGAAAATAAAAAAAAACCCCAAAAAAAAAGAAAAAAAAAATAAGATTTATAACGGTAAAAAAATCTTAACTTTCAAACCACCCAGTAAATTTGATTTTTCCAATTTTATATTGCCCCCATGAGATTGAACTATATCTGATGCTATAGACATTCCCAATCCAACGCTAGATTTAGAATCTCCTCTGCTTTTATCAATTTTATAAAATGGCTTAAAAACATTTTCATGTTCACTTTCAGGTATTCCTGGGCCGTCATCCTCTATAATTATCGTTACGTTATTAGAACTTTTTTTTAAATAAATATTTATACTTTCACCATACTTAATTGAGTTGTCTATAATATTATTAAAGCATCTTCTAATAAGGTTTTTTCTCCCAGTAAATGATACCATTCCATTTGTATGGTAATTAATTTTCTTGTTTTCGTATTTTTGTACAGTGTTAAAAATTAATTCTGAGATATTAAATTCCTCACTTTTCTCATTAGAGCGATTACTAGAGAATTGTAAATATTCATTTAACATTTTTTCCATTTCGTTTACATCATCAGATAATTTTTCAGAAATTTCTCTATCTTTGATAAATGCAAGTTGTAATTTTATTCTAGTGAGAGGGGTCCGCAGATCATGACTTATACCAGATAACATCTCAGATCTTTGATTAAGATGTCTTATAATTCTTTTTCTCATTTTTTCAAATTCATATCCTGCTTGCCTAATTTCTAAAGCTCCTGATGGTCTATATTCTCCAATATCTTCCCCTCTACCAAATTTTTCTGATGCCCTCGCTAAATTTATTATTGGTCGAGTTTGATTCTTTAAAAAAATCAAAGCTATTAAAATTAATAAAAATGCTGGCAAAGTAATCCACAGTGCAAAAATTCTAGCTGATGAATTTGTAACTCTTTCTTTTGGTACAATGAATTGGAAATATCCATTTAAATATTCTATTTTCAAATCTATTTCATTTTTTAATGAAATAGTATCAAACCAATAATTAGAAAATTTTTCTTTTAACTCCCTTCTTAAAGTTCTATCCATAGGACTAAACCATCTTTCAAGATCTTCATTTGGGAGTATAGAAAATGGAAAATATTCAACTTTAATTTCATGCGTTTGTAAAAAAAGACTAGTAAGAGAATCTTTATCGTATTGTTCTTTATCATAAGCATCTATAAAAAATTTTATTTCACCCACTAGAGCTCTAGTCATACCCTTATTGGTTTTAATCCATAAACTATCAAAAAAAACAACTGAAATTGTAACTTGTAATATAAGTATAGGCGCAGCTACAATTAATAAAGCTCTATAAAATAATTGTTTTGGTAATATTTTTTTTATAAATTTATTCAATCCATAAAACATAACCTGACCCCCTTATAGTTTGAAGATATTTAGGATTTTTTGGATCTAATTCTATTTTTTTTCTAAGTCTTGTAATGATAACGTCCACTGACCTTTCTTTATCAATCTCAATAATATTTCCTATGTAGGCTCTTGAAAAAGTTTCACCAGGCGAGTTAATCATTTTTTCTAAAATTATTTTTTCAGTGTTATTAATTTTAAATTGATCATTATTTTTTTTAATTATTAATTTATTCAGATCAATTATAATATTATCAAATTCAATAATCCTTTTAATATTTTTTGTTTTAGTTTTACTTAATATATTTCTTATTCTTAATATAAGCTCTTTTGGCTCAAAGGGTTTTGATAAGTAATCATCTGCTCCTATTTCTAATCCCTCTATTCTTTCACTTGCTTGACCTCTAGCAGTTAATAAAATCACAGGCGTGTTAAGCTTATCTTTATGTTTTGATATAAAATCTAATCCACTAATTCCAGGCATCATTACATCGAGTACTAGTAAATCAAATTTTATAACTTTAATTTTTTCTTCAGCATCTTCAGCGTTTTTTGCCGTACTTATCAAAAAATTATTTTCATTAAGATATTTTTTTACAAGGTTTCTTATACCTTCGTCATCATCAATAATAAGTATATGTGCCTCAAATTTTTTCATTTATTATTTTTTCTAAAACTATTTTAAAATTATTAACTTCAGTTGAGCTTGAGCTTAGCAAAGCATTATAAATTCTTTTTTTTTGTGAAGAAAAAATTTCATTGAATATTTTATCTCCTTTTTGTGTTAAATAAACATGTTTTAATCTAGTATCTTTTTCTCCTTTCTTGAATTCAATGAATTCATTATTAGTAAGATCTTTAATTATCCTATTTAAACTTTGTTTTGTAATTTTGAGTTTTTTTAAAAGATTTGAAATTGTTATTCCTTTATGCAGTGAGATCAAATGTATCACCTTATGATGAGCTACTCCCAGGGAGTGTTTGTTTAATGTTTTTCTTGCATCACTGAAGGACTCTTTGTAACAGACAAAAAGTTTTTCAATAAATTCTTTTAAATGATCGTCTTTTAAGTATAAAAGATCTTTCATAATGGTAAGT
>MDTG01003743.1_pt1 | contig 10227 bp, 8 predicted proteins | sample 811421 | NCBI WGS metagenome assembly MDTG01 (sample SAMN05326645, study PRJNA326480) | marine metagenome | isolation source: seawater | place: Pacific Ocean: South East | collected 2011 | reverse complement strand
GGAAAAGACAGATACGGAGTTAACCTTTTTATTTGAAAGAATCGTCAGCAAATATGCCGATATGAACGTAATTGCTCGCTCTACACTGGGTCCACATGCGCGAACAGCTAGTAAGCCTCAATTGCAAAAATTCAGAAAAGCATTTCAAGGTTATTTTGCACGCAAATATAGTAAACAATTTAAAGGTTTTTCTGGTAATCAAATTATTTTAACCAACAGCAGAGACCGGGAAAAATTTTTCGAAGTTAGCGCAAGTATAGACGTTGAAGGTTCTGCAAATGTTGACGTCACATTTCGCGTTTCTGATCGCAGTGGTGAACCTCGCTTTTTTGACATTATTTTGGAAGGGATAAGCCTATTATCTTCGGAACGTGTTGAAATAGGTGCTTTGTTAGACAAACGGCAGGGTGACATTAATCGACTGATTATAGATATTGAAGAATTAGGCTAATTTTCTCCAATTAACACTTCCCAAATAGTATTAAGAATTGTATTTTTTGAAAGAGATTTTTTCGATTGGTCTAATGGCTCCAATGACCTTGGATTTCGGGATTGCCCGCGGTTCATAGCTAACGGCAGCGGATATGATTGATCAATTATGTTAGCCATAGTTTCGCGCCATATATCAGCTGGTATCGTTCCACCGGTTACTCCTATCAAAGGAGTATTGTCGTCGTTTCCCACCCAGACGCCTATGATAAAATCTGATGTGAAACCAATAAACCATGCATCTCTAGAGGACTGGGTGGTCCCCGTTTTCCCAGCAATTTCGACACCATTTATTTTGGCTCGTCGCCCAGTTCCATTTTGAACTACTTGATACATCATGAATACCAAAGCTTTTGCTGACTTCTCGTTTATTACTCGCTCACCGATTCCGCCAGATCTGCCGGCTAATGGTGTGAAATCTCCCTGTAGACGTAGTTCCTTCAGCCCGTATGGTACTACTGAAGAGCCACCGTTTAGGATGCCTGCATAGGCCCCAGTCATTTCTATTAGTGTACTTTCTGAAGCTCCTAAAGCTAAAGCTGGTCCGTTAGCTAACTCATTAGAAATACCAAAATCAGATGCAATTTTACGGACTGCATTACGACCTACGTGTTCAGAAATTTTAATAGCTGGAATATTTAGAGATTCTGATAAAGCACGAGTGAATGTAACATCACCTGCAAACTCATCGTTATAATTTTTGGGTGCCCATTCCCCGGATCCAGGAATGTTATAAGTAATTGGGGTGTCGCTTACGACATCAAAAGGAGTATAGCCAAGTTCAAGTGCTGCACCGTATACAAATGGCTTAAAAGCGGATCCAGTTTGCCTTTTTGCTTGTGTGGCTCGGTTAAACGCACCAGTTGTTTTTGTATCTCTTCCACCTACCATAGCACGAACCGCGCCATCAGCACTCATTACTATGACTGCCACTTGTGCTTTTGATTTAATATCTATTTTTTTATTAAATATTTCTCTGACCGCATCCTCAGTTGCTATCTGAATAGTTTGATCTAAGGTCGTACTAATAATTACATCTTCCGTAGTATTACGTGTAAAAAAAATGGGTCCTGAAGCCATTATCCAATCCGCAAAGTAACCACCGGCCCTAGCCGTTGCCGCAGAACTAAGCGAAGCGGGTCGCATTATTGCAAAGCTTGCTTCAGTTTCGGTAATAAATCTTTGCTGGCGCATCAAATCGATCACAATCTCAGCGCGCGCTCGCGCGCCGCTTAAATTATCAGTAGGTGCAAGACGAGACGGTGCTTTTAGCAAGCCAGCTAACATCGCTGCCTCAGCTATGTTAACCTGCTCGGCAGATTTTCCAAAATAGCGCTGTGATGCAGCTTCAAATCCTCTTGCTCCCGCTCCTAGAAAAGCTCGATTGAGATAAATAGTGAGAATTTCGTCCTTTGAATACATTGCTTCCATTGCAAGCGCGAAAGTTGCTTCTTTGACTTTTCGCCAAAGTGTTGTGCGTCTACATGACCGTTCGTAGTCTCTCTCAGTTTTCCATATTTCTTTATTATATGGTTCGCCTAAGCATATCAGCTTCGCTGTCTGCTGTGTGATTGTAGATCCGCCATTTCCAGAGAGTGGGCCGCGGCCTGAACGCAAATTGATCCTTATCGCAGAAGCAATTCCGCGAGGACTTAATCCTAGATGGTTGAAAAACCGTTTATCTTCTGTCGCAACAATAGCATTTTTTAAAAATGGGGATACGCTATCGGCGGTGATCACTCCACCAAACTGATCCCCACGCCAAGCAAAAACTTTTCCATAACGGTCTAATAAAGTGACAGACCCTTTTACACGACCGTCTATGAGTGTCGAGCTGTCAGGAAGATTTATAGCAAAATATGCTAGTCCAAGGACAATTAGAATATTCACAACAATAGTAAGCCGCCATGTCAATGCCCAAATAATTCTTATAGGAAAAAGAGAAATACGTCGAATAACATAAAGCGAACCTAGTGGCTTTGTGTTTTTCGATTTGCGAACCACTGGTTTGCTCTTTTTCATTTTCTTGGGAGACAAATTGCGTTTATCGGCTTTTAGTGGCGCTGCCTCTCCCTTTTTTCTCGTTGTCATATATTTATACAGTGAAACCTTTCATGAAGATGATATAGTTTTTTTGCTGATTGGCATAGTCTCTGGGTGACCAACAATGCCTTTGACAATAGTGACAAAACGACAATTTTTTGTTTACTTTGTCACTTTATAATCTGTGCAATTGCGGTAGCTAAAAGTGGTACGGTGTGTTTGTTTAACCCTGCGATATTTATACGACTGTCATCAACCATATAAACACCGAAATCTGTACGAATTTTTTCTACCTGATTTGGAGAAATGCCGATCCTTGAGAACATACCCCGATGGTGACCCAGAAAATTAAAACGGTCCGAATTTGTCTTTTGACACAATTGACTTGCTAGTTTGTGACGCAAATCCAACATGTTTAAACGAGTTTCTTCCAGTTCTTGTATCCACGATTTGCGAAGATTCTCGCTGCCTAAAATCATTGTGACTAGTCTTGCCCCATGATCAGGTGGGAAGGAAAAGTTTTGTCGGTTTAGAAATGCTAGGTTCTCTTGTGTGATCGTTTGTTGTTTCAGGTTGGGTGTGACTGCAATTAAAATCCCAGTACGTTCTCGATATATACCAAAATTTTTTGAACAGCTTGCGGCTATTAAACATTGGGGTAGCCTACTAGCTAATTTTCGTGTGAACCGTGCGTCCTGCTCTAGTCCATCGCCAAAACCCTGATAAGCGATATCAACAAATGGGATCACACCATTATTACTTAAAATTTTAATTATTTGGTCTTCCTGCTCAGAGGTCAAGTTTGCACCAGTCGGATTGTGGCAGCATCCATGCAATAAAACCACGTCGCCTGATGGTATATTTTCTATATCAGCTTGCATACCGTCAAAGTCCACGGCACCAGTTTCGCTATCAAAATATCGATAATCAGATCGGTTAATTTCAAGATGTGTAACAATAGACAGGTGGTTCGGCCAGGTTGGATTAGAAAACCAAACAGTAGCCGTTGGCGCCGCCAATTTTATTAATTCCAAAGCTTGCCTGACTGCGCCAGTACCGCCTGGAGTTGCAATAGCAGCCAGGTGGTCGGGCGAGACGGACGTACCTAAAACTAAATCGAACATGCTGCTAGCAAATTCTGGATCACCGGCAAGGCCAACATATGATTTTGTTTCCTGATTTTTCCACAGCTGTTTTTCTGCCGCTTTTACTGCACGCATAATGGGTGTCGATCCAGAGGCATCTTTGTAAACACCTACTCCGAGGTCAATTTTGTTTTTTCTTACATCAGCCTTATAAGCACCCATCAGTTTCAGAATTTTATCTTGAGGCTGGGCATTAAGTTTATCGAACATCAGCCGTCTCCAGTGCTAATATCAAGTGTTGGGAATTGGCCCCATTCAGTCCAGCTGCCATCATAGAGTGCATGATCAGATTTACCAATTTTTTCGAGCGCCAAGGACAAAACAGCAGCAGTAATGCCTGACCCGCAAGTGGTGATTGCTGGCTTTTTCAGATCTATACCAGCGTTGGTAAAAATCTTGTTTAATTCATCTACAGATTTCATTGTCTGATCATTATTTAAAACATGATTGAAGGGCAAATTTTTGGAGTTGGGTATATGCCCTGAACGCAAACCTGGTCGAGGTTCAGACGCCTCACCTCGAAAGCGAGCTGTAGAACGTGCATCAATTATTTCATGATCCCTAAGTTTAGCGGCATGGGCTACTTGTGTTACGTCGTATACCATTTGTAGGTTTTGGTGAACAGTCATATGCCTGTCCCGTATTGTGGGAGCGGTAGCATCAATAGAATTCCCATCAGAGATCCATTTTGGTAAACCACCGTCCAAGACCGCAATCGTTTCATGGCCCATCAAACGAAAAAGCCACCAAACCCTTGCGGCCGAAAACAGACCTTTGCTGTCATAAACTACAATTTGATGCCCGTCGCCTATTCCGAGAGCTCGGACGCGCGACATAAATTTCTCAATTGGCGGTACCATATGGGGCAGTGTGGATCGGTGATCGGAAATATCATCAATATCAAAGAACCGTGCGTTTGGAATATGCCCATCGTAAAATTCTTTTTGGGGATCACGTTTCTCAGTGGGGAGGTGCCAGCTTGCATCTAAGATCCGAACATGAGGCTCTGACATGTTTGACTTCAACCACTTTGAAGACACTAATGTTTTAGGATCATTTTGCATAATTATGTTGCCCTTCAGAACTGCCCCGATTTAACCAGCGTGAATAGGCAAAACAAGAGTTTTTGTAATCAGATGTTGAAGAACGGAATAATGTTTTGGTTCTAAGATTGAAAATTTGAAATTATATACCCTGTTTCATAAGCCGTTGTCTTTGGCGTCCCCAGTCACGTTTTGCTTCGGTTGCACGTTTGTCATGATTTTTCTTACCCTTGGCTATACCCAGTTTTATTTTTACACGACCTTTATGGTTAAAGTACATAACTAACGGTACCAGAGTTAAACCTTCGCGTTGAGTAGCATTCCATAGCCGCGATAATTCACGCTTGGACACCAATAATTTACGACGGCGTTTTTCTTCATGCCCCCAAGTCTTCGCTTGTGCAAATGGTGCAATGTAGGAGTTTACCAACCAAAGTTCGCTATTTTCAACAGCGGCGTAGCTTTCAGAAATATTTCCAGTCTTTTCTCTTAGAGACTTAACCTCAGACCCCATCAATATAACGCCGCATTCGATATCATTTTGAATCTCATAATCATAGCGAGCACGTCGATATTCTGCGATTATATGATAATTAGGATCGGATTTTTTGTTAGCCATAATAATTTCTGTATATGGAGGTGTTGTAGTATTGCCAATAGGCTGAAACATAAGACAAATCTATGATGACTTTTGTATTATAGTTTGTAGGAAGTGGGCTTTATAATCTTAAGTATGGATAGGAAGAGCTTAAAACAAATCTTTAGTGTTAATTTGCCTATTTTCTGCGACCTGATTGAAATTAAGTTTTAGAACAAAAAAGACATGTAGTAACCTTTTGATTAGGATACTATTTTTTAAAATATTTGTATCATTAACTAAGTAAACCAGCGTGTTGAAGTGCTTTGTCCATTTGAGTTTTTGCTGCGTCTGACAAACCAACCAGTGGCAAACGCACTTCTTCAGAGCAAAGACCCAATTTTGACAGACCATATTTTGCACTGACTAAACCCGGTTCTAAAAATGTTGCTAAGTGTAGTGGCATCAGCTGATCTGTAATGCTAAGGGCACCTGAGTAATCTCCTTTTAAAGTACTTTTTTGCATTTGAGAGCAAAGAGCAGGTGCCATATTTGCCGTTACTGAAATACAACCAACGCCCCCATGAGCATTAAATCCAAGCGCAGTTGCATCTTCTCCTGATAGTTGAATAAAATCTTTGCCACAGCTAAGCCTTTGCTGGGGTACTCTAGCTAGATCGCCCGTAGCGTCTTTCACACCAATAATGTGCCTATGCTTTGCTAATTCTCCCATGGTTTCAGTAGTCATGTCGACAACGGACCTGCCAGGAATATTATAAATAATGATGTCTAAGCCGCAATCTGCTGCTGCTAGAAAGTGTCTTACTAATCCAGCTTGCGTCGGCTTGTTGTAGTAGGGAGTTACGACAAGTGCGGCTGTTGCCCCTGCTTTTTTTGCGGCTTTAACCAGTCGTACTGTTTCCGCCGTATTGTTAGATCCCGCACCTGCAATAATCGGAATGCGACCCGCCGCTTGTGCAATAACGGTTGCAACCACGCCATCATGCTCTTCATGTGTTAAGGTGGGGCTTTCGCCAGTTGTACCCACTGGGACTAACCCGTGGCTACCCTGATCAATATGCCAATCAACAAGTTTTTTTAGTGCTTCAATGTCAACTTTTCCATTTGAGAACGGAGTAACAAGGGCTGGTAAGGATCCTGAGATCATAACGTTTCCTTTCAACTGAGGCTGCATCGTTTTAGTTTAAAATTTTTTAAAAATATTAACTGGAACCTGAAGGTTTGCCAAGATTTATGATTGAAAGTTTTTTTTTCCGAGCGCAAGTTCATCAATATGAAAATTTTTGGTTTTTTATTGCTTATATTGATGACGCACTCCCAGGTGATAGCGCAAGAAACTACTACTGTTGCTTCGTTGCGCGCTGCTTTAGCCGCTACAGAAAAAGGTAATTGGACCGCAGCAAAAAAACTCGCAGAGCCAGCCGGAGCTGTCGCCATTGACATTATCGAATGGGATCAATTGCGTGCTGGAAAAGGCCAGTTGGTAGATACATTGAATTTTTTGCGCCGAAGGCCAGATTGGCCAGGCCTGCCCTATCTACGTAAGCGTAGCGAAATAACTATCACAGAAGATGACCGAACCAGTGATATAATGGATTTTTTTCAATTTCATCAACCTCAAACGGGTCTGGGAGCGCTCAGGCTTGCCCAAGCACTTAGCAAGCTGGGCCGAAAATCAGAAGCGATCCTCGTAGCTCAAAATGGCTGGGTCAGTTTTATTATGGAGCCTGACCAAGAAAAGGAGTTTTTGGCTGATTTTGGTAAACATTTAAAAAAGTTACACGAAATTCGTCTCGATATGTTATTGTGGAAAGGAGCCGCTTCTGACGCCGCAAGAATTCTGCACAGGGTCGATGATGGGCCAGCTAAACTTGCTAAAGCGCGTTTGGCTTTACAAAGAAATCGTGGTGGGCTTCAATTGCTCATCTCCCGCATCCCTGAAGATCTTAAGCGCGACCCGGGGTTAGCGTATGACAGGTTTGAATGGCGTTTGAGGCATAAGTTGCCAGATAAAGCAATTGAGCTCCTCTTGCTTCAATCTGACACCACGGGACGTTTGGGCAAACCTGATAAATGGGCTGCAGCGCGTCTTAATTTAGCACGTGATTTGATGTGGGACAAAAAAAGTGAAAAAGCTTATGATGTTTTAAAAAACCATCAACTAAAAGAGGGTAGGGATTATGCGGAGCTGGAGTGGCTGGCTGGATTCATAGCCTTACGAAAATTAAATAACCCACAGGCAGCTTTAGTACACTTCAAAAATCATGAAGCTGCCGTAGGTAGCGCTATATCATTGGGTCGCACCCACTATTGGCAAGGACGAGCCCTTCAAGCAATTGGCCAGCTTGATGCCTCGAAGCGTGCCTACACGAAAGGTGCACGTTACCAAACTTCTTTCTATGGACTACTGGCATCTGAAGCTGCGGGCGTTCCTTTAAATCCGAGGCTTAGTGGGAGCGGTATGCACTTGGGGTGGCGACAATCTGGCTTTGCTAATTCTAGCGTTTTGGAGGCGGGTTTGTTGTTCTTTAAGGCTGGACAACCTCGTCGTGGAGTACGATTTCTAACCCATTTGGCGGAAAGTCAAAATTCAAATGACATGGCGAAGCTTGCTGGTATGGCAGAGGAGCTTAAGATCCCATATTTACAACTAATGCTGGGAAAACGGGCTGCCCAGTATAATGTAATGCTTGAACGCCACTTTTATCCGCTACATCCCATCCTAGTTAATAAAAAAGATATTGCTCCAGAATTAGGATTGGCAATTGCCAGGCGTGAAAGTGAATTTTTTGCTGGAGCAATCTCAAGAGTAGGAGCGCTTGGTTTGATGCAAGTTATGCCAAAAACAGCTAAAGAAATGGCTGGAAAGCTGGGAGTTCGATATTCACGAAACAAGATGTTGAAGGATCCATATTATAATGCAGGAATAGGCATTAGATATTTACAGGAGCTCCAAGAAGAATTTGGTAATAGTCCGGTGCAGGTTGCGGCCGCCTATAATGCAGGTCCAAGTCGTGCAAGAAACTGGACAGAACAGCTTGGCGATCCTAGATTGGGTCAGATAGATGTAATTGATTGGATCGAACAAATTCCGTTTGGCGAAACTCGAAATTACGTAATGCGGGTAGCCGAAAGCTTACCAAATTACCGAGCACGCCTCGCTGGCCAGACTAGCCCTCTAAATTTTTTAACGGAACTAAAAGGTAATTATCGTCCACCGCCGCCATTTGCTGCACCGGCTGTTTCATTGAGGCCAGTTGGCCGATCTAAGTGAGTGCCACTCTGGCGCGCCAAAGTGTAAACAACCCTGCAGCTACAACCAATACAGCGCCAATAGCAACGTTAGCTTCAATAACTTCACCAAAAACCAAAACTCCAATAGTGGCACCAAATACAAGCTGCAGATAAGTGAAGGGTTGGACTTCAGAGGCTTCAGCGACTTCATAACAGCGGATTAACAGCCAGTGGCCAGTTGCTCCTGTTAAGCATAAACAAAACATCAAAATCCAATCCGTAATGATCATATTTTGCAAATTAAAAGCACCTACCGCAGTCATTACAATACAACCCATTACTCCTGTCCAAAAGAAGCTGGTGGCACTGCTGTCTTGACGCGCTGCGTATCGCGTAAGCAGGCTATAAAGTGCAAACATAAAGGCTGCAACGAGAGGAATTACGGCATAGCTTGAAAATATGCCAAGGCCTGGTTTTAGAATAATAAGTACCCCGAATAGCCCAACAACGATTGCGATCCAACGTCGCCAACCCACTGTTTCTCCCAGAATTGGGCCTGACATAGCTGCCACTATCAATGTATAGGAGGAAAATATTGCTAAGCTTTCAACTAAGCCTAAAAAAGTGAATCCTGATACCATTATGCATATTTCGGTAGCCAGCAGTATCCCTCTAAACGCTTGTAGATAGGGTTGACGGGTTTGAGCTACTTTTCGCAAGCCGCCTGCTTTTTTGGCAGAAATGGTCATGACGAAGGCTGCGAAAAACCAATATCTGACCATTACAACCATGAACACGTTATACGTAGAAGACAGATGCATGCTTAATCCGTCTTGGACAGCGAACACAAATGTTGTGCCAAACATTAAAAGGACCCCAAGCCTAGTATTGTTTTCTACACTCATGTCTTAGTTCCGATAGTCATATGTCTTTTGCGTTTAAAGCCTGCTATGCGCTCAACTTTGAAACCACTTTCTTGTAGACCACGGCGTACGAACCCAGCGGCAGTATAGGTGGCAAAACTTCCACCCAAGTTTGTGTGGCTGGCAACCTCTTTCATAAGTATAGGTCCCCAAAGTTCAGGATTTTTAGCGGGTGAGAAACCGTCTAGAAACCAGGCATCAGCCTTAAATGGCCACGCCGGGAGTGTGTGTCGAGCGTCGCCTAAGATCAACTGAAATTTTAGATCTGGTAATTCGAATTCAGATGACCAAAGTGGTTCCAGTTCCACTGATAACCTATTAAGTTCTTGAAACTTTTGATGTGCTTTTGCCATTTGACTATATTGAAGTGGGAAGGCTTCGAAGCTGGTGTAGTATAATTTGCCTTTGGTTCCAGAGTTTCTCCATGCAGTGATTGTGCCTAAAAGATTAAGACCAGTTCCAAACCCAAGTTCTGCAATGTGAAAGCCATCACCAAACCTTTGGGGAAGTTTGTTACCTGACATAAAAACATGCTGGAATTCTGCCAAACCATTTTCTAACGAATAGTAAGGATCAGAAAATTGAGTTGAAATTGGCACTCCATCACACCATTTTATGATGCTGGGCTGGTGAGCAGGCATAGCATATCCTATATATTTGAGAGACCATGCAGAAGGACAAGGATTTTGGCAACTGCCGACGTGACAATTTTAGGTGCAGGGGTATTTGGCCTTTCGATTGCATTTTGTTGT
>MDTG01316357.1_pt1 | contig 10228 bp, 7 predicted proteins | sample 811421 | NCBI WGS metagenome assembly MDTG01 (sample SAMN05326645, study PRJNA326480) | marine metagenome | isolation source: seawater | place: Pacific Ocean: South East | collected 2011 | reverse complement strand
TTTCTATATTTAAGTCGCCACCGATACTTAAAAGTGACCCGAATCCGCTAAGATCTTTGATAGAGTCATTAGAAAGAATACTTAGATAACCGCCGACTAAAACAAGGTTAGAGAGCCCATTTACATTCGTAAGCCTTATATTGTTATAGATACGCAAACCCTTTTTAACACTGACGACTTCCTCAAGTCCTTCTAAACTAGATAAAGACTGATTATTTTGGATAGTTAATCCACCGCCTACTCTATTAATATTTAATGCAGTTAAGTCATTCAGAAGCAGGCTATTGCCAATAATTAAGTCGCCTCCCACACTGGTTATATTCGATAATCCAGATAAATCTGTAACGTTATTTCCAATTACCCACAATGTGTCTGAGATTCGTTCGCACGTGCCATAATTAGCTTGGAAGTCATCGATCTCAGCCTGTTCGTCTAGCTTGACATTACTGTCTGGGCAATGGACAGCCCAACGAGAAAAACATTGATCTATCGAATTTGATCCATACACTCCAAAACCGTTTCCTACAAGCCCCCCTTCAATTCCAATTCTTACCTCACCGGCGACTTGAGGCGGTAAGGAAGGAAATCCCAAAATAGGTGCCAGACCACCGCAACTATTCAGAGCATAGTTATTGTAGACATGAAGGTCGCCGGCGATAGTTTGGAGACCTGATAAACCATTGTTTTTATCCAAAGTTTCTCCAGTCCTATTTCCTAAGTTTGTCAGTTCGTCATTATCATATATGTGAACATTTCCACCCACAGAAGATAGTGCAGCCAATCCATCAACATTTTCCAATTTAGGATTTGCATAAATATATAAATCGCCACCAATGGAAGAAAGCGATGAGAGTTCATCAATATCGGTAAGTTTAGGATTATCAAAGATAGAAAAATTTCCACCTATCGACGAAAGAGAAGACAAGCCAACAATATCTGGAAATTCCAGTAAGTAAAAATCACCGCCTATCGTGGTTAGCGCATTAACACCGACAAAACTATCAAGAATTTCATTATTTCTAATAACCAAATCCCTACCTATTATAGTTAGCGCCACTAAACCATCTAATTTCTCAAGTGCTTCGTTTCTAATAATAATCAAATCTTGACCAATACTTTCTAATGCTAAGAGTCCATCGAAGTTGGCTAGAGCAGGATTAAATTGGATGTCTAAATTCCGAATTATAGATTTTAGAGAGAAAAGACCATCTAAATTGTTCAACTTATAATTATCTCGAATGATAAAATCTCTACCAATAGTTTCGAGAGCAGACAAACCCGCCAGATTATCGGGAGCAGGATTATTACGGAAAATAAAATCTCTGCCGATACTAGTTAAAGCTTCCAGCCCGTCTACATTGTCTAGCAAAGAATTGTCTCTTATAACCAAGTCACCGGCGGTCGTTTCAATTAAATTCAGTCCATTGACATTCTGGAGAACATCATTTTCTTGGATGATCAAATCATTTCCAATGCTCAGTAAAGATGAAAGCCCCTTTATATTGTCGAGGCCATAATTGGTGCGCAAGACCAAGTCATTACCGATTGTAGTTAAACTAGAAAGTCCATCAATATTCCGCAACTGTAGATGATCTTCGATGATTAAGTCTCCACCAACTTCAAGGATACCGACGAGACTTTCAATAGTCTTTAGCGCATTATTATTCCGAATAATTAAATCTCCACCAACGCGAGTTAACACCCTCAATCCGTTTACATTTCTTATTTCGTACTCGATTGCGTCATCGATGGTTAGGTTCCCTGCGGCAAAAGTGCCTCCTGCATCGCAAGCAAATTCATCTATCTCGGCTTGAGAGGTTAACAAAATATCTAAAGTGCAATCAGCCGCCAGATTAAAATTCGCATAGAATATTAATAAAAAAAACAATCTTGCTTTGGTCGCTCTGACTTCCGACATGACTAAACCAATTGGCATTATTCAAAGATCTCTTTAGTTAGATTTTCGCGAATCATCTCTTGACAATCGACACATAGATAGTAGCGTTTAGCATTTATAGCAATTTTCTAGAATAATTCTCTTAATGTCCGACGGAAATCAATCAAATGACACAAACGACAGCTAATAATCCATGTCAAAAATCCCTAGAAGAATCTTTCGGCGCTTTTGTCGAGGGCTGGGTCGACGGCTGCCCAAGCCTATTAATCCAAGGGACAAGTAAAGAAATTGGTATTGTTCTTGATATAGAAGGATCTAGTCAGCAGCACCCTCATTCTCACGCGCGAATAATGATTCACAGCAAAGAAGACCTTCCAATCCTGCAAGAAACTGGGGAATGGCAAAAACTTATAGACCTTCTTACAACGCATGAGTATGAAAGTATATATTTGGTTGATATGACAAAAACTAGCCAAATTACAGACGGAAAATCGGTCGCGGATATCATGGAGAAAATCTAAGTTCCATTTGCCAATAATTTAATAACTGCCTCTTTTCTACACTGCATATTATTATATTCCGTAATAGATACCACTTCCCCTTTAGCACTGTCTTCTCTGTGTGCAAAGAGTTTCAAGGAAAAACGAGACAGATAGAGCTCGAGCAGCGATTCACGCTGACTAGGTGACTTTGGCTCTAGTTGAAAATGGTAGAAAACCTCTGTGCTAGAAAGTCTGGAACGCTTTGTTGTTTGAATCCAAATAGAGTGATCATCAAGTACCGCAGAGGCAGAACCATCAGCAAAAATATCTAACTTAAGACTGGCTGGCGGAATAGGGCCATCAAAAAATAATTCACAGTAAAGACTTTCTGCTATAGCAATTCGCGAACTTAGTGCCAAAATTAAAGCTGCGCCAAATAACGCTTTGAAAATAATTCTAGGCATTTTTACCTTCTATTTTGCTAACGTATACTTACAATATAAATACCACAAATTCTATATAGCTCAAAAAGGAAAGTAAGCTTTATGTCTGCCTCAGCAATACAAATTCGAATTTATAAGATCTTAGAGAAAGGTGGAGCACATACCAGCCGGGCAAGCAGGGTATGCGACATAGGTCTCGGTAGCTTAATCATCCTTAATTTGATCGCCATCTCTCTTGAGTCAGTTTCGAGCATAAATTCTGAGTATTCAAAAGAGTTTTTTATTTTCGAGATGTTTTCAGTATTTATTTTTAGCATCGAATACTGTCTCAGGATTTGGTGTGCACCTGCTCGAGATGACATGCCAAATACTGGTGCCTTCGGAAAAAGAATGGCATATGTTCTTAGCGGCCATGGATTAATTGATTTGCTAGCAATACTGCCCAGCATTGCTGCACTCGTTATGACTAGCGTTGACCTAAGATGGTTAAGAGTAATGAGAATGCTACGTCTATTTAAGATATCCCATTACTCCACCGCGCTAGAGGATCTTTTTTCTGCTATTCGAGATGAAAGAGGCACCTTTGCCGCTGCCTTTTACCTATTTACGATTGCATTTTTCATTGCCAGCACCTTGATTTACTTGATTGAAAATGAAGTTCAGCCCGAAGTATTCAGCTCAATACCACACGCAATGTGGTGGTCAATTATAACCCTTACAACCGTTGGCTATGGAGATGTATCACCAATCACCATCCCGGGGAAATTTGTAGGGGCGGCCACTGCCATGATGGGGGTGCTGACCGTTGCCTTGTTAACGGGTATCGTCGCTACTGCTTTTTCTAATCAGATGGCAAGAAGAAAAGAGATATTTAAAGCCGAAGTTGCCCATGCACTAGAAGATGGGGAGGTGACTGCGACAGAAGAGGAGCATTTAGAAGATCTGCGCAAACGATACGACATAAGCGAAGAACATGCTAAGGCTATATTAGAGCTTGCTAAAGAACATCGTAAACCTGAATAACTTATTCCAGTAAATGAATTATTTTTTTAACAACTCAATCAGGCAAATAGACACAAAGATCCCCAATAGCTTAATTATCGCAAGATGGCTCTTAATTATCCTATTTGTAGCAGCTATTATCCCTAAAGCTTATAGCAAGAAATTTGCAGCCAAGCCTGTTGTAATTATGGACGGCAGCAACAACTTTATACGCAATTGTATGTACGATGACAAAGTTTATTCACTTGGCTCCATTATCTTAGTTGGAAAAATCTATTTGGAGTGTGTGGCAGAGAAAAAGATTGAAACCAACGGCAGGCTTATGTGGAGAAGAGTAGAAAACAAAAGTCCAAGCTAATCGCTCTTTAGTTATTGCTATAGGCGTTTTCCATTGCCTTAAATTGACCGGTTAAGTAATCTCCAGTGCTGTTGAGCGATTCAACTAAAGACTCCATTGCTGAGAACTGCTCGATGTAAGTGTCATAAGCTTTCTGTAGTCTAGTTTCCAGCTTCTCAAGTTGCTCTTGATACCGGTCGATAGCTTTATTGGTGCTTGCTGTGCTTGTTTTAATAGTCCCATTTGTTGAGGTTAGGTCATCTAGAATAATGATTGCATCTAATGCCAACCCTTTGTTTGCCGTATCGTAAGCCGTTTGATTATCGGTATTTGCACTAAGCATCATGGCAACATCGCTAAAGTTAGAGGCAAGTGCAGCATCCAGCCTAGTATCATCTATTGTAAGTTGTCCATAGCGATCTGAAGACACGCCTATATCAACTAATGTTTTAATGTTCCCAGATTGAGTAGACGATGTAGCCTTGATTGCGTCAGAAACTTTTTGTTTCACAAGCCGAGTCGTGCCGCTGTCTTCTGAAAGTGCGCCACTATAAGAAAAATTTGTGGAATCTTGATTCAGCAATTCATCTACCGTTGTCTCAAAATCATTATATGCAGCGACTAAAGCCTGGATTGAAGTTTTAGCAATAGTTCTATCTTCACTAATTGCGAGGGAAACTGCAGAACCAGTAACAGCTTTTAGATTTAATGTTGTACCCGGAATTAAATCCGAAAACTCGTTGCTCGATCGCTGAATGCCGGAAAGACCATTCAACGTCATAATAGCATTTTGAGCAGTGGGTAAAGTATTTCCATTGGTAGTAAAACCTAGATCAGGAGTCGAAGAAATAGTGAATTCACCTTCGGCTCCTGACGGTCCTTGAATCATAATCTTAACGCTGGTGCTAGAAGAGTTTTCTTGAACTAAAAAAGCCTTGAGGCCAGTCGAAGATTCATTTATCGCTGCCACAACACCAGAAGGTGTATCAGATGTTACCGCTATAGTAGAACTGACAGGACTGGTAGCGCCAACCGATACACTTAAATTAAAAGACGTCCCTGAATTTAGCGCGGTCGAGCTAGAAGCTGAAGCATTAGAAATTAATTGTTGTGAGCTAGCAAGCTGACTGACCGTCATTGAATAGTTACCAGCTATCGCAGTCGAATTAACGTTAGTAACATCAATTGATGTTGTACTAGAGAGCGTAGCAGCCTTAGTGGATAATTCTCCTAGATCATTTAATGCCTCTAACGCTGTCTTCACATTCTGGACACTATTTGACAACACTCCATAACCTGAGATAGCAGTTTCTCTCTGCGTAATCTTCTCCGAGATCCTATCCATATTCGGTTTGTTTTCAGCATCGGCCAAAGACTGCGCCAAGTCCTTGATATTTATTCCTGTGCCGACGTCAAGTGCCTGCATTATCGAATTGGTTGTATTAGTAGCGCTGCTCACTTCACTCATTAGAAATTATCCATTATCTAAGATAATCAAAAAGGCTCATCTGCGAAATCTTTGCGAAGCTACTTTGTAGAGCCTCTAAAGCAATGATTTCAGAAGAAAGTTCAGTGACCGCAAGTGCATAGTCCAGATCTTTCTCAGAAGAAATAAGTTTTTTGACGGCAAGATCTCTTTCTTCATTAACGTCTTTCTTTTCGTTCACTACCGACATTGAAACACCAATACCAACGAGCGCGTCAGTCGCAAGATTTTTAGATTCAGAGACACGACCTATCCCTCTCTGGATAGCATCATTATTGGTAAATGTAATATTAGGAAAAGTGGCTGGGACTCCGGCTGCAGTAGAAATTGTAAATACACTTTCTTCTCCTGCTGGACCTTCTATATATATGCGAACTTCATCAGAAGTTATATCTTCCTTGACAAGCTTAGCTGTAAGACCCGTTGACGACTCGTTTATGGCAGTAACGATGCCTTCTGGCGTATCTGTAGCAACATTTATGATCGTATCAACTGGAGTCGTTTTTCCTACCGACACTTCTAAGTTAAAAACATCGCCCGAATTAAGCTGAGTTGCTGAAGTCGAGAATGCAGCAGACACGGTTTCCTGCTTCGCGGTTCCCATGAGAGCATTAGCCATCCCATCTAATACATCAAAAAAACTATAATCCACACCTCCGTCTGTGACCTTAGAAAACACTTCCGAACCTGGACGATTGAGCTTCACGTTGCTATTTGGACCGGTAGAGACAACTGCAGAAGAAGAATCTCCATAATATGAAACTTCTCCCGCCGCATTTTCCTGATACGGTACTGTTGTTACTTTTGTACCTGCAAAAATATAATTCCCACCAGAATCTTGTGAATTTGCGAGCGACAGTAGCTCATCTCTTAAGCCTCGCATTTCCTGAACTACAATCGCCTTGTCACCTGCTGAATAAGTTCCGGAAGCAGCGGCAAGAGAAAGATCTCTAATCCTGCCCATAATATTGTCTACGGAAGTCAAAATAGCTTCCTCAATCGATAGACGACCATCCACTTTATCAAGATTTTTTTGATAGGTAGATATCTGACTAGCTGTCGATTCTAGCTGATTAATTAATGCCGCTCTCTGTGGTTCCTCACTCGGCGAAAGGAGTTTCTCTCCTGTACTAATTTTTGCCTGAAGCTCATTAATTCGACCACTTTGCTTAGCTAGTTGTGAACTGGTGCTAAGAAACATTTGTGATGTTGAAACTTTCATAACATTTAATTCTCAATAATTAACGAGTTGCTTGAATAATCGAGTCAAACAGTCGCGTTGACACCTGTATAATCTGAGCAGCCGCCTGAAAAGATTGTTGATAACGGACTAGGTCTGCCGCCTCTCTATCTAGAGTCACCCCGGAAGCAGCGGATTCTGCCTCTACTGCTTGCGTATAGACCACATCTAATGCTTGCTGAGAAATCTCAGCCACAAACCCTTTTGCACCCATATCATTAACAATATCGGTATAGGCATCCGCAGCGTTTCGATTACCAAGGAATATAGGTTGAGTTTGAAGCAGCGCAATTCTTCGTATGCCTCCATTATCGCCAGGTGCATCAAGATTAGGTTCTACGACGAAACTATCTCCGACGACAGGTGCAGTATCGAATTTAATATCTATACCTTTATAAGTTATCGACTTTAGGGGATCAAACTCTTGTTTTCTTACTACAGTATCTGTCTGTGTATCTGTAATGGTTACAAATCCACCAGCGAGAAAATCTAATTTAATGGGGTTTTCAGGTTGCGGATTTAGTACTGAATCATCAGCTTTGCTCTCAACTCGCGCCTCAACAGTTACATTCGATGCTGTGGTATCTGTAATAAAAACCGCGAGATCCTCTGGGACTGCACCATCTATATACACTCCCCCAGAAATACCGAGCTTAGAAAGTTCAGATATATATCCCAATGCACCAGATAATTCATTAACTTGAAACTTTATAGTATCTGTAGAACTAAGTTTAAGTGTTCCAGAGTAAGTAGCATCTGAAATACCTAGTGTGTTAGGAGTGACAGTGCTGCCTATCGTAATATTGTTTCCCTCATCTCCAGCAATATTGGTCAATATCAGGTTGTCATCCACTCCCAGATAAGCTTCTACATCGGTGGTGGCGCCCATGGCATTGATACGATCAGCTAATTCGCTTAGGTTAGTAGCAGTATCAGCATTCGTAACTGTAGTCCCATTTATGGTTAGACCCTGACCAAAATTAGCATCAGCTTTTGTAACATTAATTTCAGTCACAGCAGTCGCGGTAACTCCGGTTGTAGCCGACTCTAGGTTTAACCAATCTGCAAACGTCTTCGCAGAAGTGATGTCTCCATCTGCCATAGTTAGAGCGTCAAGAGATGTCCCATTAAGAGATAAGGCTCCATCGGCAATCCAATCTAGATCACCCCCTGTATCATTTCCGTAAACATCCACGGAAGCACTGGTAAACTCATTTAGTGACGTATCAGAAAGCATAGAAGGTTTAACCTGGCTGAACCCGAAGGTAATATCCAGATCAAGAAATGCATCTGATCCTGCCTCGTTCAAATAAGTAGAACTGTAGGAGACTCCCTCATTAAAAAAACTGTTGCCAGTCAACCAAAGAGATGGATCTGCTGGCTCCGATCCAAGAACATGAACTCCATCTTTGGTTATTAAATCAATTCTAGTTGTGTTTCCAACAAGCGTATCAAGAACAATACTTGAACTAGTCGCCCCAGCTGTAAGATAGCTCCATGGTGTAAGATTATCTGTACTTACAAGATCATTTAACACCTTTGATCCTGAAACTAATGAGCCTAAATCAAATCCTGGCAAAGTGACCTCTGGTCGCTCTGGATCATAATTAATTGTGGCTTTGGAATCACCATTATTTGCAGCATCTACAATGACACGCAAGCGATCAGCTGCCGCAATTTCATCCCCATTTGCTATCGCGACCTTGAGCGTCTCGGCAGGTCGACTGAGAACCGACAAAGTGATTTTCTGCTGGTCTGACAGAGCTGTTGTTATATCTACTTCAAGACCATCGGTTGTTATTTTCCCTATGCCAGTTTCGGTTTGACTGTCAAACCATTTATCTGTCGTGCCATTTTGTACAAGGAATTTCTTTTCCTGAGCATACCAAGTGATTTCGAGTGAAGCAGGAGCACTTTCTAAATCCGTTACTATAGCAGTCGCAGGATTTTCGGCGCGCATATCACTGCTGATCAACTCCACCACTGGTGCAGTTGAAAATAACTGAGCTCCACTTTGATTCTTCTTATCCATACTGCCGGAATGGATTTTATTTATTTCTTTCGCAAAACCATCTACAAAAAGATCGAAGTCCTCAAGCGTCTCCATCAAGGCAGCATTCCTGAAGCTTATTAGGCCACCTAGCTCTCCTCCCTGAATTGCTGGAAGGCTCACCGAGTCGCCAGCTGGCTCTGCAGAAACCAGAGATTTTCTAGAAGCATCTTCATACGTCTGAACACCGATAGGGCGAGACTCTATACCACTAACAAGAGTTCCAGCAGGGCCTGCGCCGGCGAGCTCTACATTTACCAAACCAGCGGAATCCTCAGTAACCTTTATCTTGACCAGTCCTGACAACTCGTGGAGCAGTAGATCACGCGAATCCATTAATGCCGGATTTTGGCTTAGCTTGCTTGGATTGCTGGCCATTTGCCCATTTAAAAATGCTAATTGGTTTGCTTTTTCATTTATAGCATCAACAACCGTTTCTGTTTCACCATTAACATCACGAACAACATCGGAAAGAGATTGTGAAATAGATCGGATTCGGGAGACCAAGCTTTCGCTGGATGCCAAGAAGGTAGTTCTTAACCCAGAAGACGCAGGGTCTGTACTAAGTACTTCAGCGTCGCTAAAAAACTTGTCTAGCGCTCCGGCAAGTCCTGACTGCGAATCTCCCATGATATCAACTATACGTTGAGAATAGTTAATCAAAGGAGTTTGAGATGAAAGCTCGCTATTACTTTGGCGTAAATTGCCTTCTAAAAACTGATCATAACTTCGAGTTATTCTCTTAAGTGAAGCACCCGTTCCAATAAAGGACTGACCTTGCTCAGTGGGTAAGTTTTGAGTCGATATCGCTTCCTGACGAGAATATCCCTCAGTATTCATATTAGCGATGTTGTTACTGACAGTCGTCAGCGCTTGTCGATAGACATTTGCTGCTGACGTGCCAACCGAAAGTATGTCTGCCATAGTACTAGCTAATCATCTGATCCATTACTGCGGATCGCTCCCACTGTATTAAGATGCTGTACAAGCCAGTCGGCGACGCCCAAAGAACCTCTTTGTGCCATCGCTTGAGAAACTTGAGCGTCAAACATCTCTGTATAATTATCCATCGCCGCGCTGTCGAATAAGCCACTTTTCATAGGCTCAGAAGCCTCTCTCATAGACTTAAGCATCATCTTAAAAAACATGGCCTCAAACTGTTTGCCTGCCTCTCGAGCAGCTTCTTCTGAGCGGCTATCTGCTCGTGCACGAAGTTCGCCCAGTCCCTTGAAATCGTAATGATCTGAAGAAATTTCCATAATTAAATCACTATCAACTCGGCCTTGAGACT
>MDTG01256980.1_pt1 | contig 10228 bp, 10 predicted proteins | sample 811421 | NCBI WGS metagenome assembly MDTG01 (sample SAMN05326645, study PRJNA326480) | marine metagenome | isolation source: seawater | place: Pacific Ocean: South East | collected 2011 | reverse complement strand
ATAATAGTTTTAATTGTCATATGATAATTTTATTATATTTTTTAAACTTTTAAAGGAAGAACTTTTAGCAAAATTTTATTTCTTAATTTATCAATATTAAGCTGGTTTAAGGCACTAACTATAAAATATAAGGTTTCAGATCCAATATCTTTTAACTCATCTTGGCCTATAATCTCAGCTATCCTTAATAAAACCATGCCAGTATCGTTGTTATTAATTAATTTCTGTATATCTTTAGGCATATTTGAATTGTCTTTTTCGTACAGATTATCATATTTTTTTAAAACTTTAATACCATCAGATTTTAAAGACTCTACTACAATTACGTCTTTTGTAGAAAAAAAATAATTTTTATTCTTTTTTATTTTTCTTAACAAATCATTCAAATCTTTTTGAGTATTTTTTGCTGGTACATCGGTTCTAAAATGATTTAATAATTTTGATTTATGCAGAATTTTATTATTAACTCTTACTTTTTTTTGATTACTTACATTATCAATTAAAAAATTATTATAAAAACTTAAATGGTTTGATGGTATATTATCTTTGTTTAATTCACTCAAAATCCTAACCAGCTCAGTTTTAAATGCATTGGTAATTTCGTCTTTTAAAAACAAATTTTTTAAAAGTCTTGTAAGCTCTAATTTTAAATCAATTTCATTTGTAATTAAAATACCTTGATAAACTAATGCTCTTGCTTCGGTACTTGATAAAAGTTTATATGATTGTTTAACGCTTAAAAGTTGATTTATATTAAATTGAAATCTTCTATAGAGGTCATACAAATCTTTTTCACTAAAATTTCCTTCATGAGTAGCCTTTTCAATTAGAATAATTTTATTTTTATCTTCTAAATCAACATTTGTCAGATCATCAAGTAAATTTGATGATGAAAGATATCGCCAAATAATTTTGGATGTCGATTCATTTGGCTCAAATATAAAATTTGAATTTACTCTATGAGATAAATGAAAGTTTAAAATTGATTTTTCCGAAACTTTATTTTCAATTTTATCTGAATATCCCATTAAATAATTAAATATATTTTCAAAAAATTTATCTTTAAAACCTAATTCTTTCTTTATATCAAATAGTAACTGAGCTTCTTCTTTTTTATTCTGATTAATTAAGCAATAAATATTAAATTTTGTTAAATAATTATCATCAATATTTTTTTCAACTTTTGATAAAATATCACATGACTTTTCAAGGTTAGCATTTGACAAATGTTCATTTACCACAAACTGAATTAATTTTATATTTTCTTCAAACCCCTTATTTTTGACAACATAATCTTCAATTAATTTAGTTTCATTATTTCTTATAAGTAAATCTACTTTTAATTTAATAAATTTTTCTTCAGTGATATTTTTTTGGGGAAAATAAGAGTTTGTTAAAAATAGTGTATTTAAAATTTCTTTTGCATCTGTGGATAATTTTATTTTTTCAATTCTTTTATAAATATCTAATATTTTATTTCCATCAGAGTTTGACCACATATTAATATTTAAATCATTTTCTGATGGATCATATAGACCTGCTATTTTAATATTTTTTGATATTAATGTTTCATCTTGTTCAATTGCTAAAATATTTTGGTTTTGATTTTTAATTTGTTTTTCATAAATTCCCTCTTCTAAATCGTTCCCTGATACATCATCGTTAATAATAGACTCTTCAGTATTTTTTTTTGAATCAACATTCCATATATCTACTGGTTCATTAGTATTTGCTTTATGAATTAAAATAAAAAAAAAAAATATAATTATTAATAAATTTACTTTATTTAACAATTTTAAGATTTTCATTAGGTATTACTTTTTCAATTTTTTTGTATGGAGCGGGAAAATCTATTTTATCAACAAATATTACTGCAACAAAAACTAAAACAAATACTAAAGCAACTTTGATTGAAATTTTTAAAAAATCAGACCTATTCCCTTGTCTTTTATGAAGTTTCATAATATTTTCACTATACAATTAATTAAGACATATTTGTGTTTTTTCAATAAAAGAAGTATATGAAATCAAAAAAAAACCTAGTTTTAGTAGGCATGATGGCCTCAGGAAAGTCCACAATAGGTTATTTAATTTCAAAAAGATTAAACACAAATTTTATTGATATTGATAAAGTTATTGAAAAAAAAATGAAAATGAAAATTTTTGATATATTTAAAAGAAAAGGAGAAAATTTTTTCAGAAAATTGGAAGAAAAAACGACAATAAAATTTTTAAAGTCTTACAATAATGTTATTTCTCTTGGTGGGGGTGGTTTTTTAAATGAAAAAATTAGAAAAGAGATAATATCCAATCATCTATCCTTTTGGCTTAACTGGGATTCGGAAACGTTGATAAATAGAATTAAAAATAATAAAACAAGACCATTGACTATCCACTTAAGTAATGCAGAAATTAAAAAATTAATCTCTAATCGATCAAAAATGTATTCTAAAGCAAATTTTGAAATAAATTGTAATAAGCAAACAAAAAACGAAGTAATTGAAAAAATTTTACAAATATATGAAAAACATTAAGTTAAAAGTAAATACTACTAATAGTAAATACAAAATAATTATTGGATCAGGAATAGTTGGCCAACTATCTGAAATTTTGAATGAAAATTCAATAGAATTTAATAAATGTTTATTAGTTATTGATAATAAAATTCCAAAATCTTTAATTAAGAAAATAATTAAATCTTTATCCAAAAAAAAATTAATTACTCACTTATTCAAGGCAAATGAATTAAATAAAAATCAATCAAATGTTAATAAAATTTTAGAAATACTTTTAAGAAATAATTTTCACCGAAATGACTGTTTAATATCTGTTGGAGGTGGAATTGTAGGAGATGTTTCTGGGTTTGCCTCAAGTATATTTAAAAGAGGAATAAAATTTGTTAATATTCCCACTACTCTTTTAGCGCAAGTAGACTCATCAGTTGGAGGTAAAACTGGAATTAATACATCAAAAGGAAAAAATTTAATTGGCTCATTTTATCAGCCATCAATAGTTATATCAGATACAAATTTTTTAAGAACATTGCCTAAAAGAGAAATAATTTGTGGATATGGAGAAATATTAAAACATTCAATAATATCAAGTAAAAAATTTTTTTTATATTTAAATAAAAATGCTTCAAAAATTTTGAATTTAAAAAGTCCATTTATAGAGAGATCAATTTATCAAAGTTGCTTAATTAAAAAAAAAATAGTTGAAAAAGATGAAAAAGAAAAAAGATTAAGGAAAGTACTTAACTTTGGCCATACTTTTGCACATGCATATGAAGCTTCTTTAAAATATTCAAAAAAACTTAACCATGGTGAGGCTGTGCTTATGGGAATAATGAGCGCTTCTAAATTTAGTTTACAAAATAAATTATTGTCAATAAATGAATATAAATTAATTAACAACCATTTAAGTAAATTTAAACTAATTTTCCCTCTTAAAAAATTTTTTTCTTTGAAAAATTTAAAAGTTATAATTTCATTTATGAATAAAGATAAAAAAAATAGCAGTAGTAAAATAAATTTAATTTTACTTAATAAAATTGGTAAACCAATTTTAGATTTAAATTTTAACCCAAAAAAAATAACTTCTTTTATTAGAAATGATCTAATTAATTAAGATTTGTATAGAATGAATATCTTTTTTTAATTCTTCGCTTAAAATTGCATAAATTTTTTTTGTTGATTCTATCTTGTTCATTTTTTTTAGTTCTGCTGAGTGAATAATTAATTTTAAATGAAATTTTCCTGGTTGATGTGTTTGATGTTTTTTGTGTAAAAAAGTTTTATCTTCAACTTGAATTTTTTCCAAAATTATATTATTTCTAATTTTTTCTTTAACTGTTAAAATTAATTTATTTATATCCATAAAAAATGTTTATATAATATTATAACATGAAAAATATTTGTGATTGGAATAATTGCTTTGAGATAGGTGAATATAAGGCTCCAATTGAAAAAGACAATAGTAAAAGCTTTCGATTATTATGTTTAAACCATGTAAAAGAATTCAATAAAAATTGGAATTACTTTTCAGGAATGAATGATGATCAAATTTATAATTTTTTAAAATCAGATTTGACTTGGCACAAAAAAACTCAAAGCTTTAGTTCTTCAGATAACTTCTTTAAAGTTCTTTGGAATAACACTTTAAAAGATGAGTTTGAAAAATCTAAACTGAAAGATGAATTTAAATTTGACCACAAAGACATAAAAGCTTTCGGTATTTTAGGATTAAGTGTTGGTTTAAAATGGGAAAGAATACAAAACAAATTTAAAACTCTTGTCAAAAAATTTCACCCTGATATGAATCCAGGAAATAAAAAATACGAGGAAAAATTAAAATTAATTACTTTGGCTTATACTCAGCTAAAAAATACTTATAGGGAAAAAATTGACAGCTAATTTAAATATTCAACCTGATATAAAAATATCTACAAAACAGGTTTTTGGGATTGATTCAAATTTGGAAATAGATGCTTTTTCAAAAAAAAATGATTTAGTTCCTGAGATCGATAAAAATTATAAGTTTGATAGAGATACTACTTTAGCTATTTTGTCTGGCTTTCAATATAATAAAAGAGTTTTAATTCAAGGCTATCACGGTACTGGAAAGTCAACACACATTGAGCAAGTTGCTGCAAGATTAAATTGGCCTTGCGTAAGAGTAAACCTAGATAGTCACGTAAGTAGAATAGATCTGATAGGAAAAGATGCAATAGTTTTAAAAGACAAAAAACAAGTAACTGAGTTTAAAGAAGGTATATTACCATGGTCAATTCAGAATTCTGTGGCATTAGTTTTTGATGAGTACGATGCTGGACGCCCAGATGTTATGTTTGTGATTCAAAGAGTATTAGAATCTGAGGGAAGTTTTACATTATTAGATAAAAATAAAGTTTTAAAACAAAATAAATTTTTCAGATTGTTTGCAACGACTAATACTGTTGGATTGGGAGATACTAGTGGTTTATATCATGGGACTCAACAAATAAATCAAGGACAAATGGACAGATGGAATATTGTAACTACTTTAAATTACTTAAGTTTAGAAAATGAAATGGAAATTATTTTAGGAAAAAATAAAAATTTAAATAATACAAAAGGTAAAGAAAAAGTTTCAAACATGATTAAAGTTGCTTCGCTAACAAGAAAAGGTTTTATAGCAGGAGATATTTCAACAGTAATGAGTCCAAGAACAGTTTTACATTGGGCTGAAAATAATGAAATTTTTAAAGATACTGGTTATGCTTTTAGAGTAACCTTTTTGAATAAATGCGACGAAGCTGAAAAGAATATTATAGCTGAATATTATCAAAGATGTTTTGGAGAAGATTTGCCAGAATCAATGATAAATATTCAGATTTAAATGAAAAAAGAAGAAAATTTAAAAGAAAAATTCAGACAGGCCCTAACATCAACTATAAAAGTAATATCAGATGATTACAAACCTAGTTTCGATAAAAAAAATAAAAATTTAAAAGATCCAAATTTTTTTGAATTAGATAATTTAAATAATAAAAGTGATTTTATTAGATTTAGAGCTGAAGCAGACTCAGAGGCTTTAAAAAAAAATTTTCTAGTAAAGAAATATATCATAAATACCTACCAAAAAACTCATCTTGTAAATCTTTATATGATGTAGCTGAAAAAATCAGGTATGAAATTCTTGGTTCAAAAATGCTAAGAGGCGTTTCTAAAAACATAAATGAAAATTATATACAAAAAATAAATTTAAAACGTAAAGATCAATTAAAAAGTAAAGATGATGTCAGTGTAACTGAGGCTTTCGAATTATATATGTTAAAAAATTTTTTAAAAATTAATTTAAATAATTTATCTGATAAAATTTTAAGTTTTTGGGAAAAAGATTTTAATAATTCATTTAAGAATCAAATTGAATTTTTAATTAAAAATACTGAAAAGCAAGAACTATATAATTCCAAATTTTCAGAAATTTTAGAAAAAATGGATATTCTTGAGTCTGAAAATGAAGAAAAAAATTCTGAAGAAAATGAAGATAACGTTGAAAATAATAATCAACAAAATAGTGAAAAAGAACAGGAAAATAACAAAGAAGAGGAGAATCAAAGTGGAATAGAGGGCGATTATAATCTTGATGAGTATTCTATAGACGAACAAATTGTTGATACCAGTTCAGAAAGTCAAACTAAGGAAAAAGTAATTCAAAAAATGAATGCTAGTTCAGTTGATAAAAATTATACAATTTATTCTAATCAATTTGATGAAATCGCAAGAGCTGAAAAGTTAGAAACGGAAGAAGAAATAGTTAAATTAAGAAAAAATTTGGATCAACAACTCGTTACTTTTCAGGATCTTATCACTAAACTTGCTAACAAGCTACAAAGACAATTGCTTGCTAAACAAAATAGATCTTGGGAATTTGATTTAGAAGAAGGACTGTTAGATAGTTCTAAGCTTCCAAGAATTATTATGGATCCTTATAATTCTCTTTCATTTAAAAAGGAAAAAGAATTAGATTTCAAAGATACAGTTGTTACTTTGCTAATTGATAATTCAGGTTCTATGCGTGGACGTCCAATTACAATTGCAGCTTTATGCGCAGATATTCTATCTAGAACTCTAGAAAGATGTTCTGTAAAGGTAGAAATTTTAGGTTTTACTACAAAAAACTGGAAAGGTGGAAAAAGTAGGGAAGAATGGAACAAAAATAATAAACCTAAAAATCCAGGTCGCCTTAATGATTTAAGGCACATAATCTACAAAAGTGCAGATACACATTGGCGTATTTCAAAAAAAAATATTGGTTTAATGCTTAAAGAAGGACTGTTGAAAGAAAATATTGATGGGGAAGCAATTATGTGGGCATACAACAGAATTAAAAAAAGAAAAGAGGAAAGAAAAATTTTAATGGTAATATCTGATGGAGCACCTGTTGACGACTCAACACTCTCAGTAAATTCTGGTGATTTTTTAGAAAAACATCTTAAAAAAACAGTTAAATTTATTGAAGAAAAAAGTGATATAGAAATTTTAGCCATAGGGATAGGCCATGATGTTTCAAGATACTATAAAAAAGCAATTAAAATAGCAGATGTCCAAGAACTTGGAGATGTAATGATAAGCCAATTAAGTGGATTGTTTGAAAATAAAAAAAAACTTAATTAAATATTTTTTAAATCTTTATTTTTCCATTTAATTATTACCGTTGCATCACCTTTTTCTTTTCTATTTTCAAAATTTATAGATGCATAATTTTTTTCTAGAAGAGTTTTACCAATAAAAGTTCCAAGTCCAAATCCATATTTTGAAATTTCTTGTTCATTTTTTGATCTAATATAAGGCTCTCCTAATTTATGTTTATCAATTAAATCTTTAGGGAAACCAGGTCCATCATCTTTTATTATTACGATAGTTTCGTTTTCATTACTGATTAAACTAATTTCTATTTTATTTTTGCTAAATTTATTTGCATTTCCTATAAAATTTCTTAGTCCATACACAACTTCAGCAGACTTATTAATTTTAATTTTTTTTTTAAATTGATCTAAATTAACTAAAAAATTTTTTTTACTAATTTCTTTAAAAGAAAAAACGATTTCTTGAATATAATCATTTATAGAAATATTAGAGCTAATAAATTTATCATCAATATTAGGATTTAAAGTTAACTTTTTCAATATTTCACTACACCTGTTACTTTGACTTACTAATAAATCAAGATCTTTAGTTATTTTTTTATTATTTATATATTCTTTTTGTAATTCTTTTGCAGTTAATAATATTGTCGATAGTGGGGTACCAAGTGAATGAGCAGCAGCAGCAGCCTGTCCCCCTAATGAAAGTAGTTCATTTTCCTTAGCCATTATTTCTTGAATTTGGTCGTAAGCTTGTTTTCTAAACCTATTTTCCTCACCAAATTTGACTCCATAATATACTAAAAAAATTAACCCTATAATTATAGATAACGGTACCGTATTTAGATAATAATCAGGTGCATGAAAATGGAGATTTCCTGGACTTGGCAATTCTTCATAATAAAAAGTTAACACAATTAAAGTTAATATAGTTAAAATAACTAAAAAGATGGAGCTTTTTATTTTTAAATATTGTGAAGAAAATATCGCAGGGACAATTATCAAAACAATAAAAGGATTGGTTATGCCTCCAGTTAAATATAACAATGTTCCTAGCTGCAATATATCGAATCCTAAATAAATTGAGGAAGTTAGATTATTTATTTGATTCTCTTTTATTTTAAATTGCAAATAAATATTCGATAAAATACTTAAAAATATAATTATAGTACATAAATAATAATCAAAATTAAAACTAAAATAAAATTCAACAAGTAAAATTGTAATTATTTGACCTATATAAGCAATCCATCTAAGATTAATATATGTGGATTTATTTAAAGAAAAAAGTTTTGAAATTTCAACAAACTTCACTGTTTAAATATCTAAATTTAAAACATTAATTGCATTAGAAACAATAAAATCTTTTCTGGCAGCTACATCGTTACCCATTAAAGTATGAATAATGTTTTGATCTTTTTTGGTATCTTTAGAATATTGAACTTGTAGTAAATTTCTAGTATCAGGGTTTAAAGTTGTATTCCATAATTCATCTGGGTTCATTTCTCCTAAACCCTTAAATCTTTGTATACTCATTCTAGATTTTTCTTCATTGTAACATTTTAAAAATTCTTTAGTTCCTTTTTTAAATTTTTTTATATCTTTCGAATTACTTAAAATATATTGATCAAGTTGTTTTTCATCTTTGATATAAATAGCCTTTGAGCCTTTATTAATTTTAAACAAAGGTGGTTGAGCGAGATACACATGTCCATTTTGTATAAGCTTATTAAAGGGTTTATTATTAAAAAAAGTAAGCAGTAATGCTCTAATGTGAGATCCATCAACATCTGCGTCTGTCATAATTATAATTTTTCCATATCTTAAATCATCAATGTCTATTTCTTCAGATTTTGGATCTAATCCTAAGGCATTAATTAGAGTTATTATTTCATTTGAAGAAATCATTTTTGATAATGCTTTTGTTCTTGCATCACTTCCTCTCCCATTTTTTTTAGATCCATTTTCATCAACATAAGTATTTAGAATTTTTCCTCTTAAAGGTAATACTGCTTGATTTTCTCTATTTCTTCCTTGTTTTGCTGATCCACCTGCAGAGTCTCCCTCAACTATAAATAGTTCGGTTCCTTCTTGTTTAGAAATTTGGCAATCAGCTAGTTTTCCAGGAAGGCCAGTTAACTCCAAAGCACCTTTTCTTCTAACATTTTCTCTAGCTTTCCTTGCGACATCTCTTGCTAATGCGGCTTGTATAACTTTTGCTAAAATTGTTTTTGCTATTGAAGGATTTTGATCAAACCAAGTTGACAATTTTTCGTTTACAACAGTCTCTACAATTGCTCTTACTTCTGAAGAGACTAATTTATCTTTTGTTTGTGAAGAAAATTTAGGATCAGGTATTTTTATTGATAACACACAAGTTAGACCTTCTTTTATATCTTCGCCAGAAATTGAAACCTTATTTTTTTTTAAAAGATTATTTTCTATAGCATATTTATTTACTACTCTTGTTAATGCGCTTCGAAATCCCAAAAGGTGAGTTCCTCCATCTTTTTGAAATATATTATTTGTAAATGGATACATATCTTCGCTATATCCTGCATTCCATTTCAAAGAACATTCGATCTCAATATTTTCTTTTTTTCCTTCAATAAAAATTGGTTTTTTAAATAAATCATTTCCATTTTTATTTAATAATCTCTCTCGTTTATCATCTAAATAGCTAACAAATTCTAATAGACCGCCGTCAAATTTAAATTCAATTTGTTTTGGTTTTTTTTGAGTTAAGTCATTTATACAAATTCTTATTCCTTTATTTAAAAAAGCAAGTTCTCTCATTCTTTTGTGAATGATATTTGCACTAAATTTAATGTTAGAAAAAATTTCTTTAGAAGGCAAAAATGTAATTTGAGTTCCAGAAGTTTTTGATTTTCCAATAGTTTTTAATGGTTGTTTAGCTGTGCCATTTTCAAATTCTATAAAATACCTATTTCCATCTCTATCTATTTCTAATTTTAATTTTTCAGATAAAGCATTAACCACAGAAACTCCAACTCCATGCAATCCACCAGACACTTTGTATGAGTCGTGATCAAATTTTCCACCAGCATGTAATTGTGTCATAATAACTTCTGCTGCAGATTT
>MDTG01141755.1_pt1 | contig 10228 bp, 8 predicted proteins | sample 811421 | NCBI WGS metagenome assembly MDTG01 (sample SAMN05326645, study PRJNA326480) | marine metagenome | isolation source: seawater | place: Pacific Ocean: South East | collected 2011 | reverse complement strand
CAAAGACACCGGGTTGATCATTAATTAATCTTGTGGCTGTTTATTTAAGGAATCGTTGCCGACCCTCTAGGTGTGGTTGGGTGGCATCCATTCTGTGGGGCCTTTTGCACCTTTCGCCTGGTTTAGACCATCATCTACCGCCAGTAGATTCCTGGGGTCGTTTGCAAAGGTTTCTTTGCGCTCGGGCGACCAATTTGCCGCTCCATGCTCATGTGCCCATTTCAGGGGGATCACATGGTCGATATCAAGGTCACTGGCACGTGCATAGGATTTACCAGAGTAGGGATCATGCCAGGTACCGCTGGAAACATAACACCCATCCGGGCTGAGCTTTACTCTCCCTACTGACTGAGACTGGAGTATTTCGTGTCGGGTGTTCATACAATCCCCATCGGCATCGATCCAATGTTTCCAGTCTTCACGCTGATAGATCAGACTAACGGGTCGTTGTTCGTCAAACGCCTCTTGAGTGGCCTTTTCCACTTGATCATGGATCTTAAAACAGGGATTTTTGTGACAGTGATATTGACCGGATTTTTTGTTGGTGTGACCGCCGTTTTTATCCATTCCACCTGGATGGGCGAAGAGAGCGCTGGTGGCTACTAAACACACCAATAATACTAATGTTTTCATTGTTTCTGGATTGCCCTAAAGCTCATTCATTTTTGTGTGGGTTTGACTCCGCCACCGACATCCAAACCACGACTTTGTTTGTTATGAACTGCCTTTTTGCCATGTATCTGAGAATTTCAGAGTTGGTGGAGGATGAACGCTCCAACCCTGTTATGGGTGATTTCAGAAAAGATCATGATAGCAACTGGTGGCTTCACGTAGGTCAGGTCTTTGATTTTGGATTCCACTAATGGCCGATTGCAGGCATCTGTGATAGGGATTAGTTTATAACTATTACCGGGTTCTTGGCACAAAAATCGAACCTAAGCTCAATATCTTCTATAGGTGTGCAAATTGCGGGGATCAGTAGGATTCGATCAGTTGATAATTGGCCCAGTATTGTGGGTCAGAGAAAGGCCTCTCTTGCTCGGATGTGACAGGAAAATTGAGCAGGTCATTGTCGAGAGCCGTAGTAGGAAAGGCGTGGTTCCCTAGCTTTTCAAATGAAAGATACTGCTCGGAGCCGATCGTTGTCGCGCCGAAGCATTCAATGAGCTCTTGCCAGGTGACTTTGGATAGTGTGTCCTGGGCCGACATAAAAGCCTTTGAAATTGATTGCCCATTAACAATCCGCAATAAAAATAGTACGAAAACAGAACGGACGAAAAGCTGTAGGTTTCCCAGAGTGAGGCGACGACTGCCCGCGCCCCCATTTTAATGAAACGATGGCCGATACTATGCCCCTCATCTGGGCCAAAGTAGCCGTCATTGGTTAAGCCCTGACATATTGAGAGGAATACCAGCGGCCGGTGCTCACGAAGATTGCAGACCGCGAGCTCGTCAGACGTTATTTCGACATCGCCAATAAGCATGGTGGAGATGGAAGGTTGTCGGTGGTCAAAGTGCGCATGACATGCTACGTGCACCACGTCACTGGTGGTGATGCGGTGAAATATATCGGATTTATCGGGGGGATGGTTCAGCCCGAGTTCGAAATAACAGCCCTGAGACTGTGCTTCGAAAAGGTGTCGAACACAAGTATTCTCCATGATAACGGATGAAAGCCCCTGATCGCGGCTACCTAGAAATAAGAATACCTTCGGAGACAGTTCAGAATAGGTCTTTTCGTTACTTTTTGGGATTTGTTCCGTTAGTGATATATCTCGATTTTTTAACTGTTCATGGTTATTTAATGCAGCGTAAATCGGTAACATCGTTAAGCCGTCGCCGCAGTATAAAACTGTATGGCAATAATCGGGAAAGGAATGCCTGGTCAGAAAATGCACTAAAGGCCGCATCATATATTTATCCAACCAAAGCAGGATAAGTGATATGTCTGTTTGATCTGGTTCCCTTTGCAAAACAGACATCCAGCGCTGGCGGATTATACTCATTGTATGGGTATCCAGCGTGCGATAGAGCGGAGAGCGAAGCCATCTTCCCGCATAAAACGCACACAAATACAGGCCTGTGGACGTGACGATAAAAAACAGATAGACCTTCCCGTCGTCACTAAATCTGAGAGATTTGTGGAGAAGAAGAGTGTCGGATCTGTTCCTGACATCGGAAAATCGGGTTATTCCGGCGGAAATAAGCAAGGAAATTTTGTTTTCGATTTTTTCCATGAGCCGCTGTGTGTTCTCTAAAAACAAGTCTGATGAAGACGTAAAATTAATGGCATAGTTGCGTTGTATTGATGAAAGCAGCATGCGCAAACGATCTGATTCGGTGCGAATTTCGTCGAAATTTTTCTGGTCTTTCTTGTTTTGAAGCACTTTAATAAATTCCGCCTCCTTGAAACAAAACGCCTTTCCCTGGAAGTAGAGAGATATGGCTTCGGCGATATGATTGGAGTCCAGCTTTCGTAACACAATTGCGTTTAGAAGGTCGTTTGCATCTTCCGCAATTCTCTTTTGATCATCCTCGGTAACCGTGCGCAGCCATAAAGAGGTCAATATATCCAGAGTTTCTAAAAGTTTTTGTTCTGCGTAATCCTCATCGCTCCAACTAACTAATTTCACTGTAAAAATGTACGCAGATAACCCCATTGGGAATCTGGCAAACGTGTTTGCCGCATGATTGAGATAGCTCCCGAGCTGGTATTCCATTTCGTCGTCAAGAGAAAGGCATTGCGCAGCCGAATAGATTTGGGGAATGTGGTGGAAAAGTATAGATAGTTGTTGTGCGTTGTAGTCGTGATGATAATCCAGTTCGCTAATTTCAATGAGTTTGTTAATAAGTAATACGTAGGCCCTGGGAGAGCCGGAAAACGTATCGATGTTTAGCACGAATGTTGTGTGGTCGTCGGTATCAAATATCGCAATGTCGTCATATTCAATTTCAGTGGGTGTCATTTCCCACCACTGATTGGCTGGGGTAAAGCGTTGATATGATCTGATTTTATCCCCATTCGGAAAGGAATTAATTATGGTATTTGACGGTGTGTCGAAACTCAGTGAGGAGAGCTTTTCCAAGCCCAGCCGTAAGCATACTAGAGTATGGAGAAGGTTGGCGGTGTAGAAAACGTTCAGGTGGGGAGTTGGGCCGGCAAAGCTATGCTCTCTCTCAGCTTTCTCATACATTTGAATGACGCTTATCGCCACCTCAAAAAGGCGCCGGTGAATATCGTGAAGCTCTGAGTAGTTGGCGGTCGACTTCTTGCAATAGGTGGCCAGAAAAATGGTATAAAGAGAAATGACATTACTGGCGAGAAGAATAGAATTTGTATTGGGAATCGTACGAAGACATAACTCAAGTGTTCTAAGAACCCACTCTTCCCAATGGCGTGACTCATTAAGTGCATAAAGCAATTCCTTGTCCATGGCGGGAGAGTCAATAACGCTATAGACACCGGCAGTGACGCTTTCTCGTGCCAGATCAAATGAATATTCAAAAGTTTTAGTTGTGTGTATCCCGGCTTCTCGTTCGTATATTGCTTTTTCAAATGTAGAAATTGCCAGGTCATGGACTATATAGCAGGGAACTGGTTGGTCGTCTTCATCGATTAATGTCTGATAGGCAGCGCGAAGAAGTTGATATGATAAGTGATTATTTTTATAACCGGTATCCCTGCCATACTGCTGATAGTAGATTGAAAAGTGGTATAAAATGGAAGACTGAAAATAGGGCAACATATTGCTAGACTGAACCCACGCGGAGTCGAGTGTATCATGCAGTAGAAAGGAAAACCCATTTGCCTGAAGAAAATCTTCTATACCCAAAATCGTTTCCAGCAGTTCGGCGTACGAACCACAGTAAAACCGCGTATTGAAGCCGTTGTCGATACGGCTCCGAAATGAGTAAAATAAATAGCATTGTTCGGTAATGATTTCATGGATCGTCAGTTTTTGATTTTTTATCGAAGGTTTTTTATCTCCATTGTTCATGCTCTCTCCAGACATACCTACCCTTGCTTTGTATATTACATAGTCGGTGAAAAGCGGATCGGATTGTGGGTCGTGTTTGTAAGTGGGGTCTTGTGGAGCAATAAATACAGTGAAGCGCCCCTGATTAACTGTAACATGTGGACGAATGATCATGGTCAACTCTCGACGATGTAGGCATAGGCGGCGGAAACTTCATAGCGCTTAAGGCGGTTTACATAATTTACTAGAGTGCTGGAAAGTTCTGCATTTGATGTACTGTGTTTGAGTTCCTGGACGAATTCTCGCGGCCAGCTATTGGGCTGGGCTACACAAACAAAGCACTGAATACCATACGGCCAGTCGGGTAGAAATTGATCCTGTTCGGGGATTGTAATAGGATTTCTTTCACCGCGAAGCTGTTCATAGGGGCTAAGTTCATGGGGGCGAATGAGTCTCGTGCCGATTTTGTCGTCTAGAAAAATAAGATAGTGCCAGTCTTTGGGGCCGCGAATGCTGAGACTGAACGCTTCATCTTGCCCTAGAGTCAGCGCGCCCTTACGTTGCGCCTGCGTAGCGTCAAGTGGGTCAATCAAGCCACGTTTTTGAGCGTTGTTGCCTTTATTGATATGTATAAATAGGTTTTCAGCGTGCTCGCTTTGGAGTAGCAAATCATGCCAGCCACATTGGGTCTTCACCAGTTTCTGACGAAAACGGGTTAGATCAGCCTGAGCCAGCGCGTCCGCTCGAATGCTGAAGGTTTGGCAGAACTTATCCATATGTTTGTCTGGAATCGAATTCGCGACAGCGCCACCTGAACCCGTGATCCAGTTAGAGATACTGGCTGCACCGGCCAGTCCCAGGTGCTTGGCGAGCTCAGTGTGGTTACTTGGGCTCGAACCATCGGCTTGGCGGTAGAGGATATTTAGCTTCGCTCCGAGGTCGGGGATTTGCATTGGGGGCCTATGGAGTGTGTGATCGATTGGATTTAAGCAGGCTCTGCGGGCAGAGCCATACCGTATCAAGGGGTACCTAAGCAATACTGATGATATATCCGGCAGTATGAGGCAGGCAAATAATCAGCCGATTATATGGAAAAGCACGTTATGGCTTGCCGAGGTATGTAGTTCCCAAGTTTTCCATAGTAGTCTTTTATTTCCATACTTTGAACATCGTATGCGTGCTTGATGTCATGCAAACGATTGAGAATGGTACTGGCGTTACTTTCATCAATGCCTTCGAAGTATGTACGGTGAATGTCGGCTAGCAAATGGTGGCCCAGCTCCTGATCGATTCTCGCGTGTTCAATTAGAGGTTGAAGCGAATCAATGGGTAAATGATAGCGCGAGGCCATTCGCGCCAAAAAACTTTCGAGACTGAGGTAATCCGTTCCCTCAATGAGGGTGGCAGCAAGCAAGCCGGCCTCGGGCTTGTGGACTACCAACTGTTCCATTTGTTGGATGATTGCCTGTGTGGACACTAGCGGTGTACTGGATTCGACCTCATCACACTTGTATCCTAACTTTATTAAGCAGTTGAGATAGAACATCTCGTGCCCCCACTCCTCCTCTGCGTAGTTCAATAATATCCCGCCTAAATCACCTTGAGCGGACCCCGCAGCAATGGCCAGAGTGTTTGGGAAGGCTTTAACAAGGTGATAGGATTCTAAAATCCATCCGTGGAAGACGTTTTTGCACAGGTTCTCACGCAATAGATCGTTGGGTAGATAAGTCTCGCTCAGTTGGTCGCGCCACAACGAGGCTGCGGAGCAAAGTAAGCTTGGTATCGAGCTGTCTAGTTGTTGGCTTTGTATTATGTTTGCCGATTCCAGGGCGTCCAATATCTCCACTACATTTTGTCTGTCTATACCGGACTTTTCTGCTATTTCGTCAACGGAATTGAAACCGGTGCAATGGCTTCGAATCTGCAAAAACTTATTTGCATCATCAGCGCTGAGTTCAAATGTGGAATGGCGTACGATCAGCCAGCGATGTAACTCTTCATCGTCGTAATTCATTATCAAATTGTGCACAAATTTCGGATATGTATTTGTAATCATCATAGTTTTTCTCCTAGAGTAAGAAAAACGCAGCCGCCTAATTTGGCGGCTGCGATAGTTTTTTCAACCACAAGTGGCGCTTTTAACGCTCTTGTTGGGCTTGGATGAAACAGGAGTCAATTTCATGGATTTATCCTCATAGTTTAATGTTTTAGCGTTGACCCGAGGAACTTCCTGGGTCCCTGTTGATGTGTCCATCAACGGTTTTCATACTAAACAGTAGGGGAAGGGCGCGACATTGAACGCATATGTAAAACATGAATGTTTGGCTGCAGTGCAGGGAGTCAGCACAAAACTGCTGGTGGCGGTCTTTCGGGGACCTGAAAGCCAGGCGGACGCCCACAACTTATGAAGCCCGGAGAATGCCGGGCGTTGTGTGTTGGCGGGTAGTAATAATGCGAAATAACGGGGAGGGATCAATTTCTAGAACAAAAAGAGCTTGTTGAATGACCAACACACTACTTACTATATTATGTTAAATTGGGTGTTGCTTTAGAGTACGCCGGGCAAGGACTTTGATTTGTCATAAGAACTATTATGCCGAATTCGGTTGTAGAAATGATATAGAAATGTCCCTCCAGGTAGTCTATCAGGTCCCTGGCACAGACACACGGAGGCCAAACCGTGACGATCTATACCATGACAAAACCCGAGCTCTCCAACCTGGCTCTCTCGTGCGTGATCAACCATGCCTTCTGAAAATTACTAAGACATTCTAAAAATAGAGGGAAGCAAAAAACAGATGAAAACCACTAAAGCTAGACGAAAACTAATCAATGGTAACTACTTTCGCTCTATAACAGAGTACTCTTGGTCGATTTTTTTTGAACAATGCGGAATTAACTTCCTATACGAATATCAAAAATTTGAAACTTCTCTCGGATGGTATTTACCTGATTTTTATTTGCCAGTTTTAAAGACTTATATTGAGATTAAGCCTTCTCCGCCTACCATAAAAGAATCAACTAAATGCTATGAAGTATGCCAACAAACAGGAGCCACTGTAATCCTATTATCGGGAATGCCAGCAGTTAAAGAGTTTTCCGACGGGGCCCATCCTTGTAATTTCGGAATATGGTATTGGACTAAAAATGACGATTTGGTGGAAGGCGTAAGAATTTACACAGATAAAGCTTTTACCCGTATTTTCTCTGATTCAAAAGATTTATCACTAAAGAATACTGTTCTTAATGCCTTAAGTTCCGCAATGAAAATTGAAGATCGCTGGAACACAACTCTAGCAGATTTGGTAGATCGGGCTATCAGAGATCTCTCCAAAGAATATAGCTACGAAGCCCAATCAAGAATTAACGCCGATAAAGTTATATCAGAAACCAATTTCGAAACGAATCTCAAGAAGGTTATAAAAAACTTGTATTGATAGCCCATTGATCTACACAGCTGGCTCAGCCTACGACTGATCGAAAGGCCGCTATGCGACATAAGAACCTATTGGTCAGATGTCGATGAAAACAACTTATTAACGGCACTCCATCCACCAGCACCACCCATAGCCCATTCACCCGGTCTCCGAGCTTCCTTGGAAGTTTCCATATTTACTTGGTGTCGGGCCAGACAGAAGATTTTCTACAATTAGTCCACTTTTAAGCACACAGTTTGGATATTTTAAACACATGAATGGTGCATTTCGGCTTTGGCATTAGGCATCTGGAGGACGGCGAAGCCTTTCCATAGTCTCTAACAATATAGGGAGGAATAGTGGATCGAGTTACTCGAGGAAAATAAGTCAATCATGTTTGCTTTGGTGATGACTATTATCCAATAGCAGGGGCTTTAGATAATCAAACAAGCAATGATCATTGATCACAATTCATACAATATCAAATTTTGGGCGCACTTATCCTGTAAACATTAACCGACGCAAAAAAAATAATACGTCATCGAGCGTAGAAAAACAATCAGCATATGGGATCGGTTAGTTGTAACTATACGGATAGCTTGAGATTTAAGAGAGGAAAACAAGAGGTACTTAAAAAGGGTTATTTATTTTAATCTAAACGCAAAGTGTTAAATAATATTGAAGGTTTACTTCAAGAAAATAAATGACACTTTCTCAAACCCTCCCCTACTATTCTTTAACAAGAATTAACTAGATGAATCGTGCACATAAAAGAAATATGTGCTTTATTTATGGGGTTTTTCACTATTTTGCGCTGATTCTTGGATAATGTTTTTTAAAATGCCTGGAGAAAAAACAGCAATCGTTGCAAATAATGTAAGTTTGAAAAAATCCCAACAATTACTGATTGTTTCCTTTTGGATATCCGTTGGATTATCAAAATAAATTGATAACGCAATTGCTGTTATTGGGAACAAAAAATCTAAGCTAACAACAACTATAAGTGAAAGTTTCAAAGCAAATTCAGAGAACTTATTATTCACGCTGACATTTCCTCTAAACATAGGAGAAGGCCAGCAAGGATGGGATATAAGATCACCAGGCACAGGCCACCCTTCTCATCAAATTAACAATTGATAAGTCAAATGGACTGCCAACCGGTGCTGAGGCAGGGTATTTAATTTCTATGAGCAGGACGATAACGGCCGGTATAAAATATTTGCGTCTCTAATGATTTGTGCAATTATCAAGCATCTGGGAAGTGTTTTATTAACTCTTAAAAAGTAGAATTGTCACCAGTAGTCTACTTTTTATATCTCTAGATACCCATCCACTTTTGACCGCCTTGACCCCGTGGGATCTTAAAGGCGAAGTGTGCTTTTCCTTACTCATACAAAAACACTACGATCTACTAAAAGTAGTGGCACTCATTCGATGTAAGTCGTCCTTACACCATAGCGCTCTTAGAGCATAACACTCTATTTATTCGCTATCTATATCTAAATTCGTTAGGCTTTTCCGGACTAGAGAGCGCACGTTAGGGATGATTCTGGACATGTCAGTATTCAGATTATCGTGAAAGACATGCTTCAGGGCGAGAAATAGACTGAAAGATATTTAACAATATCAAGGAGTTAGATGTGATTGAAAACACCCCAGGGACAGCATTCTTTGCTATTCCTGGGTGAATTAATCAATGTCCTAGATATCTTCTGCATGCCGCTGGGTTTCGTGTTCGGTAGATGCATGCCAGTTGTTGTGCACGCAGCTGTAGGCTTCTCATAATTGATCACCAAACCCGATCCTAACCACATGATATATATAGCTATTTATGCTAAAATAGTACTACTTTCAGCAGAGAAAATTAGGAGAAAACAGCGAATGAAAAAGTCTAAATTGATCCAACACCAATCTAGTAATTTGGTTAAGAAATACTGTAAAAAGAAAAGATTTAGCCAGGAAAAGGACTCAACGCCTTTAGGGGATGGCGTTTTTCCTCGTTTGATTTCAGCTTTGCTAAAAACGCCATCCCCTAAAGGCGTTGATTTGATTTTATCATGATTCTACATAAAAAACAATAGCATAGCAATCTCGAGAAATCAAAATACCTTTTCTTGTCCCCGCATCAAGCAACATTTTCCGATCTAAGACTCTCCTTTATCTACTGCATGTGTTTACAGCAGGAAGTATCTAATCTAGAATCGCTAGTAAGGATGCAACAGACATTCGCTTATGTGGATGACATCCCACCACCCGCTAGGGTCGAGGCTGTGCCGGTAAGGGTGATTCTGGATACCAGATGTTTTCTGGCGAAGGCCCCGCTTGTCGGGGCCTTTGTTATTTCGGCCCAGGCAATTTCCGCCCTTCATGCACTGCCTTCACAATCTTTTCAAATCGCACCTTTTTCGTCTTACCTGGCTTATTCTCGTAAGCGCTGCTCACATGCAACCGCAATTTCTTGATGCTCTTGAACATGGTAAAAACCACCTGGTAATCGACTTTTCTCCCCTGATTGTCTACCACCTGACAAGTACAATACCCATTGCCACCTCCATGAAAGGTGTATAACTCTGGTAAACGTTTAATGATCCCCGGCAGCTGCAACGATAACTGATAACGCTGTTCATGGAAGTGTCGCGGATCGGTTGAGTGGGAAAACCACAACGCATCACAATCATTATATCCCTCCTCGGTTTTAGCAAATACATGGTGACTATACGTCACATACACACTGTACCGGCTTTCGTCCAAAAAGGGGTTCTAGGGATTTCCCCTCCAAAAAAGACAAAAACCCTGTCAACGCCCGTCACTTCTAGCCTGTAGAGGTTTGGTAGT
>MDTG01421598.1_pt1 | contig 10229 bp, 8 predicted proteins | sample 811421 | NCBI WGS metagenome assembly MDTG01 (sample SAMN05326645, study PRJNA326480) | marine metagenome | isolation source: seawater | place: Pacific Ocean: South East | collected 2011 | reverse complement strand
CCAAGAATAAATAATACAATTAAAATTTCAATTAAAGTAAATCCTAAAGTTGAGGACTTATTGCATCCAGTTTCCGATATCAGAATTTTCACCTGTTCCACCCTCTAATCCATCAGCTCCCAATGAATAAAGATCATATTTAGATGATTTTCTGGGAGGATATTCGTATATATATTCTCTTCCCCAAGGATCTGTAGGTATGTCAGAGATATATCCACCTTGAGGAAAAAGAAAAGGATTTTTTAACTCTGAATGAGGTCTAACTAATGCATCCAAGCCTTGAGATGTTGAAGGATAAGTTAACTCATTGAATCTATACAACTCAAGAGCTTTTTGAGTATTTGCAAGATCAGCCCTTATTTTTTCAAGATTTGCTCTTTGAAAAACTGGATCAACACTTACTACAACAATAGTTGCAAGAATGCCCAAAATTACTAGCACAGCCATTAGTTCAATTAACGTAAAGCCTTTTTTAAAATGTTCCATATTACCCAAGCACAATTGTATTCATCTGCATTATAGGTATTAGTATAGCTAGAACTATTAACATAACAAAGCCACCCATTAAAACAATTACTAAAGGTTCAACCAAAGATAAAAACATTGATTTTTGTGCATCTATTTCTCGATTTAAAAATTCTTTAACTTTTAAAAACATTGAAATTAAATTACCAGACTTGTATCCACTTGAAATTAGTTGAATAAAAATTTCAGGTAATAACAATTCTTTTTTTAATAACATGGCGAAATCCTTACCCTCAACAACATCTTTTTTTATGTTTACAAAAGTATCTGACAAAAATTTATTATTAAAAACTTTTGAGCCTTCAACAAGGGCACTATCAAGATTCATGCCTGATTCAAGAAGTAAATTCATGGTATTTGAAAATCTTTCTAGTTCAGAGTTCATAATAAATTTTCCAAAAAAGGGTAAATTCAAAATTCTTTTATGAACTTTAATTAGATTATCTTTATTTTTTGTATAGTTCTTAAAAGTATAGAAAATAGAAATCGATAACACTGAGAGAGATAATAAAATTAAAATAATATTATTTGAAAAATATAATAATACTTTTGTTAAAAGTGGAAGTTCTGCACCAGCTTTTACGAATTGTCCAACAACGCTTGGCAAAACAAAGTACAAGAGAGAAATAATTATTAATGTAGAAAAACATATTAATATTAGTGGGTAAGTTAAAGCTGACTTTATTTTTTGTTTGGCAGCCTCGCTTTCCTCTAAATAATCTGCAAGTTTTAAAAAAACTTTATCTAAGTTTCCAGACGAATCACCTGCAGAAATAAGAGAAATATATGTGTCAGAGAATATTTTTGGATACTTTTTCATTGAATTGCCAAGCCTTTTCCCTTGTACAATATCTTCTTTAAGATCATATAAGATATAAGATAAATTACTATTTAATTGATTTGCGGTAATATTTAAAGCATCGACAATTGGTGTATTAGCTTCAAGTAACGTTGCCAACTGCCTTGTAACAATTACTAAATCTTTATTTTTAACATTTGGATCTTTTGTTTTATTTAAATTTATATTTACTGTTATGGGAATTAAATTTAAATCTTTAATTATTTTTCTGGCATCTCTCTCGGAGTCTGCGCTGAGAATTCCTTTCTTTTTAATTCCATTTTTATCAATGGCGCTATAACTAAATGCTGGCATCTTCTTCCAAATTAGTTATTCTAATAACTTCTTCAATGGAAGTTATTCCTTCAGTAACTAAATTAACTGATGCTTTTTTAATTGATATATTTTTACCAAAAACATAGTCCGATATAACATTTTCAGATTCATTATTATGGATTAAGTCTTTTAATTTTTTGTCTATTTGAATGCACTCTGCAATTGCAATTCTTCCATGATAGCCAGTATTGTTACATATACCACAACCCTCTGATACGTAGTATTTTTTTGAACTATCAAGTCCATATTTACCACATAAATCATGTGAAATTTTCGAGTTTGATTTACAAGAGTTGCATAATCTTCTTATAAGTCTTTGAGAAATAATTGTTCTTAGGCTTGATGCCAATAAAAATGATTCAATTCCCATATCTTTTAATCTTGTAATTGCAGATACTGCGCTGTTGGTATGAACTGTTGATAAAACAAGATGGCCTGTTAAACTTGCTTGAATGCCTATTTGGGCGGTTTCAATATCTCTCATTTCACCAATCATCACAACATCTGGATCTTGTCGTAGGATGGCTCTCAATCCCCTTGCGAATGTTAAACCTGTTTTTGTATTAACTTGAGTTTGGCCAATGCCATTCAAAGTATATTCAATAGGATCCTCAACAGTCAGAATATTTTGAGATGAGTCACTTAAATACCTTAGGCCAGAGTAAAGTGTTGTTGTTTTTCCAGAACCAGTAGGCCCAGTAAATAAAATAATACCTTCTGAATTTTTGAGAGATTTTTTATAATTTTCTAGAATTGATTTTGGCAAACCTAGTTCATCAATGTTTATTTGTGAAGACTTTTTATCTAGTATTCTAAGAACTATTCTTTCTCCATATGAGGATGGAAGTGTTGAAACTCTTACATCAACTTCATTATCGCCCAATGACAAAGAAACTCTACCATCTTGCGGTAGCCTCCTCTCAGATATATCCAAACCTGATATGATTTTTATTCTTGATATAAGCAAAGAAGCTAGTTTGCTATCGTGTTCTAAAACTTCTGTTAAAATTCCGTCAATACGATATCTGACTAATATCTTTTCTTCATATGGCTCAAAATGAATATCAGACGCCCTTTTTTTGATAGCTTGGCTAATTATTCCATTAATGAGTTTAATTATTGGCGCATCATTTGTGCCACTTAGTAAATCTTCAGTCGCATTTATGGTTCCAGCAAAATCTTGAAGATCAAATTCATCTGAAAGTTCCTCTGAGAGACTGTTATTTGAAGAAAAAAAGTTTGTAAGCAAATCGTTAAAAAAGGATCTATCACATTGTTTAAAAATAAAATCTTCTTTAAGAAATCTTGTTATCTCTTGATATAAATCTTTCGAAATAAGATTTGGTGAAATTACTAAATATCTTTTATTTTGAAATGAAGCGATTACCTCATTTTCTCTTACAAACTCATATGGAAAAACATCTTCTACAATAATATCATTAAGTAAAGTATCCATTATCAATCATCTTTTTTTGTTAAATCAATAATATTATCTTTTTCTAATAGTTCTTGTTGAGCTTTAATGTAATTATATTTTTCCATTGAAATATCCATAGCTGTATCTGAATCAATTAAAATTCTCGGTTTTAAAAATACCATTAAATTTTTCTTAACAGATGAAGATGAAGATCTTTGAAAAAGCCTTCCAACAATTGGTATTGATCCTAATAAAGGTACCTTAGATATAACTTCTTGACTGTCTTCATCTATCAATCCACCGAGAACAATGATTTGATTGTTATCAACTAATACAGTTGTTTCAATTTCTCTCTTATTAGTAATTAAATCAACTCCGCTTTGAGCAACACCTGCAACACCGGAAACTCCTTGCTTGATTGATAATATTACCGAACTGCCCTCATTAATTTGAGGAGTTATTTCTAATTCAATTCCAACTTCTTGTCTTGAAGTTGTTCTGAATGGATTTGAGTTATTTGTTCCTAGACTTTCTCCAGTAGTTATAGGTATTTCTTGTCCAATAAATAATCTTGCAGGCTCATTATCCATTGCTAGAATCGATGGAGTCGATAATATATTAGAGTCTATATCATCAGCAATTGCGTTAAGGATACCAACAAAATTGTCATCTCCTTTTGTTAAATCCCCAAAAGCAGCAACCAATCCCTGAGTATTTAGTAAAGATGAAACAGCTGTATTGGCTAAAGTTACATCTTGAGAATCATCGGCTGATCCAGCAATTGCAAGAAGATCAGGGGAACTTCCACTAAATCTAGTCACTCCTATAGGAATACTTTCTTCATCATTACCAGTATAAATTGCTTCTACACCCAGTCTTTTTGCAGCTGAAGCAGATAAATCAACAACAATTGCTTCAACTAGCACCTGTGCTCGTCTTATATCTAATTTTGATACTATATTTTTTATAGCATTTATGTTTTCTTCTGCCGAAGAAATTATTAATGAATTTGTCTTTTCATGATGAGTTATTACAGTTTTTTTACCCTCACTCTCTGATATAAAGCTACTTGATACAGAATTAAGGATTGAGGATATTTCTGATGCTAGTGCATATTTTAAATATATAACATCAATAGAATCATCTGAAGTTATATCTTCATCAAGCGAATTAAGTGTGGAGATGATGTTTGAAGTTATGAAATTATTGGCAGACAAAATAACAGAGTTTGAAGGAGTAAATGGAATGGCAACAAATTGATTAATGGTAGGATTATTCTGTGTTTTTAATTTTTCTAGAATTCTTACGGCCTCTATAGAAGAAAGATTTTCCAATTTTACGATAGTTATTTTAGCAGTATTATTTTTATCAAGATCCTCAAGAAGATTTTTGATTCTTTCAACATTACTAGCCCTATCAACTAACAATATGGAGTTTATAGATGGAATGCTTGATAAGTGAGACTGCCTACCAGTAATTTGTTTAATCATTGGAAGAATTTCTTCTGTTGATCTATTATTCAAAGGAATTACAACTGTTTGATAATCGCCATTTGAATCGCCGACTGAGCCGTCTCTCGTTGCTTCATTTTCTGGTACAACTCTTAAAAAATTATCACCAGATATAGCACCAAACCCATTAACTTGTATTGTTCTTAAATAAACATCCCAAACTTGGTCTCTTGTTAAATTGGCGTTGGAAAAAATTGTAATTTTACCTTTAACTCTTGGATCTAAGATTATTGTTTTTTTTGAAAATTGAGCAATGTCTTGAGAGACTTTTTTAATATCAACATCCTCATAATTCAATATAAAAGTTTCATCGGAATATAAAAATGCAGTGTGTAAAAAAAATAGCGATAAAAATATATATTTTTGGATATTTTTCATTTTATTTACCTACCAGATTTTCAATCTTAAATAACTTCTCTTCGCTTTTAAAAATAACTTCATCTTTCGACACATTAATAAGCTCATACTTTTTATCTAGCAATTCTCCAACAGAAACTACATATTCTTTGTTCCCTTTCTTTAAAATAACTGAAGAGTCTATAAGGCCAGCCCTATAACCAATTAATTTATAGTCGAACTCAGAGCTAACCATTAAAGATTTATTTAAATCTTTATTAGCTTTTTTAGAAGATTGAAGATTAACATTCTTTATCTCTTCAATATTAAGTTTTTTTATTTCCGGCTGATTTAACAACTCTAATGAAAATATTACCAAAAAAAACAATGCTGGAAATGACAATCCAACATATAGCACTTTTTTAACTTTAACAAAATTCATAATAATGATTAGCTAGTTTAGCTTATTTTTGAGACAAAAATAAATTAAAAACAATGTAAAAAATGATTTTATGATCTATATTCAGTCACTATTTGAAAGTGGAAGTGTAAACCAAAATATTGAGCCTTTTTTGTTTGCATCTTTAACACCAACTTCACCATTAAGGCTTATGACTAAATTTTTTACAATTGCTAAACCTAAACCACTTCCTTTTTCTTCCGTTGCTCTTGCTTCAGCAGTTCTATAAAATCTATCAAATATAAAACTTTTCTCATTCTCTTCAACCCCTCTTCCTTCATCCTCTACATTTATTTCCAGATAATCTTCGCTGCTTTTTGTAAAAATATTTATAGATGAGCCGTCTTCAGAATATTTAAAAGCGTTATCAATTAAATTTGTCAGAATTCTTTCAAGCGCTTCTCTATCAGCTAAAACCTTATAATTGTTTATATTTGGATTAAATTTAAGCTTTATATCTCTTTTTTTTCCTAAATTTTGCAATGAATCAACTAATCCATTTATATATTTATTTATATCTAATTTTTGAATGTTTAATTTTAAATCTCCATATTCAATTCTTGATAAATCTAATAAACCGGAGACCATGTCTGTTAATCTCTCAGCATTGTGGAGAATAGCTTTTGCAAAGACTTTTGCTTGTTTTTTGTCTTCCAGCGCCCCATCTACAAGTGTTTCTGAATTAGCCCTTATTACACTAACCGGTGTTCTTAACTCATGAGAAACATTTGAAACAAAATCTCTCCTCATGGAAGTAAATCTTCTAAGTTGAGTAATGTCATGAATCACAAGCAACAGTTCTTGGGTGGTCTTAGATTGATTTATTGATCCTAAGACCCATCTAGTTTTCTTATTATTGATTTCTATTTCAAATTCAACATCTGCTCTTTTTTTCTTTTTTGCTCTTTTATACAAATAATTAAGTGATTGTATTCCTAAATCAGAAATATTTTTACCAACTACTTTTTGCATGTTCAAAATACGTTTAAACTGATCATTACTGTAAGTGATTTCGCCATCAATATTAGCGATGATTATGCCTTCTCCAAGATCATTTAGAACTGAACCAAATTGATCTCTTTGTTTTGCAATAATATTAATTTTTGATTTTAAATCTTCTGAAATATTTGAAAAACTTTTGGCTAAATTGCCAAATTCATCTGATCTATCAATTTGCAATGCCTTAATGTCTTTTTTCTTAGTACTTCCATCGGCAATTTTTGAGGCAGCCTCCGCCAAATCTGCGATATTTGAGTATGCAAACTTTGAAGTTGCAATTGAAGCAATTAAAGCAACTGAAAAACCAATAATGCTAAACATCATAATTGGCTCTGAGAAACCTTGTTCAGAAATAAAATAAGATAGTGAAATGCCCGCAATAAACGCACAAAAAGTGATTAGAAAAACTCGAGTACCAATGCCCATTATCTACTCATTAGTCTGGGTTTCGAGAAAATTTATATCCAACCCCTCTAATTGTTTGAACATATTTTCCCATATCTCCTAGTTTTTCTCTTAACCTTTTTATATGAGTATCAACAGTCCTTGTGGTTATTTCTGAGCTATATCCCCAAACATCAGAAAGTAGTTGATCTCTAGATTGAACTCGACCTCTTCTATCGACTAGCTGTATTAAAAGTTTAAATTCCAATGCTGTGAGGTTAATTTGTTTGGTATTTACAAAAACCTCATGTGAATTAATATCTATTTTTAAATCGCCAAACTGTCTTTCAATTTCTAAAAATTCTTTTTGCTCATTTTGGTTAATTCCTCTTTTTAGAACAACTTTTATTCTTAAAATTAATTCTCGAACACTGAATGGCTTAGTAACATAATCATCTGCTCCAAGTTCGAATCCTACAACCTTATCAACTTCATCATCTCTAGCAGTAAGAATGATTATTGGAATTGATTCAAATTTTGGAATAGATTTTAGTTTTTTACATAAATCTAAACCTGATCCGTCTGGCAACATTATATCTAATAAAATTAGGGCGTAACTATTTCTAGTCAAAGCTGATTCTGCTTGTGATATTGAGGAAGCTTCAGATACTTTAAAGCCCTCCCTAGTAAGATTATATTCTAGATTTTTTCTTAAATTAGGTTCGTCTTCAATGACAAGGATATTGTTAAGCATAAAATATTTTAAAGCTCTTTATTTTTACTTTTTTTTATTAAAAATAAAAGCTTTATTTAATAAATATTTAACTACTTAGAAATTCTTTTCTAAGTGATGGTTTATCAAATTTACCTGACGCTAACAATGGCAAATTATTAGACGAAAATTTAATTTTTATTGGAATCTTAAATGCTGCTAATTTATCTGATAAAAATTTTTTTAAATCTTCCTGACATAAATTTGATTCTTCTCTTAAAAAAATTGATGCACATAGCAACTCACCCAATCTCTCGTCAGGAATTCCAAAAACACATACCTCTAAAACATCAGGATGTTTGTATATTGCATTTTCAACTTCTGGGCATGCAATATTCTCTCCCCCTCTTATTACAATGTCCTTTATCCTATCAACTATAAACAGATGTGGTCCTTCAAATTTTCCTAAATCTCCAGTACTTAACCAGCCATCATCAGTCAAACAATTTTTTGTAGCTTTATCATTTTTCCAATACCCAATCATATTAGATTGAGATTTAATAATAATTTCTCCAATCTCTCCTTCCTCAGCCTTTTGCCCATTTTGATTGAGTATTTTAATTTTAGTAAGAGGAGGTACAACTCTTCCAGCAGATGTCGGATTTGCTATATATTCATCGCCATTTCCAAGAGTTCCTAAAGCGTTTGTTTCTGTTAAACCATATCCTATTCCTGGTCTTGCTTTAAAACCATTATCTAATAATTTGACATGCTCAGCTGGCCTTGGCCCTCCACCACCACCAAGTGTTCTCAGTGAAGATAGGTCATATTTGCTTCTATCGGGATGATTTAGAAGTTCCCATGTCTGAGTTGGAACTCCAGTGATATCAGTAATTTTTTCATCATGAATTAATTTTAATGCAATGCCAGCATCCCACTTTTTCATCATAATAATTTTTCTTCCAACGAGGATTGACATCAAAAATATTGCATGGCTTCCAGTTGCATGAAAAAGCGGAACACATAGTAATATTGATAATTCTGGATTAAGTAAAGATTCTTCTTCTTTATCAAGCCTTTTATTACATTCAGCTACTATTGAACTGTAACATGCCCAACTAAACATCGTTGAAATAATTCCTCTCTGAGATGAAAGAACTCCTTTTGGTTTACCTGTTGAACCTGAAGTGTAATAAATGGTTGCGTGATCATCTCGATTCAAATCATTTTCCGGCCATGTTACAGACTTATTGTTTATAAAATCTTTGAATGATTGAAACTCGTCAGATGGAGTATATGAAGTAACAATTTTTTTTAGATCAGATAAAGTTTCAAGTCCCTGAAGTCTCTTCAGATCACCAACTAAAATTTTAGACTCAGAATGTTCTACCGCATAAATTATTTCATCAGGGACCCACCATGAATTTAGAGGTACACATATAGCACCTAAGCCAGTTATGCCCATGTAAGCAATAATATATTCAGGATTGTTTTGCATGCATATTGATACTCTGTCACCTTTTTTAATCCCATAGTCTTTGAGAGCATTTGCAAATTGCGCACTTTTTTCATAAATATCTTTGAATGTAAAACGCTCTGAGTTATATACGATAAATTCTTTATCGGCATGAAGCATAGCTATATCAAAATAGCCTTTAAGATTTTCTGGAAAAGAGACATATTCATCATATGAATTATCTCCATTCGTGATGGATCTTATTTCAAACATTTGACCTTCAGATGTAAGCTCTTTTTTAACTATCTTAAAAAGGTTATTAAAATCGTTCATAGATAAGTATTTTGATAATATTAATAATAGATTTATTATTATAAATAAGATTTATGAATTTACTATTTTAATATTTGGAGGTAAGTAAATGAAATATGATTTTGCTTCTGTGTGGGAAATGATTTCTGATATTATTCCAAGTCATGATGCTTTAATTTGCGGTGATAAAAAAGTTTCTTGGCAAGAATATGATGATCATGCAAGTAGAATTGCTAATAAGCTATCGGATGCAGGATTGTCTGCTAACTCAAAGGTTGGACTCTATCTTAATAATTCAAATGAGTACCTAATTTGTCAATTTGCTATATTTAAAATTGGAGGAGTTCCGATAAATGTTAACTATAGATATGTAGAAGAAGAATTAATCTATTTATTGGATAACTCAGACAGTGAGGCGGTTTTTTATCATGCTTGTTATAGTGACAGAATTAAAGAAATTTCAAAGTCACTCCCTCATATTAAACTATGGATAGAGATATCTGATAATACTGAATCTAAATTTGATAGTTGTGTTAATTACGAAAATATAATTTCTAAATTTTCTTGCATGAATAGAATTGATAGAGATCCAAACACAATTTATATGTTATACACAGGTGGGACTACTGGTATGCCCAAAGGAGTAATGTATAAACAAGGAGAGTTTCTGATCTATCTTTTTAGAACTCTTAAAGCTATGGGTTACGATGTCCCTGAGGATCTTACAAATCTAGAGAGTAGAATAGCCTCTCTAAAGGAAAATGGAAACTTTATAAAAAGTATTGTTGGATGTCCTTTAATGCATGGAACAGGTATGTGGTTGGGAGCTTTTTTACCCCTCAACTTAGGAGGTACAGTAATAACAACTCCAAATTTAGGCTTCAATCCAGACCAAATGTGGAAACAAGCTGAAGATACAAAGGCCACTAATATAGTTATTGTT
>MDTG01304149.1_pt1 | contig 10229 bp, 6 predicted proteins | sample 811421 | NCBI WGS metagenome assembly MDTG01 (sample SAMN05326645, study PRJNA326480) | marine metagenome | isolation source: seawater | place: Pacific Ocean: South East | collected 2011 | reverse complement strand
GCGGGATGATTAGGCCTGTGCAGGAGGACTGGGTAATCGGAATATCCGGCGCGGAGATACCGTGGTTAGGAACCGTCAAACTGATGGTAAGTGGTGGAGATTCTCCGGGCGTAAGTCAAGTCCCTGGCACATCATTTGTTTACTTGATTGTGTTCGTAATTGTAGTACTGCTTTTACCAGTAATTATTGACCCAACGGTGAACAGTATTTTACGGAAATCACCCGAAGCCATCGAGGCAGAAAGAGAGGCTGTTTTCGCAAAGATTTACTCTTCTGAAGAAGAATGATTCAATTGGGTTCCTGCGAGTTTGTAATCGGCACTGTCAAGTCTGAACTCGACATACCTAACCTCATCTGCAATTTCATTTAGGTTCGCTTGATTTAGCATTCTCTCAATTCTATCCCTGCTTCTAATTAGTGTCGATATTCTCTGAGATCTTGTCTTTGGAATTCCCGAATTACCACGAATTTCGACTAACCAACCCTCAAGAAGACTTGAAGCCCAATCAGGAGAACGGATTAATTCTGGTGCCAGCAATATTTCCTTTGTGCGGTGTTTGAATCTAACGAAACCATCCGGCATTCGTCTCGTTTGAATTGAATTTGGCTGCCATTGCCCCTCTCGGATTATGAGTGAGTCTTCTTCAATAATTTCACCCTCATCATTAGATAGGCTCAATATTGCAACCTTGTCTGAAAGTCGAACGAAAATCTGAACAAAATCATCTTCCTGCGCCCATAGAGATGTATCGGTTGGCTTTTCACCAAAGGCTTCAGAAATGTATGAACTTACCTCGTGGCCAACTGCGTCCATGAACCGCCCAGGTAGATGTTATTGAAGAACTAAGCGACATCGGGTTGAAGTGTAATCAGTGTTTGGAAGAACCATGGCAAGCGGTTTTCTTTCCATCCAAATCGGGTGGACGGAGGTTTTTCTGGCTGTTTTGCTATGGTATATGCTGCTCAGGTACTGGGAAAATTCCGGCAAACTAGACCAGTGGAACGCATCTCGCATTTTCTTTGGCATGGTATTGATGGTTAGAACAGGAAAAGGCAAAGACACTCTCGAAAAGGTATCGAAACCACGTAAATTTTGGAGAGCATATGGGGAGTTATCGCTTTGGGTATGCTGGGGTGCGATGTTCTTCGTAGCAGCGGGAATAATTCTCGCAATAGTCTCTGCTGTTATCTACGGAAATCAGGCTGAAGCAAGGCCTGTATCTGAATTAGTGGCTATTCCGGGATTGAGTCCGATTATCCCACTTGGATGGGGAGTTATTGCATTCGTTGTTTGTCTAGTAATCCACGAATTTGGCCACGGGATACAAGCGCGCGCACACGGAATGCGCGTGCGCAACTTCGGGCTATTGATGGCAGGACCCCTCCCACTCGGAGCATTCGCTGAGCCTGAGTACAATGAGATTGTAAACTCGCCACGCAGGGAAAGACAGCGGATGTTTGCGGCGGGACCTGCTACAAACATATTTGCAGCATTCATTCTAATTGTTCTACTTGGGCAGGTCGCTGGTCAATTCTCAGCAGCAGACCCTGGAGTTCATTCAAGTCAGATTATTGTTGACTCGGGCGCTGATGAGGCAGGTCTTGAGGCTTGGGACGTAATTACTTCAATCAATGGAACCGAAATCTCAACATCAGATGATTTTGCTGATTTGATGGAAGACCTATCTGCAGGTCAAATCGTTCCAATGGAAGTCGTAAGGTTCAGCGATGGAGCTGAAGAAACACTGATGGTTAATCTCACAGATAAGTACGAGTATTATCTAGAATTGGGATATGAGGAAGATTTGTTAGATTCAATGGGTATCCAGCGAGGTGATCCTTTCCTAGGTGTGCAAAATTTGGCCGGCGGAACTGCAGGAGTAGACAGACTTGCTGGTTGGGCTCACCCCGACTTTGAAACAAGTCCACTTGGTTACATTATCAGCGTTCCAATCAACACATTGCAGATTTTGATTACTCCCTTTGAGTACCAAGGAGTCGCAATTCACCCCGCACAAGAAGAAATGCTTGATTCCGGCAATGGTTGGCTAGCTAATACAATCGGCCTTAGCGGTTTACTATTTCTGATCAACCTGTTATTTTGGTTAATTTGGGTAAACATACTACTTGGATTCACTAATTTATTCCCAATGATACCTTTTGATGGAGGACATTTGTTTAAGGACATAGTCCATGGAATAATGACTGGTATCCGAAATATCGGAAAGAAGACTGGCCTGTACAAGCTTCATCCGCTTTGGGTAGAGCATGTAACTCGAAAGGCATCATCTATGAGTTCACTGCTTCTTCTTGTTGCTTTGGTATTCCTCATTGGCGCACCATATCTGTGAGACGCATCTGAGGTTCTTCTTTTGGCTTCTCAATTTCGTAATCGATTGATTTCGCTCTTTTTGATAATGAATTTACAGGCTTGCCACCCTCTGTTCTGCATACGAGTGCGAGAAACTTGTGCAGTGGCATACCCTGCTCCCAATCTAAGAATGGCTTACCATTTCTCGTTTTAGGAAGAGGAGGGATCCTGCGCATTAGCATACCAAGCCTGCCACTTAATTTGCCAACTTCAACTCTAAAAATCCTCCAAGAATCTCCCCTTACGCCCTTTAGCCTAAATGCGTACAACGGCATCAAGTCACACCTTTGGCCCTCGTAAATCATTGCTTGATATTGGTCCCAAGTTCTCCCTGATAGATACAATTTCGATTTCTTTGAAGTTTTGACCTCTATTGGAAAGCACAAATCTCCTCTGAGTGCCAATAAATCACCACTTCCCTCCATTCCAGAACCTGCGGCTCTTACAACTAGGAATGGTCTCTCAATGACTTGTCTCGCCCTTGCTTTGGCAACAGCATCACACGACCTTGTAACCGCATCAACTCCTTTAGGAATACCTGCTAGAACCGCCCTTAGTTCTCTCTCATATTGACCTGTCACGTTAGATAATCTATGTCAATTGCTTTTGATTATATCGCTGATTACGCGTCAGATTGATGCATGAGTGGCTGCTGCGAGGTATGTGCGCAGGATCGCGGTTAGGACCGATGATTTCCGACTTTCTTTCCATTTGATGAGGGAGTTGAAAAGGAGGAAATGTGATTTTGTCATGCTAGCAACAGGTAACGAATGGGATGGTATACTACTTACCTCGCCCGAAGAGGTGCAAGAAGGACACATTCCGGCAACTGAAGACACAGTTGAAATTGCCGTTGAAAGAGCAATTCAAGCTTCGAGAGGCCTAGACTCCGCTGTACAGCTAGTGTTCGGAATTGACCCTGGACCTAGACCTGGAATCGCATGGCTTGCCGATGGAATCGTAATCGGCAGTGCTCAATTGGAGCAAATAGAATTCGTAGCAGAACACATTACAGGCCTTGCATCAGCGGTCAAGCATCAAAGGATGTGCGTGAAAGTAGGAGACGGAGCCCCACTCTTACGTGACAGGATAATCAATGAATTAATTTTGAGAGGTATCGAAACCCTCCAAGTTAGCGAGTACAAGACAAGTTCGGGTTCCAGAATGAAAACGCATCTCCATGCAGCAACACGAATTGCTTTATTGGGCGGTAGTAGGATTTATTCTCTAAGAGAACTGAACCCAACCGACGGAGACCTGAAGGAGATACAAAGGCAATCAAGGATTCAGAGTTCGGGCCATTTGACAATTTCCACGGAATTGGCAAGAAGGGTTGCGTGTGGGGAGATATCACTAGATGAGGCTATCAAGATAGCCTAACTCTGTATCTTTCTCTTCCTTTGGAGTAAAGAGTAATTACTCCACTAGATGAAACACAAATTGCAATCGCATCGGCTAGTTGGCTGATCGCCCTCGCAGCCAAATGTCTTCCACCCTCGCCCGATTTTGGATTGATTCCCGATGGAACTTGAACGTAGCGACCTGCGTCGCTAGCAATTCCCTTTGAATTGAACAGAATGGCTCCATCTAGCCAAGCGAATTCTGCTAATGTTTCGTGATTATTTTGTACAGTTACATCCTTTTTCGAATCTGAATGACCTTTGAATGGGTTGAGAACAATTGCTGTAGTATATCTTCTCAACTTTGGTACAGATCCAATTGCGAATAATGCTCCAACTGCGTGACCTTCCCTGCCACGTCCCCCAATTTGTCTAGCCAGTTCCATTACCCTTGCTAGAACTTCAATGTCAACTCCGTGTTCGTTGGCAATTATCGCTAATTTGTTTGAAGCAAGAGAATTTGCTTCGATTACAATAATTCCATTCATTGGTTCTGCCATGATTGCAAGTATTCTATCGCTAGAGTTGAATCTACCCTCTCCTAAGCCTTGCAGTACTATGTCGTGAAGATTGGTGAGAACAGAAAGTCCCTGTGAAGATAGAGAATCCTCAAGAATTTCAACATCTAAACCAAATTCTGTAAGATTCTCTCTTACCTTCGCTGAAGATGTCAAAGTTATCAAACGTAATTTTTCAGGCAGTATCTCTCGAATTTTTTTTGCTATTATTGAGCTGTTTGAGAGTAAGACTACGACTGAAAAATTTGAACGTTCCCCCTCTATTGCCGATGCTACCAGTTTTGGCAGATCGACCAAATTAACACCTCACGCCATTGTTGTATCGAGACCAGGGAGTTGGTCTTCAGATTCCCTGTATACCGTACGCATATTGTTGATGAAATTCTTTTCCTTAACAACGATGTTGTATTCCTTTATTCCTGGGTCTTCCTCTCCATCCATGATGCTGAGTAGTGTTTCTAGTGTCAATCGTGCACCTTCGCGGTGAGGGTATGCAAATACGCCCATGGATAATGGTGGTGCCATAATCACACTGACGTCTTTCATTTCTCGAAGTGTTTCAAACAAATTATGATATGCTTGAGGTAGTAAATCTCGCCTAGACTCATCCTGATTTGGCCTACGACAATCTGGGCTTACAACGTGAATAATATGTTTGAATTTGTTTTCGAGATTGTACGGCTCGGAGACAACGTTGGTTGTTACTGGACATGGAGGTAGATTCAATTTTCTTTGCTCGATGCTGACATTCTTACAAAATTCGCGCAACTCATCGCCTGCTGCTTTGTGTATTTGTGCGTCCAGACCTTCTCTTCCAGATAGGCGATTGTTTGCAGGAGTAATAACTGCATCTGCCTCTTGCAAATGTAATTCACCACCGATGACACGAACTACTCCCCATCGACAAGTTCGGGCCATGTACAACTCGACCATGTTTAGAGCAGGAGGGGCCGTCCTTCATATACACATTGTCGATTTTAAGCCAAATTGGCCTATTTCGACCCGTACTAGCAAGCGAAGTGACTTTGAGTGACATCCCGTGCACGATGTCATGTCACATTCACGAAAAGCGCTATTTTTAGTGGCGCTTTTTGTGGTTAGCCTAATACAAATCCCCGATTATACCAATTCAGAAGAGGATTTGAGGGAGAGCATATTCGATGGATTTAGCATTGAAACAGACATCTGGAATGAAAGCTCGCTGCGGACAGTAGCGGTTCCCGGAGGATTCAATTTTTCGACAACTGTAGACTACAGCGATGTTGGAGTTTTAATCAACAACAAATCCGAAGTCAGTAGAACGATTGGTTGGGCATTCGTAACTGCCCGGAACATCAGCGCAGACAGAGTTTTCATTTTCGATAATTCATCCAACCCAACCGGTGAAACAATCAACAGAAATCAATTCAACACATATTTCCTTGAACCATTCAAATCAATGCTATCCAATTACACTGGCACTGATTTGAATTATCTAGTAACCACCAAAGGCATGCCCTTGAGAGTCAGCGGCGGCAGTAACAAAGCGTCTTTCGATCAAGAAATCGCATTAGCAGGTGGAGCATATGATTCAGACATTGGGAGCGAGTGGTGGATTGATCACAATTATGGCCCCCTTGCAGGTAAGCAAATGGAAGAATTCACTAGAGATGAATACGGGTTTTTCTTGGTAACTAGATTGACCGGGTACACGGTTGAAACCGCTCTAAATTTGATTGAGAAGGCAAACAACTCCTACGGTGCAAGAGGAACACACGTCCTAGATTTAGCCACAAATAGAAATGACTCCGGATACAAATTTTGGAACGATGATTTGTATGTAGCAAATACCACTCTAAATGACACCATGAATCTACCAGTTTATTTTGATGAAGAAACTGAATTTATCACAAACATGAGCAATGTAATCGGTTATGCGTCTTGGGGAAGCAATGACGGTAACTGGAATTATAATTATCTTTTGAATGGTGGCTTTGATACACTGGATTCCTCCTGGTCAAGCGGTTCCCGTTATTGGAACATATCCGCACCAACAGTAAGTTCTGGTGATGTTTTCAACTGGTCATACCAGACCTCGACAAAACAAGGTGGTAACGGTGCTTTTGAGGCAGCAATTTCAACTAGTTGCACTCAGGATTCCGGCTATCTAAAGCCGGGTATATTCGCAGAGTATTTCGACAATGAAGGCGTCAATTTCAATGCTGCAACAATGCCAAATTTGATCGATAGGGTGCCTGATCACACCCGCTTAGAGTCAGCACTTGCCTATTCTTCATCTGGCAACCCATATCCTGGCTTAGATGACAGATTCAAAAATGACTGGGGCGCAAGATTCAGTGGCTTAATCAACATACCAGAAACCGGAAACTGGACATTCTATCTGAACACCGATGACGGCTCTGAACTATGGATTGATGGTAACAGCCTTATCCAAAATTACGGAATGCATGGAATGAGAGAATACTCTGGTTCTCTGAATTTGACGGCTGGGTACCATGATTTCCGAATCGAATTTTTCCAAGGCGGAGGTCCGCATGGATTGAGATTCTCATGGGAAGGGCCAAATGTTAGCAAGACAACAATTCCATCCTCTGCTTTCGTTGTACAGGCAGATAACATCCCTCAATCTGAGAACTTGATTCATCATTGGGATTTCAATGAGGGAACTGGTTCAATTTCCAGTGATAGCGTCACAAACAATTCTAATTTCACATTATTTGGAATGAATTCAACAAACTGGAGAAATTGCGTGGATGGGAGTTGTTTGTGGTTTGATGGAGTCAACGACTATGCAAAAGTAAATGTTGATGATTGGCTAGGAAATTTCAGCATTAGCCAATGGGTTTGGGCCAACACAACATCCCTACCGTCATATGCTTCTACATTCGCAATTGACGATAATGCAGGTTCAAATCAATCGTTCCAACATATGGTTTCCGGCGGCAAATGGCGACTTCATAACAATCAAACAATGATCTTCGGTGACGTGACTGTGCAGAAATGGACACACCTCGTAACAGTTTACGATGCTGGTAACGTGAGACAATATATGGACGGAGTTATGGTCAATTCCAACTTCTATCCAAATGGCTCTTTAAACAACTTTGATTTGTATAAAATCGGAGTAAATAGGGCTGGAAACGCCTACTTTGAAGGCATGATCGACAACCTAATGATTTGGGATATAGCGCTTAATGACAGTTCAATTACAGCTCTTAATAGAGACATCTTGAACAACTGTACCGCATATTCAGGTAACGGTCAAAATGTCGCATATCTTGAGACAACCTATGAGATTCCTGTAAATTTCACAAACCACGCTTGGAATGTGTATGCCCACGGAAAAAGGAATGGCGATGTATTTGGAGAATACCAAATTCAAGTTACTTCGTTCGATTCCAACGGCAGCGAACTGAGTTCCAATGAATCCTCAAAGAAAGAGTATACAACAGCCTGGAATTCACAGGCGATTAGGTTCAGACCACATGAAAATGCTACCTCAATGAAAATTAGAATCTCTTTAGACATAGTTCCAACTTCCACCGATGGTTCATTATTCGTTGACTCAGCGGTACTTCGTGTGATTAGGCCACACATGAATTGGGTTAGTGGATCGATTGTTGAGACTGCTGTTAGCACTGGTGCCCGCTCTTTCAATTGGGGCACCTCTTACGGACAATCCTTAGTTGCAGATATCCTAGAAGACGGTGCTAGTGGAATCAAAGGCTATGTGTATGAGCCGTACCTAACAGCAGTTTCCTCACCAAGTGTACTGCTATCATCTTACGCTAGCGGATACAACCTTGCCGAATCTTACGCAGCTGCTAACACTATGGCTGGTTGGATGGGCGTTGTTGTTGGAGACCCGAAGATGAGCCCTTATGCCGATATCGTTCATGACGTCAGAATCATTGACGCCAGAGTAACTGAAAATCTGACGATAAACTCTAATTGCAAAATTGAAATCGCAATTGAAAATATTGGACCTGGAATCGGCGTTGGAAATCTGAAAATTTTGGATAAACTTGGCAGTATTGTGCTCACAAATCATAGCATGATTTTGCCCAGCGGTTCTGAAAATGGAAGCAGACAAATCATTGAACTTGAGATAAATACTTCAAGAGAAGGATGGAATAATTTAGTAATAAGATGGGAGGCTACATCAATACTAAATCCTGAAAGGAATATTGACAATAATCAGCTCGATCTTACAATATGGGCAAATAGCCCTCCCATCATTGAGAATATTTTCTGTGACTCCACCCAATACAGTAGAGGTGACAGGTTCGTTTGTAGTTTGGAGGCAACCGATGACAGTGGGGTGATAAACGCTACAATCGCTTGGAGAATAACGAGCGAAAACAACAGCAGCGAATGGATAGAGCAAGGAACTGGTAGCCAAGATGGCTACCTTTGGTGGACCACGATCGACTTACCCACAAATGTGGGATTGGGAATGCTTGACATTATGGCGACCACGATGGATGAGTCAAACATCTCGACCTTCTCTGTTGCAAATGGAGTAGCCCAAATCACAGACGCTCCTGCGTATTGGTTCGGAGTTCACGTTTCTGGAGTAGATGATTCCGATTGGGGAGGAGCATCGGTTCTGACATCATTCCCAAATAAAGGAGTACTCAGAGGGCACATACTTACACTGAAAGCATGTGTCCTTGACCCTGACCATTCAATTGGCTCCCAAGCACCTACTATAACCACGACAAGAGGAAATATCGACGGCCTTAGTTACGTAGCGGGAAATAGCCCTGAACACCACTGTTACATTGCATCATTTACTATTCCAACACAAACGAGCCTATCCGCGTTTAAGATTGAGTTAAGAAATCATGACGGGGTTTTCATGACCCAGAGAACAATTCAGGTCTCTGATGAACCTCCTGAAGCAACAATCGAGATAGTAAATGCTCAAAATGAATCTGTTGGAAACGTACTCGGAGGAGGAGGAGAGTACATCCGAGTAACAGTAACTGATTACGATGATTCTATTGAAGGGGTATATGGAGATGTCTCAATTCATTGGCCCGGTCAAAGCGCGTATTCATTACCTGTTGAATTTGAAAACGGAGTCGCCCTTTTCCCTCTATCAACCTCAGAAAGCATAGAAAATGGCGAGCTGATCATCAATGCAAACATTACTGGAGCAAATGGTGCTTCTAACTCAGCATCTATTCAAACTCCAATCGTGTTGAGTCCGCCCGAAATTTTAGCTATCGACCTCTGCCAAGAGGGTGTTGAAATCAGAGAATTGATGTTCGGCCAAACCGCTGACGCCGTAGTGAGGGTACGCTCGTCCCGGCAAATACAGGACGTTAGCGCAAACCTTGAGCAACTTGGCTGGATTGTATCTGCTCCGAGTCAAGGCACTACAATCTGTGGAAATGATATTGCAGAGCAAAATGCGGCTTACCACTTCAGAATACAACTCGACTCCTCTTTCGTTCCAGGGAATGGTACACTTGGCATCAGAGTTATCGACATTGACGAAATTATGTCTTTATCGTTTTTGACTTTCGAGTTCTTACACTCTCCACCCGTCATTACTGTCGACCATCCACTCAACATATCCCATTCGGGTCTTCTCGAAATACTGGTTGAAATGAATGATGCTGATGGAATAGACGCTGTTTGTATGGCAGATTACTACCAAAATGGAAATCTAATTTATTCGGTACTAGAAAGCAATGTGATGGATTTGGATGATTCTGGTTTCTGGTCGAATTCATGGCTATTACCCACAAACATTAGCGGAATAATCTCATTTGAGTTATCTTGTGAGGATTGGAGTGGTAACAAAGTAAATTACTCATCAAAAATATCTGTCGATGAGCCTGTGGAATGTGTAGAAGAATGCGGTCAAGTCGAAGAGGAAACGCAAGAAACTTCAGAATCCTACACTTTACCCTTTACAATAGGCATTGG
>MDTG01243193.1_pt1 | contig 10229 bp, 9 predicted proteins | sample 811421 | NCBI WGS metagenome assembly MDTG01 (sample SAMN05326645, study PRJNA326480) | marine metagenome | isolation source: seawater | place: Pacific Ocean: South East | collected 2011 | reverse complement strand
GAATTTGCAAAAGAAAACATGAAAAAACCAGTTATTGGATATATTGCAGGACTTACAGCACCAAAGGGAAGAGTAATGGGTCACGCGGGTGCAATTGTTTCAGCTTATGGGGAAAGTGCAACTGAAAAAGTTGAAATATTAAAAGAATGTGGAGTTACTATCTCCAAAAATCCATCAGTTATGGGTGAGACAGTTAAATCTGTACTTGAAAAAATGTAAATGACTTACAACGATCAAAATATATTTGCTAAAATTTTACGTGGAGAAATACCATGTAACAAAATTTATGAGGATGATTTTGTTTTGTCATTTTATGACATCAATCCTCAAAAAAAAATTCATGCATTGGTTATACCCAAGGGGAAATATGTAGATTTAGATGATTTTGGTTTGAATGCATCCCCAGATGAGATAGTTGGACTATTGAAAGGCTTAAATGTAGTTGCAAAAAAACTTGGTGTTTCTAGTGACGTAGGTAAAGGCTACAGAACTTTAACAAATATCAGTGATCACGGTGGACAAGAGGTTCCTCATTTACATTTTCATCTATTTGGAGGAGAAAGAGTTGGGAAAATGGTAGAGTGACATCAGAAATCAAAAGAAATTATTTAGAGATAAATTCTCTTAAAGAACTTAGAGAAGGAAGTAAACCATCAAAAGGTTATTTTTTAACTATAAATAATCCAATCAATTTTCAATTAAACAAGTTTTTTTATAAAAATATTGGAAAAAAACATAACTGGGTAGACAGATTAACCTGGACAGAGGAAAAATGGATTAGTTATGTATCAGCTGAAAATTTAGTAACTTATGTATTAAAATATAAAGATGATCTAGTTGGTTTTTTTGAATTAATTTCACATAAAGAGAATAAAGAGATTGAAATTGCATATTTTGGAATATTAGAGGAATATCAAAATAAAAAATTAGGTTCATATTTACTATCTGAAGCAATTAAGGAGTCATTTGTTAAAAAAAGCATTGATCGAGTATGGCTTCACACATGCTCTCTTGATCACAAGAATGCTCTAAATAATTATTTAGCAAGAGGAATGAAAATTTTCAAAACTGAAATTATTAATATTTAATTTTTTACAGGCAATTCAAATAAATTTTTTGGAATTATCCTATTTTTTCTTATTCCTGTAATGAATGTTATGTTAAAATTTTGGTACATATCAACATTTTGCCATCCAACTAAATTGTATGATTTATTATCAAAGAAAATATTAATTACATAATCGTTTTCATTGATCGAGTAGTTAATTAAATTCCCTTCTACTATCCTTTCTTCTAGTTGATTAATTTTTTCAATCAAAAATTTTTTGTCCAAAATTAAATTTAATGGAGTTTTTTTAAGTGGATATTGGTAGTAACTACTTCTTGTTTTCACTACTAAATATCTACCATCTGAGACTAAAATCTTATCATTACTTCTCGCATATTCGCAAAAAATTTTTCTTGGATATTTAATTGTGCAACCTCCGTTTTCAATTTTTCCATTTATATTTTGTTCAAATTTGAAATCAAAATTTTCAGTATTTTTTAAGTTTTTTATAATGTAATCCCTACTACTAGCATTAGCATTAAGTGTTAAAAAAATTAAAAAAAAAGTATATATAGAAACATTATAGAACATCTCTTTTTCCAACATGATTTGCTTTACTAACAATTCCCTCTGATTCCATCATATCAATTATTCTAGCAGCTCTATTATAACCTATTTGAAGCTTTCGTTGTAAAAAAGATGTTGATGCTTTACCCTCAGATCTAATTATGTCTACTGCTTGTTTGTAAAGTTCATCTTTATCATTTTGATTTTGATTTTCACCAATTTCTTTTTCATCAGCAAAATTTAAAATTTCATCGACATAATCAGGCTCTGCTTGAGATCTTATTGAATTATTAACTTTTTCTATTTCAACGTCGGATACAAAAGGTGCATGTATTCTTATTATTCGATTTGCTGAGGACATATATAGCATATCACCCTTGCCCAAAAGTTGTTCAGCACCTTGTTCACCAAGAATAGTTCTGCTATCAATTTTAGATGTAACTTGAAAAGATATTCTGGTTGGAAAATTAGCTTTAATAGTACCTGTTATGACATCAACACTTGGTCTTTGAGTAGCCATTATGATATGTATTCCAGCTGCTCTGGCCATTTGTGATAACTTTTGTATGCAGTTTTCTATTTCTTTACCTGCCACAAGCATAAGATCAGACATTTCATCAACAACTACAACAATATATGGCATTGGAAGTTTATGCTTAGTGTTGTATCCATCAATATTTCTAACACCTTCTTTTGTCATTAAACGATATCGACTTTCCATTTCTTTAACTACCCATCCTAGAACGGAGGCTGCTTTTTTCGCTTCTGTAATCACTGGACAAATTAAATGTGGGATACCTTCATATGTTGAAAGTTCTAACATTTTTGGGTCAATTAAAATAAATTTACATTTATCAGGTGTATGTCGATAAAGAAGTGAAAGAATAATTGTGTTAATGCAAACTGATTTTCCTGATCCAGTTGTTCCAGCAATCAATAGATGAGGCATTGATGATAAATCACCAACAATTGGTTTTCCAGAAATACTTTTTCCTAAGGCTATTGGTAGTTTGATCTCTTTTTTTTTAAAGTCGGAGTTATTTAAGATTTCTTTTAAATATACATTCTCCCTAATATTGTTGGGAAGTTCTATCCCGATAGTATTACTTCCTGGTATAGTCGCAATTCTAGCTGACTCAGAACTAGTATTTCTTGCAATATCATCAGATAGATTAATTATTTTTGAAACCTTAACACCTGCAGCAGGTTCGAACTCATTAAGTGTAACCACTGGTCCGTGACTAACTTTTTTAATGTTACCATTTACGCCGAAATCTAATAGAATTTTTTCTAGAAATTCTGGATTATGAGTTTCGTTATTATTGGAATTATCTTGCTCTTTTTTTGTAGGTGTTTTTAATAAATCTAAGTTAGGTAATTTAAATCTTTTGTTTTCTCTATTATTTTCTGCCTTAATAAAGGGCAAATCTTCTTGAATAAGATTTTTTATTTCTTCCTGAGGTATATATTCATCTATAATTTCGCTTTTATCTGTATAATTTTTCTCTCTCTTTTTAAAAAATTTAATTAAAAAATTATAAAAATTATTTGGCTTAAAATTTACGCTTACTAGAAATAAAATTAAAATAAAAAAAATTAATACATAGTAAATAACATTTTCGTTTATATTTATTAACGAGGCTAGAAAAGTTTGATTAAAATAACTTCCTACAAAACCACCATTTCCATTTATATACAGAGCAAATGTGTCTGAATAATAATGATTAAAAAAAAGTGAACCAAAAATTGTGTAAATTATTGCAAAAAATATATTTTCAATTATTAAAAAAAAGTCTTTTGTCCTAAAAATATTCATTCCAGTAAATATGAAAGTAAATGAAATCAGGTATGCTATTAAACCAATTGACTGGAAAAATAAGTCTGAAACAAAGCTTCCTTGAAAACCTAATAAATTTTTAATTTCAGTATTTTTTGGAAATATAAAATTTGGGTCATCTGGTGAATAAGTTATAAGAGAAATGAATAAAAATATACCTGTTATAGAAACAATTAATCCCAATATTTCAGCAAGTCTATTTAAGGTAAAATTAAGTAATAAATTAGCAGTTTTTTTTATATTCATATATATGAATCAATTTTACTACTTTGTATCATCTAATTTTTATTGTTAAAATTAAAAATAATATGAGAGTTGGCATAATAGGTTATGGATTATCAAGCTTAACTTTAGCAAAAGCTTTAATTAATGAAAACATTTATGTTCATGTTTTTTCATTAAAAAAAAATAATTCACCAAATAAGTCCAGAACGATTGGTATTTCAAAAAGCAACATTGACTTTTTCAATACTCATATTTTAAATATTGAGAAAATTAGTTGGGGATTAAATAATATTGAAATTTTTTCAGATAATTTAAAACATGAAAAAGTATTACATTTTAAGTCTAAAAAAAATGATCAACTTTTTTCAATTTTGAAAAATTATAAGTTACTTGAAATATTAGAAAAAAGTATTTTAAAAAATAAATTTTTTAAAAAAAAATATTTAAAAAAAAATTCTTACTTGTTAAAAAATTATGATATTATAATTAATACTGAATATTCTCATCCTTTTACAAAAAAATATTTTAATAAACAAATAGTAAAAAAATATAATAGCGTTGCTTATACAACTATAATAAAACATGAAAAATTATTGAATAATACTGCTATACAAATTTTTACAAAATACGGACCACTAGCTTTTTTACCTATTTCAGAAAGTGAGACCTCTATTGTTTATTCATTTACCAATTCACAAAGTATAAAAAAGGAAGATATTAAGTCTTTGATCAAAAGTTATAATTTAAAATATAAAATTAAAAATTTTCAAGAAATTAATACGTTTGAGTTAAAATCTTTAAGTTTAAGATCTTACTATGAAAATAAAATTTTAGCCTTTGGAGATCTTTTGCATAGAATACATCCTTTGGCTGGTCAAGGATTTAATATGACCCTTAGAGATATTAAAATCTTAGTTGCAATTATAAAAAAAAAAAATTCTCTAGGACTTCCATTGGACAGTTCTGTAAATAAAGAGTTTGAAAAAAAATTGAGACATAAAAATTTGATTTTCTCTAGTGGGGTGGGTCTAATACATGAATTTTTTAATATAGAAAGAAAAACTAAAAATAATGTTATAAGTAAAACAGTTCAAATTTTTGCTAAAAATTCATTAATTAATAACGTATTTAGAAAAATAGCGGATAAAGGTCTAATATAAAAGATTATTGAAGAGTAGTATTGTTAAATACATCATTAGTGTAAGTACTTAAGATTTCAGCAATCTTTTTTTTTCTTATATCAAGATTTTTTGCTTCTAAGAGAACTTGTTTTTCCTCTAATGAAAAAGGAGATGCCATTGATAGGGCATTAATTGTTTCATTAATGCTTTGTTTTTCTAGTGCTTTCCAATTTACAATAAAACCTCTTTTTTCAAACAAAGACTTTAAATCTTTAAAAATTAATTCAATGTCACTAAATTTAATCTCCTCTTTTTGGTCATTTAAATCGTGTTGAAAATCATTAAAATTTACTTTGCATTCTCTATATTTTTTTGATGATTTGATTTCATTAATTATTTCAAATCTAATTAATCCCTTTAGTTCAATTAAATAACGTTTGTCCTCTGTTTCTCTAAAGCTTGTTATTTTTCCTAGGCATCCAATACTATGAAGTTTAGGAGGAATTATTTCTTCGTTAGAATTTTTAGGCTGTATCATTCCAATAAATTTATTTGATTGCATGCTGTCATTAATCATATCAATGTAACGTGGTTCAAATATATTTAGAGGAACTGTAGTGTTAGGAAAAATTATAAAATTACTTAAAGGAAAAACTGGTATTGTTATTGGTAGTTCAATTTTAGTCATTTTTTATTTAAAATAATTATATTTAAGAAAATAATAACTGTAAAATATCTATGATAAAAGGTGATAATATGGCTCATATTTTTTATAATTGTACTTTTCAATTTTGTCTCTAATTTGTAAAAAGCTGTTTGTTTTAGTAAATAAATTATTTTTTTTATTATAATTAAAAATGTCTTCATTCCATTCCAATTCACAAAAATTAAATATTTTTTTTGTTTCATTTATTTTATCTAGTGATAGTTTCTCTAATTCTACATCTAATATTTGATTAGGATATTTTCTTTTAAAATAATTTATAATATTTTTATAATTATTTGCGTAAGAAATTATTTCTTTTATTGAGTGAGACCAAGATAAATCAGGCATCATTCTTTGATAAATAGCTATTATTGAATCTTTAAAATTACGATAAGTATGTAAAAATTTTGCATTCGGAAAGAACTCCAAGATAATCTCTATGTTTAAAAAATTTTCTAAGGATTTATCTAAAAAGGTTTTATTTGTTAAATCACCGTATCTTTCAAACAAAGATTTCTCAAATTTTCCTTTGTCAATTACAAACTCAAAATTTTTTAACTTAAAATCTTTTGCATAAATTTTTGAAGAAATTGAGTCAAAAATAGACATATTTATTGCATGTAATTCTCCAAACGAATGAATATTATTTTCACTCTGAGCTATTAATGATTCAATTAAAGTAGAACCCGATCTAGGTAACCCTATAATAAATATAGGTTGAGAATTTTTTAAAGAATTATTATCAATTAAATTACCTTCAAATTTTATTTTATTGTAATATTTAGAAATAACTTCTTTATAATAAAATTGAGATTGATTATTAAAATTATAATTCGCTTTAAAGCATTGTTCGTGTGAAAGTTTTAATAATTCAATTTCTTCATTAATCTTATTTTCTTTATTTTTAAACTTAGCTAAAATAAAATTTATTAGACTTTTATCAAATAAATTTATTTTGTCATGTTTTGATAAAATTATTAATTTTTCTATATAATTGTTGCTTATATTTTTAATATCAAGATTAAATAATCCATAGATAGATTTTATATCATATGAATTTATTTTAATTAATTTTTCATATATTTTTTTGGCTTCATCTATTCTTCCTAAACCTTGAAAAACTTGTGCTAAATTATAGAGTATTTTAGGGTTACCTGGTTTAATTTGATTACACTTTCTAAAAAAAAAAATACTTTTTTTGTGATCATTTAGTTCAAAATAAACCCTGCCTAAATAAAAAAATAAATAAATATTATTGGGATCATTTTTTTTATACTTTTCTAATAAATTTAGTGTTTTTCTGAATTCTCCTCTTTGCAAATGTTTTTGTAAAACTTGATCTAGCATTTAATTTTATAAGTTTTTAACTTATGTGTTATTTATACTTTTTTCTTTAAATATATTTATACATAGTATGATTAGAATTTTATACAAATAGCCTCTTGCTAAATTTTAAAAAAGCTACTAATTTTAACCAATATATAATAAGCGGGCATAGCTCAGTGGTAGAGCGTCTCGTTGCCAACGAGAAGGTCGAGGGTTCGACCCCCTTTGCCCGCTCCAATAAAAAAAAGAAGTGGTTTATGAGTGATTTAGCTAATAAAAAATGTATTCCTTGTGAGGGAAATATTCCCCCTTTTAGTGCAGATGAAATTCACAAATATTTAAAAAAAGTCGATGGATGGGAGGTTTTAGAGGACAAGATAGATGGATTTCATTTAATTAAAAATTTTAAATTTGATAATTTTTTACAAAGTCAAGAATTTGTGAATAAAGTTGGAGAAATTGCTGAAGTAGAAGGTCATCACCCAGATTTATGGTTTGGATGGGGCTACGCAAGGATTAAAATATTTACACATGCAATAAAAGGTCTTGCAGAAAGTGATTTTATTCTTGCCGCAAAAATAGATCAAATAACTAATGTTTAAAGTGTCTTGTTTTTGAAAAAAGTAATACTGTTTCAGTTTCGTTTGCAAATTTAATTATTTCTTTGTCTCTTATAGATCCAGCTGGTTGTATTATTGCTTTAACACCAGATTGAATTAATTTTTCGACACTATCCACAAAAGGAAAAAATGCATCTGAGGCAGCTACCAAATTATTAGTCATTAGATTAAATTTTCTCATTTTGTTGATTGCTATTTGACAACTATCTAATCTGCTAGTTTGACCAGAGCCAATGCCTACAGTTGTTCCGTTAGATGCTAATACAATTGCATTAGATTTAACGTATCTACATACATTAAAAGCAAAAATAAGATCTTTAAGTTGTTTTGGTGTAGGCTTTCTTTTTGAGACAACTTTAAAATTTTTGTTTGTAAATATACTTAAATCTTCTGACTGTACTAATATATCTTGATTAAAAGAAACAAACTTAAGAAGTTCTTGTAATTTATAATTTTTTCCATCAATTAATCTTAAGTTTTTTTTTGTTTTTAATATTTTGATTGCTTTAGTATCAAATTCACTTGCAATTATTACTTCAAGAAATAATTTATTTAATTCTAAGGCTATATTTTCAGTAATTTTAAAATTGCAGGAAACTACTCCGCCAAAAGCACTTATAGGATCACAAGATAAAGCAGATTTATAACTGTCTAAATTATTACTTTTATTAGAAACACCACATGGGTTTGCATGTTTTACTATCACCGTTCCATTATTTTTTGGTAAAGATTTAGAAATACTTAGAGCAGTAAATATATCATTATAATTATTATAACTAAGTTGCTTTCCATGAATTTGTTTTAAATTTAAATTTGAGTTAGTTGAGTAAATTGCACCTGATTGGTGAGGATTTTCTCCGTATCTAAGTCGCTCTAGTAGATTTCCATGAAAAACTTTTTTTTTAGGGAAAGTGGTATTTGTTATTTTGTTAAAGTATTTTGAGATTACAGAGTCATAATAAGCAGTTTCCGCGAAAGCTATCCTCGATAGTTTTTCTCTAAATTTCAAAGATGTGGATCCCTTATATATATTTAATTCGTTAATTAATTCATCATAATGATCGTAGGAAGTAATTACTGCTACATTATTATAGTTTTTAGCAGCTGATCTTACCATTGTAGGTCCACCTACATCTATATTTTCAATAATTTTTTTATGGTTTTTTGTTTTTTTCAAAATGTTCTCAAATGGATAAAAATTTACAATTACAAGATCAATATTTTCAAAATTATTTTTTTCTAAATCTTTTAAATGGGATTTTTTTTCTCTTTCATTTAAAATTCCAGCATGAATTTTAGGATGAAGAGTTTTGACTCTGCCATCTAAAATTTCAGGGAAATTAGTAAATTTAGATAAATTAATACAATCAAATTTTAATTTTTTAATCTCTTTATAAGTACCACCAGAGCTAATTATTTTTACTTTATTTTCCTTTAAAACATTAAGTAAAGGTTTTAAATTTTTTTTATTAGAAACTGAAATTAGAGCTGTTTTAATTTTTTTTTTCATTATAGTTTGCTAATTTCCCATTTTATTAATTGTTCTTTTTCATTATTTATACCTGAGATAAAAATATTTTGGTTCTCTTTATATGAATTTTTATTACCGAAATATAAACCATTATCAATATTTATATCAAAGTTATCACAACTAAATTTCCATCCTTCATCTGCTATTTCAACTAGAATAAATTTTTTATCTTGTGTTTTCATAACTTTTGAATCTGGTTCAAGATGAAATCTGATATCGAATTTAATTTTCTTGGTTGGAGCTTTTCTAAGTAGTTTGTCGTATCCAACAAATTTCATTTCTTCTGGATAAAACTCAATTTCTCTCTCGTAAATAGTTTCAAATTTATTTAAATATCCATCATGAATACCTGATATTTTCCAATAATTTTTTTCAAAAATAATATTTTTTTTTGAAACTTTTAATCCTTTATCGATAATTAAATTAGCATTTTTTTTTATAAAATCACAAGATGAATAATCCTCAATCGTTAAACAACTGTGAAGAGCGGTACTCTTAGAAAGTTTATTAAATTTACTATTTTTATTAGAGTAATACCCAGCATTTGAGATTAATTTTTTATCATTTGAAAATATTTCAAATGATAAAGCTCCAGCTTGGTAGTCACCAGAAAGAATTTTGTTGGGGCTGGAGCCAATATCAGCAGCAAGTATTATAGTTTTATTTTTAAGTATTGCGTATCCACCTAATTCTGTAATGTTATTTTTAAAATTATAGCTAAATCTTTTTAAATATTGATCAAAATCTTTATTTTTTGATGAGTAATTACCATTAAAAAAAATATCTTTTTTAATATTTTGCCAAATAAAAGCATAACTTGATCCTAAGTAATAAATAGTTTCATCAATATATTCAGGTATTAAAGTTTGAGATTCTTTAAACCACTCTCTAATAATGATAAAATATTTTAAATAAAATATTAATTGTCTAATATTTCTTGATTTTGTAAAACCCTGATTATCAATTGAAGATTTAATGATGTTTTTTAATAAATTTAATCCATTTTCAAGATATCCTTTTTCATTTTTATAGGCTAGTCCAGTTAAAATTATTGCTGCGCATCCAATCATCTTATTTTCTACTTTATTTGAATTTTTTATCTCGTTTATTAAATGGTTCGTTTGTTTTTGGATCATATGATCAAAAATAGATTGATATTCTTGATCGCTATCTTCATAAGTAAGTTGGTGATTTGATAACCATGAAATAATTCTTTTTGCTGTTAAATCAAATTCCCAACTTTTTTTG
>MDTG01170046.1_pt1 | contig 10229 bp, 7 predicted proteins | sample 811421 | NCBI WGS metagenome assembly MDTG01 (sample SAMN05326645, study PRJNA326480) | marine metagenome | isolation source: seawater | place: Pacific Ocean: South East | collected 2011 | reverse complement strand
TATCACACTGGAAATTACAAAAGTGCCGTAATCGCTTTCGAAAATGCCCTGAAGGAATACCCCGACACACCATACCGGGAACAGATGCAATGGCTCATCGTCGATGGCTATTTTAAATACGCCGAATTGAGCACCGAACGAAGGAAATTGGAACGATATAACGATACCATTGAAGCTTTTCTTACCTTCGTGGCCCGTTATCCAGAAAGTCAGTACAGAAATCAAGTACAAGACGTCTACGAAAAATGCTTAAAGGCCATTGACGATTTAGCGGAAAATTGAAGAATCGAATGAGCACGAATTTCAAATCCATCAAGGCAGACAAGACCACTGAAACGCGCGATAACCACGCGTTGCAAAACCAAGGAACTGGTAATTTATTCGAGACCATCGTGGTTTTAAGCAGCCGTAGCAACCAGTTAGCCGTAGAAATGAAACAAGAATTGAACGCAAAGCTTGAAGAGTTCATCACACCTACGGATTCGCTAGAAGAAGTGTTCGAAAACCGAGAGCAAATTGAAATCTCTCGTTTCTATGAGCGATTGCCGAAGCCACACAGCATTGCGATAGCCGAACTGGGCCAAGATCTCATCGGAGTTGACGACCCCATCGAAGGTGAGGAGGCCACGGAGGTTACAGATACCGACGCATAAGCCGGCAGGCGGAGTCCACATCCCGCCATGTTGCACGAAAAACGCATTCTTTTGGGTATCACTGGCAGCATCGCTGCCTACAAATCTGCATTGCTAGCGCGCGAGCTCCAACGAAGAGGTGCTTCAGTGCGTGTAGTGATGACCAAGGCTGCTATTGACTTTATCACTCCTCTCACCCTCGCTACCCTGACGAACCATCGCGTCTACAGCGATTTCACCGAGAGTGAAGAACGTGGAACTTGGACCAACCATGTCGATCTCGGCCTCTGGGCTGACGCTTTTCTGATTGCCCCAGCTACAGCACAGACCTTAAGCAACCTAGTGCATGGGGCAAGCGATAGTTTCTTGCTCGCAGTTCATCTGAGCAGCAGATGTCCAGTTGTGGTCGCCCCTGCCATGGACCTTGACATGTTTGCCCATCCAGCGACGCAGCAAAACCTCGCAGCACTATCCAAACGAGGCGTTGGCATCATTGAACCAGAATCAGGTCCTTTGGCATCTGGATTAGAGGGTAAAGGCAGAATGGCCGAGCCAGAACACATCGCCAACTGGATGGAAACTTGGTTCGCAGCTTCTGCACCCATGAATGGAAAAAAAGTACTGATCACAGCCGGGCCGACACAGGAACCCATCGATGCAGTTCGATTCATTGGAAACCGTAGTTCAGGTAAAATGGGCTATGCTATGGCAAATGCCTTCATCCGTCTCGGGGCTGAAGTGACCATTATCTCTGGACCCGTGCAATTATCGGCTCCTAAAGGCGTTCACGAGTTGGTGAAAGTTCAAACAGCCCAAGAGATGTACGATGCCGCATTGCTTCGGTTTGAATCGATGGACATTGCCGTTGCTGTAGCTGCAGTAGCCGATGCCCGGCCCGTCAAACCTCACAGTGTAAAATTGCACAAAACCGAACTGCCAGAATCTATTGAATTAGAGCCAACCTTGGATATTCTAGGGTCATGGGGCCAGCTAAAAAAAACCAGTCAAATTGTCGTTGGTTTTGCATTGGAAACCGACGAAGGAACGGCGAGCGCACAATCGAAATTGGAGTCAAAGAATGCCGACTTTATGGTCTTGAATTCCACAAGCGTTTCAGGGGCCGGTTTTGACACTGACACCAACCAAGTGACCATCTTCGAAAAAGACGGCAATTCTTATAAATTTGATTTGAAGTCGAAAGCTGAAGTTGCTGACGACATTGTGCGCACCATTCTGAACACCAGCCATTAATGAATATATGCTTTCGCCCAGGTTTAAGGTGCATTTTGCTCGGATCTAGCATGACCTGGGGCACACTCACAAACGCTCAGGAGTTGAATTGTAGAGTGCAAGTGATTGCGCCTCAAATTGCCAACATCGAAGCTTCCATATTTGAATCTTTAGAGGAAAATATTCAAGAATTTATGAATGGGCGGCGCTGGACCAACGACCAATTCGAGTTCGAGGAACGGATTGAATGCACCATGCAGATTACCATCTCGGAAGCGCCGAGCCCAACCTCATTCCGCGGGAATATTCAAGTCCAAAGCTCACGTCCAGTGTTCAACAGTGACTACAATTCCGCCATGCTACTTGTGAATGACGGTGACTTTGAAATAGCATGGGACGGAAGCAGTAACATACAGTTCAGTATCGATCAATATCGCGACAATCTTTCGTCCATACTAGCTTATTATGCATACATGATTCTGGGCATGGACTACGACAGCATGGCATTGGATGGCGGAACGGCACATTACCTTAAAGCTCAGACAATTGTTGCAAACGCACAAAACTCTGGACCTACTGGATGGAAGGCAAGTCAAGGCAACCAGAATCGATATTGGTTGGTTGAGAATATGCTCTCGCAAACATTCCGTCCTGTTCGCAACTGCCTTTACTATTATCACCGAATGGGACTAGATCAGCTATTTGATGATGTAGAAGCCGGCCGGTTGGCTATGGCCGATGCATTAATTGAAATGCGCCAAACCCATCGTATTCGGCCCTCATCGTATAACCTCCAATTATTCTTTCTCGCGAAGTCCGACGAAATACTGAAGGTATTTGGCCCAGCACCTGAAGCTGAAAAGACACGCCTGCTTCCAGTATTAAAACAAATGGATCCTGGCAACATATCAAAATACGACAGCATCTTGGGCTGAGTTTTACAAAGGGTATGCTAAAGTCACTGAAAATTCAAAACTATGCCTTAATCGATTCCCTCGAATTGACTTGGCACAGCGGCATGACGGCTATCACTGGGGAAACGGGGTCGGGTAAATCCATTGTTTTAGGGGCTTTAGGGCTGCTTCTTGGGAACCGAGGCGATACATCTAGCATTCGCGCCGGCACCGAACGTTGCACCATTGAAGGGGTTTTTTCCTGCTTTCCCAAAGTCCAATCTTGGCTACAGCGTAACGATTTGGATATATGGGACGAATTAGTCGTCCGAAGGGAGTTTTCCCGGCAAGGACGGGGTCGGGTGTTCATCAATGATACACCTGTGACGATTCAGTTACTTCAAGTTCTGGGACTGCAACTTGTGGACCTGCATGGCCAGGATAGCGTCAAGCTACTCCTTCAGCGGGACTTTCAGCTAGCTTGGATTGATACCAACGCCGGTCATACAGAACTTATCAGCGCTTACCAAGGTGCATTTGCAAAATTCAAACATGCCCAAAGCCAACTGGCGGAACTCGAGTTGAAACGTTCGCAGCCCCAAACGGATTTGGACTACATCCGATACCAGTTGGAAGAGTTGCAGGCACTGGAACTAGAAAACCGAGACTGGAAAGCATTACTCCAAGAACGAGATGTACTGGAAAACAGTGAGGCCATTAGCGTGACCTTAGCCTCGGCATTTGCTGCACTTAATGAAAATGATGAAGCAACAGGCGCTTTGGATCGCCTACTCCAAGCTAGAAAGCAACTTGATAATATAGGGCACATCGATCCCAAACTTCAGTCCCTTTCGGATCGAGTGAAGAGTGTGCGCATTGAATTAAGCGATGTAGTGCACGAGATAGAATCCAGGGCAGAACAAACAGAAAACAATCCAAATCGCCTTAATCAACTGAATACACTGCACAATGAACTCCAACGCGTACTGCACAAACACAACGCAGAGGATGCAAGTGAATTAAAGCGATTGCAACTAAGTCTGCGGGAACAATTGACCGAAGCTGCAGGCATTGAAGATGCATATTCAGCGGCAAAAAATGAACTCGAAGTCCAACGAAGGAATACCATCAGCGCGGGCAACGCTCTCATGAGCAGTCGTCAACAGCAAGCGAGCCAACTCGCCTCTGCAATTGAAGCAACGCTCAAAAGGCTGAGTATGCCAGACGCTTCATTAAGTTTCGAGTGGAAGAAAGGTTCCGAACCCGATGAACACGGTATTGAAGAAGTTATTATTGTCTTCTCAGCCAATCCAGGGCATCCTGTACTTCCATTGCAAAAAGTAGCCTCAGGAGGCGAAAAAAGTCGGCTCATGCTAGCCTTTAAGGCCACAGGCACGGGTAACGCTTGCTTGCCTTCTATTGTCCTTGACGAAATTGATACCGGAGTAAGCGGAAAGGTTGCTGAAGAAATGGCACGCTTGATGCGCAACATGGCAGGTAATCAGCAGGTCATCGCCGTTACCCATCTCCCTCAGGTAGCGGCTTTGGCGGACCATCAGCTAAAGGTGACCAAGTCAACCGAAAACAATCGCGCTCGCACCCAAGTTGTCAGCCTGAATGAAGACCAACGCATTGAAGAAATAGCAAGTATGTTGAGCGGCTCGATTATTACTTCTGCGGCCTTGGCGAATGCCGAATCACTTCGCGCAGGAACTCGAGATTAGAACATCCAGGTTAAAAGCGCCAATCTGCGCTTATGGATGGCAAAAAGGGCAATTGATTCACCCGATCTCCAGTGACACGATTGATGTAAAAAACATTGTCACGACTGTATACATTGGTCGCACCTGCAGAAAATTCAAGTGTGTGATTATTGAACAGCTGGAATTCGCGACGAATGCTCAAATCCAATCGATGATAGGCAGGTAGTCGTCCTTGATTCAATGCGGCGAACTGAATCCCAAGTTCTTGGTTGTTGGCCACTACGTAGTCAGCAGAAATCCCGTCGATCACGTTGGGCGGCTGATAGAAGCCTTGGGTCTGAGTAAATGGCAATCCCGAACCGAGGTTCCATCGGGCACTCACCTCCCAGGCATCATCTCTACCTATGCCCTGAGAAACCACCAAGTTCACATTGTGCCGTCGATCGAAAACCGGATCGTACCAACGAAATCCATCCCAGCGGTCCACATTACCGTAACCATAAACGAGCCATACATAGCTAGCACGCTCTTCATACTTGAATACCACATCCGCGCCGTATGCAATTCCGGTCTCGACAATAAAGTCCTTGCGCAGAGCCTCCGGTACATCACTATTTTGGGGATTATCCTCAAACAGCTTATTGCGGTTGGCATTGGTCAACTGGCTGAAATTTTTAAAATATCCTTCGACGTTCAGATTCAAGCGTTCAGTCAAATCGAATTCGAACCCTGAAATCAAATGTTCGGCCGTCTGGAGCGAATGAATAACTTCCTGAACGTCACCGTTGGAAGTCAACAGATTACGCTGGAGATTCTCGGGTCCAGACAAGAATCCATAAAACAGATTTACCACGTCCCTATCAGAATTTGAACTGATAACGTTCTGCGAATACAGACCTGCAGCAAACTTCAAGCGTAAGCGTTCACTCGCTTTAAATTTGACACCGATCCGCGGTTCTGGGCGAAAGCGCGCAAGTGAACTGTAGTATTGCATGCGCATGCTTGGATTAAAAATCCAATCGCCGCGATTCATCCGGTAGTCCACGTAGCCTGCAAACTCGGTTGTGTTCTCTTCTTGACCAACTTGGACCCCGATTGCATTGAACGTTTGAAAGTCCGTTCGCATCCCTATGACTTCTAGGCCATACTCGACCGCATCCTCTCCTAAGACGTACTTGAAATCCAACCCGAAGTTGAATCCATTTACAGCACTGTATCGATCTTCGAGTCCTTCCTCCTGAAGCCGAATTTCATAATCACTAGCAGCAAAATGCCCATTCATAAGAATCGCTGAGCCACTCGGTACGATTGTGAAATTACCCCCGCCTCCGTAGTTCGTCCAACGCAAGTCTGATAGGGCTTGGTAACTGACTCTATCGTTGAAATTAAATCCAAACAAACTCAATTTCGATCCGTTTCCACTCCCGAAAGAGATCTTCCCGTAGGAATCCGTAAAGTTGAATGGCAGCCCTTTACCATCATTATTTATGTAGTCATACAGGACCTTGGACGTTTGTTCGAGGTAGCTATGCTTAACGGACACGATATATGAAATGCCCGCCCCCGAATCGTTCAGCTTTTTCAAAGGACCTTCCAAGGTCAACTTGGCGCCGAATGGACTCGCACCGATTCGCCCTTGCGTCTTCATTTTATTCCCGTCTCGGGTTTTAATGTCCATCACAGAAGAAATACGCCCCCCGAACTTGGCTCCGAAACCTCCAGTGTAGACATCGGCATTTGCAATTACATCCGAATCAAAAACACTGAATAATCCAATGCTATGAAAAGCATTGTACACAATCATGCCATCAAGCAGCACCTTATTTTGAATGGGTGATCCACCACGGATATAGAGTTGTCCGCCTTGGTCACCTGTACTGATGAATCCTGGTAATACCTGAAGGGCTTGAACTAAATCCGGCTGACCACCGAAACTTGGAATTTTCTTAAGGTCACTCGGTCGAATGGTCTCTACAGACATATTTACCTTCGTAGTCTGCTCCTCACGATCGGCATTGACTTCCGCGCTGCCAAGTTGAATGACCTGTTGCTCAAGCAAGAAATTCCGTGTGATAATTTTACCGTCAATTAACTCCACCCGCTCGGTAACTCCCTCATATTCCATGCTGGAGATTATAAGCGTGTAGACACCAGCTGGCACCCGGCTCAAGCTGTAAAATCCTTCGATATCCGACATAACCCCGAAGCTGGTTCCTTCGAGGGACACACTAGCGAACATAACAGGCTCTCCAGAATCTTTGCTGCGCAAAAAACCTTTGACAGTAGCTTGGCAGTAGGAAACAGCGGGCAAAAGCAGTAAAAGCACCAACCCAATGTGGCGTCTCAATTCTTGCATGAGTGCGAATTTACGGTATTCACCGGGTCGAACGTACAAGCATTTTTTGAATTCGATCTTCCAACTGTTCCGAGCTCATTTTTTCACGCAGACGGTTGACAACCAGAGGAAACGAAAACGGTGTCGGATGACGTGTTCGCTTTAAAACGACGCGTTTTTGACGCATCCGCTCGAGCACTCGGCGCAAACGGGTCCATTCCATCTGCTGATCTAGAAGTTCGTCGTATGCCTGACGAAATAACAAGTTTTCCGAATCGAAATCCCGAAATACGTCAAAAAGCAACCCGGAATGGGACTGCAAATGCCGCACTCCCTGTCGTTGTCCGGGGAATCCTTGAAAAGCGAGCCCCGAAATCACAGCGATATCACGGAAGCGACGCTTGGCCATTTCGACAGAGTTGACGCCCGATTGTAAATCGTCCATTAATCCCTCCGAACGGAGCAGCCCGAGAGAATCAATCTCGGCCGCATCCAGTGAAGAGTCAGACAGCAGTTCAAACCCGTAGTCGTTACTTGCAATCGTCATGGAAAGTGGCCGCTCAGCACACCACCGGTGGGCCATGAGCATCCCAATGGCTTCGTGAACGGCTTTTCCTTCAAACGGAAATACGCAAATGTGATGACCTTCTTCAGATTGAAATTGCTCGATTAGTATCTCTTCGCAATTCGGCAGACAACTCATTTCCTGCTGCAATTCAAGTAGCGGACTTACACGGCTCATTTCAGGCGAGCGCACATGGCCCTTGCTGAAAGCATCCAATTCATTTCGAATCGCATCGCCTAATTCGGAACTCAGCGAGAGTCGGCCTCCAAGATAGACAGGAATTCGACCCTTTGGCTTCTTACTTTTTCTAACATGAACTGCCCCTTCTTTCAATCTCACAAATTCAAGGCTCATACCAGCAAACCAGAAAGCATCACCAGGGTCCATGCTTGAAATAAAATACTCCTCGATATGACCTAGAAACCCGCCTTTGGTCCAGCGCACCTTAATCATTTGGTCTGAGACGATGGTGCCGATGCTCATTCGGTGCCGGCGCGCTAGTCTTCGATCTTGAAGCGTGTACAATCTTTTATTCCCGTCCCACTCGACCCGCTTGTAGTCTCCGTATGCAGAGAGCGCCTTACCACCATCGCGAATAAATGACAGGCACCAAAGCCACTCTTCTTCATCCACACTCTCAAAAGCATGCGTACCAGCCAAGGCACGCTTTAAGTCTTCCGGTCGAAATCCATCTCCAACCGCCAAGGTGCACATAAATTGAATCAATACATCAAATGACCGTACCAAAGGCTCCCGAGGCTCGATACGTTGAGCAGCCATGGCATCACGCAACGCACTTGCCTCTATCAATTCCAAACCATGGGTAGGCAAAAAGAAAATTCGGCTTACGGCGCCCGGTTGGTGTCCTGAGCGCCCTGCCCGTTGCATGAAGCGAGCCACTCCCTTGGGGCCGCCCACCTGTACAATGGCTTCTACAGGACGGAAATCCACACCGAGGTCCAATGAACTCGTACAAACCACAGCTTTCAAATGACCTTCGTGCAGCGCATCTTCTACCCAATCGCGGAGTCCCTTGGCAATGGAACTGTGGTGTAATGCCAAAACGCCTGCAAGGTCGGGAGCGACCTCGAGGAGTTTGTGGTACCAAATCTCTGACTGGGATCTGGTATTTGTAAAAATGAGTGTGCTCGCATGGGAATGGATGACTTCAACCACGTGCTCGGCGAGTTTTACACCAATGTGTCCCGCCCACGGCAACCGTTCAAATTGGTTTGGCATCAACGAGCGTACTTCGGTGCGCTTGGTCCATTCGCAGCAAAGAAGACGTCCTCTTCGTTTAGGTCCGACCAAGACCCGCAAGGCTTCGTCTAAATTCCCAACTGTTGCGGAAATACCCCAGCACCGATAGTTTAAAGCGACGTTACGAAACCAAGCCGAAGCCAACTCCACTTGCGTTCCTCGCTTGGTGCCCATGAGATCATGCCACTCGTCCACAACCATAAGCCTCAGGTTACCAAATCGTTTTTCCACCCCTTTCATGGCCAACATTACATGCAATGATTCGGGTGTTGTAATAAGAATTTGGGGCATCTTTTTCCGCTGGATGGCTTTCTCCTTGCTCGTGGTGTCACCCGTGCGAATCCCAACCTGCCAATCCAAGCCCATTCCATTAACCATACGTTGTGCGCTGTATTGAATCTCCTTTGTCAGCGCCCGAATTGGAGCGATCCAAATCAGCTGAGTACCAAGTGCGCTCCCGTCAGCTCCGGTCTTCTGCAATCCTTCGCGGAGGATCGCACCCAATCCTGCATACGTTTTTCCCGAACCTGTTGGTGCCTGGATCAACACCTCCTCTCCTGATGCATAGGCATTCCATGCATCACGTTGAAAGTCATGAGGCGTCCATCCCTGTTCGCTGAACCAAGATTCAAGTGGGCATTCTGACATCACAGGTTTATCTTGTAACATCCGAACTGTATCTTCGGCATGTTATTTGGTAATTACTCCTCATGAAAGCATTACAATTTACTCTTTTGGTTGGTTTAATGTTGCTCCAACCCTTCGCGTCTCTCGGCCAGCGCTATGGCGATGAAGATGAATCTCCTTTGATTCCACAAAAAGATTTCGACCAATTGTTAATGTGGATGGTGGACGGCAAGTACGAAAAAGTCCTCTACAAGGCCATCCGCTACACAGAAGACGATGAAACCAAAAAAGAGCCTGTTCCATATGTCTTTATGAGCATGGCATTTTTCAAAATCTCTGAATCCAGCGATGAGGAGTTGCTCGAGAAGTATTCAAAAGCCCTGAAAGACGCCTTGAAATACGCATCCAAGTTTGTGAAAAAAGACAAAGATGCGGAATACATCAGCGACTATGTGGACTATTTTAATGACCTCCGTCGCGCAACAATGAACCAAGCAGAAATTTATGTTGATGACGAGAAGTTTACAAAAGCGAAATCTTACTACAAATACCTTTGGACATTAGACCAAGAAGACCCAGGCGCTTGGCTCATGTACGGCTCCGTCTTGTGGAAATCAAAATCGGTTCGAGACGCTCAAGAATCGTGGAGCACTGCAGAACAGCTTTTGATTGAATTCAGCGGCAAAGGTTTGGAAGAGGTACAAGAAGACTTACTGAAGTACGCCGTGATTTACACGGCTGAAATGTTAGCCAATGAGGGAAACCTCACCGACGCGAAAAAGTGGATTGAAGCAACCGATGATTTATTCGGAATGGACCGAGAAGTACAAGCTGTGCTGCGCTCACTCTAAATCACTGCACTTGCTAGGCTTCAAATGCTCTCAATTTGCTCAGAAAACTTGAGGCTAGACCTAGCGTCCGTTAGAAATCTGAGTATCGCGAATAGGAACAAATCCCCGCAACTTCCATGCAGGCGATTTGCTC
>MDTG01097574.1_pt1 | contig 10229 bp, 7 predicted proteins | sample 811421 | NCBI WGS metagenome assembly MDTG01 (sample SAMN05326645, study PRJNA326480) | marine metagenome | isolation source: seawater | place: Pacific Ocean: South East | collected 2011 | reverse complement strand
GTTTTCTGCCATCATCTTGAAAACTTTATCATTTAGTCGAGAAGCTTCATCAGCGTTAGCTCGTATCTCTTCAATCTTACCCCAGCCGCCAGAAGAAACGTCATGGATCATTACAGTTGCGTCCTTGTCAATGAATCTCATACCTTCAGTACCAAAAGAAAAAAGTATAGCGCCGCAAGACATAGCTTTTCCCTCTACGATAGTTGCAACTGGAAGCTCTGCACTTTTAATTGCTGATATCATAGACATTAGAGCGTATACTTGACCGCCATAAGAATCTATGATCACAGGTATTACTTTCTGCCCGGTGTTATGAGCTAAAGAAATTTTATTTCTGAACTCCTGAGCTGACTCCTCATCAAATTTATTAACAGTCACAATAACAGGATTGTTATTAAGCTCAAATTCTTTAATTTGAGGTGATACATCAAATCTCCACAGCATGTTTACTCCTTATCCACACTTTCCAAAACCACAAGAAGTGCATGTTATACACCCTTCTTGATACTTTAAACTATCTTTTGCACCGCATTGTGGGCAATCCTTGTCACCACCTACTGTGCCATCAGGTATATGCTTTTTCAGGCAGCGAGCGATTACCTTGCTAAAGCTAAACATATCAGCATCTTTATCTTTTTGCAATTGTTCGACAACATACTGGATTGGTGCTCCGTGCCGAAGTGCTAAAGATATCGTCCTTGTAAAAGACGAATGATTAGGATTGTCAAAAACTGTAATGACATCTTTGATGGTAAATTCGTCTCCGTTTGTCCCGACAACTAAGTCGTACTTAGAGGGTATTGATTTTCTTGCGCGCCTTCGAATCTTTCCGTATGTATACTTCTTGGGGATCTCTATGTATTCAGAAAGCCCTCCAATCACTTCATAGGGTCGACCATCAAGTAAGCCAATTAGGATTGTCCAGGCTTCCCCTTTAATGTTTGACTGATATATTTCGCAATCTAATGTTTCTGGTCTTCGAGGCGCAGCGTGATCTGTAAACGACATGTCCTCCCGAGGCTCTTTCTTTTCAGTGTCTACAAGCACACCACTTCTAGAGCCTTCCCTGTAAACTGTGATTCCCTTGCAGCCGGTTTCCCATCCTTTCATATAGACCTTCTTGACTGTTTCAACATCAATGTCTTCTGGGAGGTTTGTGGTGTTGCTAATCGCATGACAAATCCACTTTTGTGCAGCAGCTTGCATTTCAACCTTGTTGACCCAATTAATTTCATTGGCAGTAGCACCCGCATAAGGGCTGTGAGAAACTGCTACGCTAAGGTCGTCTTTATCCCGCTCACCGTTCGGATCTGTTAAATCTAACCATTGTTTAAAACCATGATGATATACATTAAATTCTGTCCACTTATCTCCGCTGTCGTCAATAAAATCAACAGTGGCTGTGATATCATTTGGATTAATCTTTTTTCTTCTTGTATAGTGAAGCATAAATGCTGGTTCAATACCACTTGTTGTTTGCGTCAAGCACGAAACAGACCCAGCCGGTGCGGTAGTTGTGTTTGCAATGTTTCTTCTTCCGTAGGTTTTATAATCTTGTTGCCTTTCCGGAAGAAGTTCAGAAATAATACTTTCTAAAAAAGCATGCCCAGTTTCTTTGTCGTGATCAAAAACAGGAAATGCGCCTCTTTCTTTTGCAAGTGTGATAGACGACTCGTATGAATTCAGTGCCAACCACTTGTATATTTCTTCTGTTGTAGCTATGGACTCTTCACATCCGTAAACAATTCCGAGCATTGCGAGAGCATCGCCTAAACCTGTGACTCCTAAACCTGTTCTTCGGCCGTTTATTGCAGCCTGCCTAATTCTTTTCCAAAGGATTGATTCTGCCAATTTTACACTCTTAGGCTCAGGATCATTTTTTATTTTCTCAATAATCTTGTCAATTTGCTCAATTTCTAGATCAATCATGTCATCCATAAGTCTTTGTGCCTTATTAACCATGACTGCGTACTTTCCCCAGTCAAATCTAGCGCTAGGTGTCCATGGGTCACTAACAAAAGATGTCAGATTGACTAGCATTAAGCGACAACTGTCGTAAGGTGAAAGTATAATTTCTCCACATGGATTGGTAGACGTGGAACCATATCCTTCATCTTCGTATATGTCGGCTGGCGTCATTTTCTTTGCTGTGTCCCAAAAGAGGACACCGGGTTCAGCTGAGGCATGTGCAGCTTCGATAAGTGCATTCCAGACTTCCCCCGCTGCTGCTGTGTCAGAAACTTCTGGATTTTCTGAATCTACAGGCCATCGAAGCTGATATTTTTCTTCTTTTTGAACAGCACACATAAACTCATCAGACACTCGCACAGAAATATTTGCGCCAGTAACACGAGTTAAATCACGCTTTATTTTAATAAAGTCCATGATCTGCGGGTGGTGAACTGATATTGACAACATTAATGCGCCCCGTCGACCTCCTTGTGCAACCTCTCGACATGAATTAGAAAACCTGTCCATGAAGAGTTCTATTCCGTCAGTGGTCTTTGCTGCGTTAGACGTATCCATTCCTTTAGGTCTAATAGTCGATATATCAAAACCTACACCTCCTCTGCGCTTCATAATCTGAACTTGCTCTTGATCAACCTTAAGAATGCCTCCGTAACTATCATAGGGTGATTCTATAACAAAGCAGTTAGAAAGCGATTGCAATTTTGTATCGTTGCCGATCCCAGACATTGGCGATCCCTGAGGTACGACATACCTGAAGCCTGCAAAAAGGTTGTATATCTCCTCGTAAGACATAGGGTTAGGGTATTTTGATTCAATTCTCGAAAACTCTCTTGCTAGCCTTTTGTGCATATCATCAGGTGTAGCTTCTAAGTAGTTGCCTTCGTTATCTTGAAGCGCATACTTGCCTAAAAATACGCTGGTTGCTAGCTCATCGCCACAAAAATATTCCAAAGATTGCTGGTAAGCTTCATCGTAGCTATACATTTTACTCCTCTCTTATTTGCCGGTAATTTCTTTCCATTTAGATTTTAACATGTCTTTTGTTCCCGTATTATGACTTTCAACTAAATCTACAACACTTAACTCTCTTGCGTCATCGATAACACTTATTTTTGATTTAGCAGTATCAATCCGCACTGGAAACACCAGACCATCGCGTCCTGCTCTATTTTTTGCAACAAATAGGCGTCCTGCACCGGTGGCTTTTTCCATGGGCTTTCTAGAGAGTGAAACAACAACATCAGCGACCATAGCCTTGCCGTAGGCTTCAGACATATTTTCAAGTCCTACAATGTCAGATTTTGCAGAATCTCTGTTTGCCTGCGACGCCGTCCAGACTGGGATGTTAAGTTCCATTGCAAGATTTCTAAGCTCTTCATAAACTAATTTTAATTCGTGACGCATAGAGTCGTAACTTCTAGTAGATTTCATAATATCGGCATAGTCTATTACAATCAGACTGGGCATAAAATCTTTCATGGATAACTTTTCAATATGATTTCTCAAAGTTACAACACTAGCAGCACCAGTCGGATACTGTTTAATTATCAACCTCCCATAGTCAGAACTATCATATTTTTGCAATATTTCATCTTTTTTATCAATAACATCGGAAGACGGCACATCACACAAATTACTGTCATACCTGATGCCTGTAATTGTCTCTGACAGCTCAAACGTATAGTGAATAACATTCTTACCCCTGCGTAGGGCTTCAGCGCCCATAGCAACTAAATAATGTGATTTACCAACGCCAGTGTTTGCCGTTACGACACCAATTTCGCCGCGTCCAAGGCCGCCGTTTAATATGTCCTTACTATCTAAGTGCGATATTCCTGTAGGACATGTGACTCTACTAATCTTTGCAAATCTTGCCTCATGATCATTAAAAAAATCATGACCAATTGTAGACGGCGAACCTTTTGAAACTGCGTCTTTCATTATGTTTAACACAGACTCATAATTCTCAAGCTTAATTGCTTTTACACTCTCTTCAAGCGCTTGTTGGAGTACTTGTTTTTTGCAGAAATCAAGCGTTTTATCTTTAACATAATTCAAGTCACCTAAGTTTGGAGAACTTTTGACACGTGTTAAAAACTCTACAACTTGTTCTCTTAATATTACATCATTACCTTCTGTTAGTTCGTCTCGTATAATGGAGACAAGAAGATTTAAAGTCGGAAAATTCTTGTATTTTAAGTAAAAATTAAAAAATCTGTCACAGAGGTACTGCAAGTACTTGAGTTCAAAATACTCATGCGTCATGACCTCTATCATTTGTGAGGCCCATCCGTGATCTTGGAGTAACGCCTGAAATATTTTTTCTTGAAACGTTCTGCCGTACTTAGAAAAGTAATTGTTACTATCAACCATTATTTTGCTTCCTTAAAATTTTAAAAGTTTGATTACATGCCAGCAAATCAATATTCTTAATTCCTAATTTTATTAAAAATCTATTAGCATCTATATTCTTCCACACAACTTCATTATTTTCAATACTATTTTTAATTTTTTGAACTTGAAAATGATTTAAATTATTTAAATCTAGATGAACCAGTTTCCAATTTCTCCTTATTAAGTCTTCATTGTCAATAATATTTTGATACATCTTTTTTTTACTTACCTTGACATGTTCTTTACATGAGTCAATCACATCAGAAATGCTTACCTCGATCTCGCTGTTTAACTCTGTTAAACCTTTCGATAGCATTTTATACCCAACACCTTTGATGCCTGGGATGTTATCAGAATTGTCTCCTACAATACACTTAGCTAGGCAAAAATTATGAGGATTAACTTGAAACCTGTCAATTACCTTCTGATCATTAACAAAAGCCTTGAGCGTAGGTGACCAAATAATTGTCTTCTCATTAATTAATTGATAGAAGTCATGATCAGAAGACAAAATTATCTTGTACTTGTCTCTAAAAACGTTTTGACACATGTAACCAATAGCATCATCTGCTTCAGCATCTTCAACGTAAATCTGCTGAACTGGTACAAACGATAAAAGCTTGATTAGCGACTTAATCTGATAGTTTCTGTTCTTGAGTGTGTCTGGGATGTCATCATAATACCTGTTGAGCTTTTGTGGTCTTCCTCCGCGTTTATATTCAGGGTATAAGTCTCTTTTTCTTTTTGAACCTCCGCCCTCCCAAAGAATAAAGACACGTTCTGGACGACACTTCATAATCTGCCTAGCCAGATTGTTAAAGAAGCCTACAATTCCTCCGACCTGCTCACCGTTTTCTGCCATGGCAGGATGTGCAACATAATGTCTAGTAAACAGATTGTAACCATCGACAATGAGGTATCTGTCTTTAATCATCAAAAATTAGCTCGTCTGCAAGTGCTCTTACTTCCTCGTAGGCTTCTGGGTCGATATCTAAGCTTTCGTTGTTATTCATGACTTTAATCATTGACTCCTTAAGAAGCCCATCGATGTAGTGTCGGTATTCCTTGCTTCGCATGACCAGGTCAAACTCTTTCTTTCTGAATTTCTTTTCAATTATAACTTCACCAGTGTCAACTGCTGTCACGTTGAGTGTTTTCCACTGGCCTGTACCGGTCAAAGAAACGGCATGCCCGTCGAACACAACCTCACCATGCTTCCGAAGAAGGTCAAACAGTTCTTCATGCTCAACAATGCCTTTTCCAAAATGGATTTGAAAGTTTGCCGTCCTGAAAGGCGGAGCTACTTTATTCTTAACAGTCTTCGCAGAAACTTGAATGCCGATGACATCATCCCCGTCTTTGATCTGTTGTCCTGCTCCCAGCTTGATTCGTATAGACGAGTGAAAAGGGATCGCCTTACCTCCGGGTGTAGTAGTAGGATCTCCATACATAACTCCAATTTTAGTTCGTATCTGGTTAAGTATTACAAAAAGAGAATTTGTCTGGCCAATTACACCAGTAATTTTGCGCATGCCTTTTGAAATAGCACGTGCTTGGAGTCCTATTGATTCTTTGTCATAATCTCCAAGAAGCTCAGCCTTCGGTGAGGACGCTGCAACTGAATCCCAGATAATTGTAACAGGCACATCTTTGTCAAGGGCTTTTGCCTTTAAAATTGTTTTTTCCGCAATAGAAAGTACTTCTTCTGTGCAATGCGTGTCGACGTAAACAAATCGCTGACTGACATCAACCCCTAGATTTCCAAGGTTCTCCACAGAAGTTGCGTTCTCTGTGTCTATATAGACGATAATGCCTCCCATAGCTTGAGTGCTTCTAGCTATCTGTGTAGCAATGTGAGACTTACCAATAGACGGTGGTCCAAATATCTCTACAATTCTGCCTTCGGGAAGGCCTCCGGCTGGCCTGTTTGCGCAAATATAATCAAGCATTGTTGACCCTGTTGATATCCAGCGATTAACGTGGGTCGGGCTTTCATCTTCTGCTAAGTTATATGCAACTCTCTGTCCATGGTCTTTATTAAGAGACTTGATCAGATCTTTTGTAAAATCATCGTTTTTTGACATAGCTTCTCCTTAAGTAAGAAGATTATACTAAGCCGCTAGCAGGATTTTCAATTAATACCTGCTAATTTTTGCCAACGATTTGTACTGTAAGATTTCCCCTCAGCGACCAGTTTAAGATCCTCTTCAGGCGTGCTAGCACTCGAATCATAGGGGAACGTTATGGGTTCTGACAATAAATCATCAGGTGCGCCCTCTGGGGCTGGCGGAATGTCAGTGCTAGCAGTAGGGCCATTACCCATCTTTTGCTGCTGCTTCTCAAATTTTCTAGCATGATTTGACTGCATGCCGTTGACAAAATCGCCTAAGTGTGACTGAAACTCCTCGTCAGAGAATAAAGGATCTTCAGGATCTGCTTTTGCAACTTTATTAATTAAAAAGCCGACAAAGGCTGTACCTGTTCCTGCTGCTGCTCCACCAGCTCCGGCGGCCATTAAAACTACACAGCAAGTCTCAACAAACCCTAGAACAACTAGCGCGCCCGTAACAAAAGGTGTTGCCAGTCCAATTGAAAGGCCTTCGATTGCAATCAGCACGGCAAGAGCTCCAGCAGAAAATGTAGTCCAGCCAGCAGTACAAGCTGCGCCGACTGCGGCTAGAAAAGCAGAAAATGCAATGACAGCATGACTTGACTGAGAGAGCAGCTGCTTTAAGTTTATATAAAAAGAATTTAAGTCACCAGCAGTTGTGACGTTCTTTAAATTGGTAATAAGGCGCAGAAGCTCTTTCACAAAGCGATTATTAACAACGTCCTGTCGAATACTGTCTGGTAATGTAGACATGCCGGACATAACCAGGCCGTGGACGGCTTCTGGTGTGTGAACAATATTAAGTAGCGGAAGATTGCTAATTGCTTTTCCAAACTCGCCCTTGAGAATGTGCTTTATTACGTTAACAGCTGCAAGAGGAGGAAATCCTGTCTGGATTAGCGTCATTAAATGATGAGAGACAGATTTTCTTTTTTCAGGATTAACTGAATGTGTTTCCATAATTTCATCAACGTGGCGTTCGACTTCTTCTTTTAAAACATGTCTTTGGCTGACTTCGGAAAGCTTACGTACTTTTTCTGATTCAAAGCCAATCAAAGTACCGGTCAAGTCAAGCGCAACCCTACTACGCCTTACTGTTCTCGTTACTTCACTTAGTAATAGATCGTCACTTATTCTTTTTTTTGTCATAGTATCCTCAAGTTCATTAATAACTATCGGCCATAAAACAAAAGAACCACAACATATGTTGTGGTTCTTAACTTACCCTGAAGAATTCTTAACTAGTTCATTAGATCAGCAAAGGCATCATCTAGACTTCCATAAGACTCATTTGTGCTTTCAGTTGTCTTTGTGGCTTGTTCTTTTGAAGAAGAGCTCGTATTCCACTCTGTCCCAGTGGTTTCAGCCTCCTCTTCTCCATTTAACCAATTGTTAATAATAACTGAAAGTTCATCGTATGTTTTACATGTATAGATGTCATCAATGCTAGGGATATCGCTAATCCAACCCTTTGCTTGCGCTGGGTCTGTGCTTAACTTCGTCGACTTACCTCGAGGTGTCACCTCAGTCATTGCCCATTGTTGACCTGGGTTCTTTGAGCAAACTACCTTAACATCGCGCCCTGTCAAAGGGTCTGTGATGTCACCATAGTCTTCATCAAGCATTAGCCCGAGAAGCTTTTGATAAACAGTCTTGCCAAAACCCCAAATTCTAGGTCCCTGATCTTCTTCACCCCTAACAACACATGCAGCATAAATTCTCATTTTCGGGTACAGTTTCTTAGCCATCTCATACGACTCTTTTGTACCTTCGTCTCGAAGCTTGTTTATGAGTTCCTGGATAGGATCTCGCTGCCCGAACTGAGAAGGTGCCAAAAGGCCTCGCTGGCCAGGAATGTTATAATAAAACATTAATTCCCTAAACGGTTGACCGTCATTATCAGGAAAAGAGAGAAGTCGCACTGTGTGCTCTTCACCCTCTACCGGCTTCCACATGGTGTTACGACTCTTTGTTGTACCACTAAGTTTATCAAGTTTGCGCTTTAGCGCTTCAAAATCAATTCCCATTTCTTACTCCTTAAAGATTAAATTGCAATATCTATCGTGTATTGCTTTATCATATTACTAACTTTTAAGGAAATGTACAAGATTATTTAAACTTTATCCTACCTGAGGTTTTGTGGTGCCAGTTTTGATTTTCAACAACTCGATATATGTCTTGCTTTTTGCGTAATTTTTTAAGCTGTGAATGAGATGTAGGTGTTGCATCAGGATTGTGCCCTAACGGAACGCCAACACCCGGGACTCCACCGGCAGAGATTTCGCTTACATCTTCTTCAGACTCATCTTCGTCTAAGTCCTCTTCTGCACCCTCGATTAGTGTATACAGGCTTTTTCTTTTAAGCGATTCGCTTATAGACTGACTACCAAAAACAGCAGATAGTTGCTTTTTAAAGTCTTCCGGGGAAATTTTGTCAATCTGATTCATGGCTGCGCTCGCAGTACCCCCAGGGTCGCCGGTTACCTTGTCATAAACTGCAGAGGCTATTTGCGATGTAGGTGGCTCTTGTGAGCTAACAGCCTCATAGAACTGCCCTAATCTGCGCCAACATGTTGCCGGGTACTTTAACATGCTTAAAAATATAGGACCACCGTCTTGATTGGCTTTTTGCATGACCTTTCCGGTGTCGTCGTCAGACGTGATGTAGTTAAACAACTTTTCGACTGTTGCTCCCCATTTAGTCTGGAGTTCAAAAAGCAACCTTTCAGCCGGTACGACTTCTGCCATGAAGCTTCCAAGGCCGGTCATAAGATTTCCGCCAACTTCAACTGCAGCCGGCCCAACAGGACCTGAGACTGTGGCTGTCGCGGCAGCAGGAGCTGCCAATAAAGCTGAGTCATACGCCTGCACTGCAGTCAAAATAAATGATTTTATATTTGCTAGAAGATCTTCAAAAACTTTCTCTAATTCATCTCGTTCATTAAGTGGGAGAGCTTCAATTTTTGCAAGTATTTCTTGCCATGCGCCTTCGCTGTCTGAACTTATCGCCTGCGCAAAACTTGATTCAGGGACATCTAAGTGTTCTATAATCTTATCTGATATTGCTCTAAACTTTGTAATGCCTGACATTAGGTACATCGAGCCGGCAATCGCGTCAATAACTGGAATCGCTAAGATTGTTGATTTGCCTGCAGCTTTAGCAATGCGTGTACCTGTTCTTAAGGTGTCTCCGATTGTATGGAACATACCTTCTTCTTCATTTAAGCGATTAAGCGTCGCCTCTAGTCGATACATACCTGTGTCATCAGTTAACCTCTTTTCTAAAAGATCGTTGCTCATTTCTTCCTCATCGTCTATTAAGTCATCTAAGTCAGCGAACTCATGCTCTGGGCCGGCCTTTTTCTTTCCGATATAAGAAGAATAATGCCTGTCTGCACCGGAGGTGCCTAAACGCCTTCCTGAATAAAAATTTCCCGAAGGGCCGTACAGTTCTTTTAAATTTCTCTGACTCATATCAATAAGTATTACATCAGGCGACTTGTTTCCACGTGAATTTCAACGCCAGATACTGGGTCGTGTATTTTTTGAATATTAAGAACTTCTTCTACTCTTTGCCTTTCAACAGCGACAGTCATACTGTCATGAACAAAAAAACACGGATTGAGATTATAATCTTTTATCATCTTAGAAAAACCTAGACTGCAATAGTCAACAGCAGAAGACTGAATCCAGTAATTAACTGGATTGGCGATGCTGAAAATCGGCCTTCCGTAGTAATTATATATGTAGTTCT
>MDTG01418233.1_pt1 | contig 10230 bp, 5 predicted proteins | sample 811421 | NCBI WGS metagenome assembly MDTG01 (sample SAMN05326645, study PRJNA326480) | marine metagenome | isolation source: seawater | place: Pacific Ocean: South East | collected 2011 | reverse complement strand
GCCACCGAACTGGTCGCCGACCAGCGATTCGTTCCCACCGCGGTCCAGGTCGAAGGGCAACCTCTCCGAGCACGATGGGTTCCATGGCTCGCCGACGGCGAACTCGCCGATCCCTTGCGCGACCTCGCCATTTCGATGCCCCCGGTCGCGGCCTCGACCGAAAACTCATCGGCGCCGGATCGCTGGACGATCATCGAGTCCGCGTTGGAGACCCTGGTCGACGGACTCGTCCGACGAGTGCTGATTCGCGAGGACTTCGCCGATGCCCTCGACGGTCGGGATCCCATCGCCGATCGTCAGGTCGCCTGGCTCACCGGACTGCTTGCCGATGCCTCCGAAGTGCGGGCCCCGGCTGAAGTCGCGGTCGAAGTGATGCGAGGCGCCCGACACTGGCTGGGCGGCCTCATCGATCCTTCGGAAAATCGTGCCGTCCGATTGTGCCTCCAACTCGACGAACCTCTGGAGGGCGTGCTCGACGCGACCCCCGATCAGATCGAGAAGGCGAATTGGCCGTTGGGCTTCCACCTCCTGGTCACCGATGATCCTCCGATCATCGTCGATGCATCCCAGATCTGGGCCGACGGCGGTGGAGGCAGACTCGCATCCATCGTCGGAGCGGAAGAAACCCCCGGCGACCTGCTGCTGGCGGAACTCGCCCGAGCCCAGCGAATCTGGCCGAGGCTGCAGGAGGCGCTCGAAGCCACGAACCCGACCGGACTGGATCTGAGCACCCCGGAAGCCCACGCTTTCCTTCAGGACATCCGGCCCATCCTGCAGGAGGCCGGGGTCGAAGTCCTGGTGCCATCGTGGTGGGGTCAGGCGACGAGCCGCATCGGTGTTCGCCTCATGATCGAGCCACATGGCGACGGCGAAAACGCGCCGGGCGTCGGTCTCTCCAGCCTCGTCGACTACGCCTGGGAAATCTCCATCGGGGATGAGAGCGTCGGCCTTGAGGAACTCCGAAGACTCGCAGAACAAGGCGTCCCGCTCATCCGCATCGGTGATCGATGGGTGGAGATTCGCGGCGAAGATTTCGAGAAGGCCAACTCGTTCCTCGGAAAGCACCCCGGCGGTGCCTCGACGCTCGGCGAAGTCCTCCGGCTCGCTGCGGGCGGTGATGACGGTGATGCACCGCCGATCACCGGAATCCGAACCGCCGGATGGATTCGCGAACTCCTCGGCGAAGACGGTGAAGCCCCCGAGGACAGCGTTCGACCGATCAAGGTTCCAGAAGCATTCCAAGGCAAACTCCGCCCCTACCAGGAGCGAGGCCTCGCCTGGCTTGCCTTCCTCGATCGCTTCGGCCTCGGCGGCTGCCTTGCAGACGACATGGGACTGGGCAAGACGATCCAGATGATCGCCCTGCTTCAGCACGAGCGTCAGGATCGTCCCGAGGGAACCGTTCGACCGACCCTGCTCGTCTGCCCGATGTCCGTCGCCGGCAACTGGCGGCGGGAACTCGAACGCTTCGCTCCCGAACTCCGAGTCCACATCCAACACGGTCCCGACCGCCCCGTGGGCGAAGGTTTCACCGAGAAGGCCTCCAACTGCGACGTGGTCGTCACCACCTACGCCCTGGTGAGCAGAGACCGCAACTGGATCGAATCCGTCGAATGGGAACGCCTGGTCCTCGACGAAGCCCAGCACGTGAAGAACCCGCCGACCAAGCAGGCCACTGCGATCCGTTCGATCAAGAGTCGACACCGAGTCGCACTGACCGGTACGCCGGTCGAGAACCGGCTCACCGAGCTCTGGTCGATCATGGAATTCTGCCTCCCCGGTTTCCTCGGGCCCCAGGCCGAATTTCGAAGACGGTTCGCCATTCCGATCGAGCGACACCGGGATGAGGATCGGGGCGAACGCCTCAAGCAGCTGGTCGGCCCGTTCGTGCTTCGGCGACTCAAGACCGACGACGGGGTCGCGGACGACCTTCCGCCGCTGGTCGAGAACCGGCAGCACGTCCCGCTCACGCCGGAACAGGCCCGCCTGTACGACACCGTGGTTCAGGACATGCTCCGACAGGTCGACGAAGCGACCGGAATGCGACGAAGAGGTCTCGTGCTCTCCGGTCTGGTCCGGCTCAAGCAGATCTGCAACCACCCGGCGCATTACCTCAAGGAGACGGACATCGCTCCGTCGGCGAACGAACGCCTGAGCCAGCGGTCGGGCAAGAGTGCCAGGTTGGTCGAACTGCTCGAGGAAGTGCTTGCCAATGGCGACCGCGCCCTGGTGTTCACGCAGTTCCGCCAGATGGGACACCTCCTCTCGACGATCCTGCGTCAGGAATTCGACATGGAGCCGCTCTTCCTGCACGGTGGCACTCCGCAGGGACGGCGAGATCAGATGATCGAACGCTTCCAGTCCGGCGATTCGTCACCGATCTTCCTGCTCTCCCTCAAGGCCGGCGGCGTGGGTGTGAACCTCACCAGCGCCAACCACGTGATTCACTTCGATCGCTGGTGGAATCCCGCGGTCGAAAACCAGGCGACCGACCATGCCTTCCGCATCGGGCAGACCCGCACCGTCAACGTCCACAAGATGATCACCAATGGAACCCTCGAAGAGCGAATCGACCAGATGATCGAGCAGAAGACGGACCTCGCTCGCCGAATCATCGGTACCGGAGAGTCATGGCTCACCGAACTCGACTCTGATCGGCTTCGTGACGTACTCACGCTGCGAGAGAACTCGCTTGACGAGGAGGCTGGATGATCACCAAGAACGACGAAGGCTTCAAGCGCCGGCCGGATACGCCGCGACGAGTCCGAAACGGTGTTCGCCTCCGCCGGAAGGAAGGCGACGTCGAGTTCGCATGGCCCGCCGGTGCCTGGCTCACTCGGATGCTGCGGGACGTCGATGAGACCAGCCGGAATGAAGGACTCGAGTTCGCCCGCAAGGGGCAGACCTCACTCCTGGAGATCGAACCCGGACGAATCGTGGGAGAAGTCCAGGACATCGATCCTCGTCCCCATCGAATTCGAATCGAGTTCAATCCGATCGGCCGGGACGATTGGAAGAAGGTCGTGGACTCCATGGCGAAGGAGGCCCGGTACGCGGCCAAACTCGTCTCTGGAGACGTGTCTCCCGAAATCGCCGAACCCTTCGCTGCGGCCGGGATCGCCCTGCTGCCCGAAGAGGAGACCATCTCGATCCAGTGTGGTTGCGGCCGCGAAGGCTGTCGACACCTTGCCACTCTCGCCTACCTGACGGCGGAGCGGATGGAACAGGACCCACTTCTGGTCCTGACCCTGAGAGGCCTGTACGGGCCTCGCTTCCTCGAACGACTTCAGGAGGCACGACTGGTCGCCACCAGTGGCGTCAGTCGAGCGCACCCCGTACCCCTCGCCGCCGCCAGAGTCCGAGACTCCGTCGGCTCCGAGAACGGACTCGAATCCTTCTGGTCGACCGGGCCGGGCCTGGAGGCCTTTCGCCGAGATCGACGAGGCGAGCATCTTCCCCATGCCCTTCTGAGAAGACTCGGCGCCGCCCCGATGGAGGGAAGATTTCCGTTCGTGGGTCTTCTCGCGAGCATCTATGACGACGTGGCCATGGAGACTCGCCGTCGGCTCGAAGCCCTCGACGATGCCGCGCTGGCCGCGCCTCCCTCACCTCCGCCGTCGGAAGACTGAGTCCGCCAACCGTCAGGCCCGCCGTTTCTGGACCGACCACCGATTCATTCACTTCGCCGTGAGGGGCGTCGGCATCGGCGCGTTGATACCGGCCCGCCAGCCGCGGAGTGCACCCAGAAGTCGATCCCGGATCCGGGGACGAACCGATGCGAGATCCACCTTCTCACCCGGGTCGGCCTTCAGGTTGTAGAGGACCACTTCGCCGTCTTCGAACCACTCGATCAGCTTCCAGCGACCATCTCGAATCGCACCCGAGGGAGTGGTTCGAAACCCGCGGGCGGGTTCGCGGCTCTCCGGATCGTATCCCTCGAGATAGACCGGGAAATGCCAGAACAGTGGGCCGCGTTCGAAAGGAACGTCGGGTGCTTCGACCAACGGGCGGAGCGACTTCGCATCGATGATCCGATCCGCCGGGGGTTGCAGACCCGCCAGATCGAGAAGGGTGGGATACAGATCGAACGCTTGAACCGGCATCGGTTCCTCGCGGGGTGCAACCCCGGGAACCCGAACGTACATCGGCGTGCGAATCCCACCTTCGTACAGCATCCCTTTGCCTCCCCTCCACGGCGACATCTCGGTCACTGGCTGCAACCCTCCGTTGTCGCTCACGAAGCACACCACCGTCTCCGACGGATCGATCGCCGCCAGAACCTCTGCGATCGCCATGTCGGTCCGCTCGACCATCACCGCATAACGGGCCTTTCGGATCGAGAGCTCGGGATGCCGCGCACGCATGGCGTCAATCGCCGCCTCGGGCGCCTGAATCGGCGTGTGAACGGCGAAGGGCGCGTAGACCACGAACCACGGTCGCTGGTCGACGTCTGATTCAAAACCGCGAATCATCGACGCCGTCTCCCGACCCAGTCGATCGACGAGGTACTCATCCTCGGGGCCATCGGTCAAGGCGGGATTCCGATACGGCGGTTGGTAGGACTTCGGATGCCCGGCCCCCGAACCTCCTACATTCAGATCGAACCCCTGACTCAAAGGATCGAGGCCGAGGTGCCATTTGCCGATGAAGCCGGTCTGATATCCGGCTCCTCGGAGGGCTTCCGCGATGGTGAATTCATCGTCATCGATGACCCTCTTGTTCGTCGGCGGTTCCACCCGTCGGTTCGCAGGCTTGCCCCGCTTCGGTGATCCGACCGTGTGGACACCAGTTCGGGATCCGTGCCGACCGGTCATGATCGCCGCTCGACTCGGCGCACAATTCGCCGCATTGCACGAGGCGTTGGTGAACCGGATCGAATCGGCGGCGAGCGCATCAAGGGTCGGAGTCAGGTGTCGATCATGACCTTCGGCGCCGAGATCACGACACCCCAGATCGTCCACCACGATCAGGAGAATGTCCGGCCCACGATCGTCGGTGGCCTCGTTCCCGGCCGGGGCTTCCAACGTGCCCAGCGCGGTCATGGCTGCCGTCACCGTCATCATCCGCCTGAAGAAACGATTCAATTCGCCTCCTCCGACATTTCACGACGTCTCATGGGCATCGAATCCACGAGGTCGAAGATCGTCGAAATGGAAACGGTCCGAGTCCAGCGTTCCTTCACGCCCCCATCCTTGCCGACCAGAGCGACCTGAATGCCGACGTCGGGGATCCCGAGATCGAATCGGTCGGAGAGCGCGGCCGCGACTCCGGATCCAAAACTCGGTCCGACGGGACCTCCGTCGATGAAACGTTCGACCTCGACCCCGCCCCGACTCGAGAGCAGCACGAGATGAAGGTCGCGTTCCTGCCAACCGGCCCACTCCTTACTCACCAGGGTCGCCTGCTCGACGAGGGCCGTCTCCTGCTCGCTCCAGACCAGAAGCACCCGCGACTGCCGCCGCCAGGAACGAGCCAGCCCCGCCGCGGTCGCTACGTCCTGCTCGGTCATGGCCACCTCCATGGCCCCCATCGGTGGGGACGGACTCTTTCCATCGATACCACATCCGACCATGAGCGATGCGATCATCGCCGCCATCATCCCGGGCATGATGCTCCGGCTCACGAATCTTCCGCATCGATTCGGCGGAGCAGATCCTCGACCGCGGCCCTCAATTGAAGGTCTTCATCGGCCGCCTCCGATTCCGGTGTCTGTTCCACCAGAATGTCAGGCATCGCACCGTTGTTCTCCATGTCGGTGCCGTCGGGCAGGTACCAGCCTCGGAAGGGCAGCCGCACGGAAGTGCCGTCGATGAGCGACGTACCACCGGTTGAAATCACGCTGCCGTGAGTCTGTTGGCCGACCAGGGTTCCGCGACCGAAGGTCTTGAACGCATGGGAGATGATCTCCGCGTTGGAATAACTCTTCTCGTTGCAGAGCATGTTGATGGGCAGGTCATACCGCTGGATGAAGAGCCGGTCCTGTGGATAGCCATCGGTGATCGACGAATCCGCGCCACGCGGCACGGTGTAGGCGTGCGGGCGAGTCATGATCGAGGCGAGCAGGCGGTCGGTCGTCCATCCTCCCCCGTTGTCGCGAACATCGATCAGAAGTCCCTCACGCCCATCCGCCGCAGCGAAGATGTCGCGTTCGAACTCATCCAGCGACGGCTGGTTCATCCCTCGAATGTGCGCGTAGCCGAGGCGGCCACCAGACCATTCCTCCACCAGTGCCATGCGTCGTCGCTGAGTGTCCCGGTAGACCAGCATCGACTCGGCGCCTCGCGAATTGGGTTCGAGCAGAAGATCGAGTTCGAATGATTCCCCGGCATCATCAGTTCGACGAACGCTGACCACCGTCTCCTTGCCCACTCGGCCACGAAGTCGGGACGAGAGGGTCTCCGGCGGGGAAGACTGCAGATCGAAGGGTTCCAGTTCGATCCCCGTGATCACATCTCCCACCTCGAGCGGCGTATCCGAGGATTCACCCGGTCCGTCGGGTACCAGCATGTCCACGCGATAGCCCGCCTCCGTCGGCTCGACTCGCACGCCGAGCCTCCCGATCGATTCACGGAGATCCATCGATTCACTCGGGGCTCGAATGCCCATGTGACTCGCGCTGAGCTCTCCCAGAAGCCGATTGCCGACCCAGTTGAACTCGTCGGCGGTCCGCGTCTTTCGGGCGAGTTCGTGGTACCGCTCGGTGATGGCAGGCCAGTCGAGGCCCTTCATCTCCGGGTGGTAGAACAAGGATCCCATGATGCCCGCGGCTTCGAGGAACTTCTCACTGGATTGATCTTCGAGATCGATCCGGATCTTCTGCGAAACGGGATACCTGGTGGCCTTGCCGCCGGGCAGCGCCAGAACCTGCGCCCGCCCACTCGAAACCGCGACCAGCCCGGTGCCCTTGAGATTCAAGCCCTGCATGGAGGTGGTGTCGTCGATTCGCTTGCGTTCCCGACCATTCCAACCGATCGAATAGAGACCCGAAGCACCGGGTGCACCGGTCGAATAGTTGAACAGGACGGTGTTTCCGGCCGGCATGAGCTCGAGGGATGAGGAGGATCCGGGGAGATTGGTCACCTGCCGAAGCCGTCGGTACGCCGTTTCAAGATCGTCGGCGGTGAACGGCGGATCATCGACCTCGCCTTTTTCTTCGTCTTCGTCGGCGTTCTCATCGGCGGCTTCGTCATCAACCTCGTCACCGGGTGCTCGTCGGGCCTCCAGTTCCTTGCGGACCGCATCGGGGTCCAAAGGCTTTCTCGCCTTTGCGGCCTTTGCCTGTTCCTCGAAGTACGCCTCGAGTTCGGGCTCGGCGAGCTTCTCGAGTTTTCGGTCGAGGAAGACCAGATACGCGTCGTATTCCTCGTCGTTTCGTTCACTCGAGAAGGCCAGGATCCGACCGTCGCCGGAGAATCTCGCGTTTCCGTCGTTGTCCGGATGCCGCGTGATGTTCACCGGCTCGGACGAACCGTCGACCGGAACCAGGAACACATCCCCGTTGAAATCGAGATCCGACTGTGAAAAGACCATCCACTCGGAATCCGGGCTCCACTGGAAGTCAACGCCGGAATCCCAACCTGCTCGAATCAATCGATCTTCGGAGGTGGCGAGATCACGAACCACGATGTCACCCAGTTCCTGGATGAACCCCAGGGAGAACCCATCCGGAGACGGGCGGGGCATGCGGGTGTCCACCGCCTCTTCGATCATGGGCGAGATGACGAAGCTGATGGCATCCGCCCAGCGAGCCGGATCAAGCGACTCGTCCTTTTCCTCGGGCTCTTCAGCGTCCTCGTCCTCGTCGTCCTTCTCCACCTCTTCCTGGTCCGGGCTCACCGCGGAATCATCCGCGTCGCCGTCCGATTCCACCGAAGCCGCATCGTCGTCGATCGCTTCAGTGGTCTCCGGATCCTTGGTTTCCTCCGCGGCGTTTTCATTCTCTTCGTCGTCCGCCTCTTCTTCCGGCTCCGGCTCGGATTCCGGCTCGGGCGGTGACATCCGCTCGGTGTAGTCCGAACGAATTTCATCCCGAGTCCGGTCGACGACCGCGGACATGATCCTCGATCGACCTCCGAGGATCTCGGTGAAGTAGAGGGTCGTGCCGTCCGGACTCCAGGCGATCTCCGACTCGCGACCGTGAGTCGTGGTCACGCGTCGGGTCGGTGCGTCGTCGGCGGTGCCTCGAATCAGGATCTCGCCGTAGGCGACCACCGCGATCGACTTTCCATCGGGGTTCAATGCGGCTTCGCTCACCCGATTCGAGATGTCCAGGATCTCCCGGTCATCCATCGCGTCTTCGGGGGCCTGAAGGAGAATCGGCCTCGGCACCGGATCGGCGTCGTTCAGGTCGAGTCCGTAGAGGGTGTCCCATCGGTGAAGAACGACTCGACGACCATCGGGGGTCGAATCGAAGGAGGCGATGTCGATGTCTTCGAAATCGGTCAGGGCTTCCGTCGTGTCGGCGGCAAGGTCGGTTCGATGGATGTTGTGCGTGTCGTTTTGTCGATCCGAGAGGTAGAGAACGGCATCATTCCCCGCCCACCGGGCCGCCATGTCATTGCCATCCCACGAGCTGACCTTCCGGAACGTGTCCAGGGATTCATCGTGGATCCAGACGTCTCGACGATCCGCCCCGCGGTAGTGCCGCCGGTGTGGTCGAACGTTTCCCCGCTCGAAAGCGGATCTCTGCCCATCAGGACTTCGGATGGCGCGACTTCCGAACGCATCATGCAACCGGCTGGGTTCACCACCTCGAACGGATACTTCGTACGGCCGGGGTGACCGATGAACGTCGCCTTCGAGGTAGGCCGAAAACTGGACCATTGTTTCGCCATTTCGATCATTGGCGATCCCAGAGAGCGCGACCGACGTATCAAGGTCGGTCAGACGACGAATTTCAGAGCCATCGGGCTTCATGGCCCAGATGTTGACGATCCCATCCCGATCGCTCTCGAAAACGATTTCGGAACCGTCTGGCGTCCAAGCCGAATCGTGTTCACGGCCGGGGTGACTGGTCAGGCGAATGGCCTGGCCGCCTTCGTAGGGGACCTTCCAAAGATCCCCTCGCCAGCTGAAGACGATGGTCCCACCATCGGGGCTGATGGACGGAAAACGCGGGAGATCCACGTTTCCTTCCGGCAATGCTGCCATTGGGGCCGCCAATGGGGCCGCCAAGGTCGCCGTGGGAGCTGCTGCAGCGGCCACCGAGGTCAGGCTCGCCACCAGGGCGAAAAACATCATCAGCAGGAGGGTTGTTGATGGGGAACCGGCAGTACGCCGGAAGAAAAAGGCCACCGGTCGGCAGGCGGGGCGTTCAGTCAACCGCATTCGGAGTCTCCGCAGATGCAAGTAGCGATAACGATGTCAGGAACCAATCAGCCTGATTCTACCCCTCCCGAACGAGCGGGTTCCTCATCCTGGACCTTTGGTTTGTGCGGCTTGATCCGTTCCGACAGGCAGGTCCACCGCCAGAACGGCCGGGAAGTCGAGTTTGGTCCGAAGTTCACGGCTTCGACTCCCGATTCTCCCTCCTACAACCCACGGAGGAACTGAACCATGGAAGCACAGGAAAACGACCGGACCGAACGACTTCGTTCGGTACTCAAGCGAATGGAACGCTCCATCGACGACGCCCGAACCCGCCGTACGCGGGGATCGACGCCGATGGATGCGAACCTGAATCACGAGATGGACAACACGGTGATCGGGTCCCCAAAGGCCTCGATGTCCAGTAATCGAACCTTCGACACGCTGGACACCCCCATCAATGACTCCAAGCCTGCCGATTCCCCGGAAGTCGACCTGACGACTCCAGGAGCCGTCCGGGACGAAGGAACGATGTTCGACTTCGAAGGCCCCCGGCTCAAGGCCAGGCCCAAGCGTCGAAACGCCAGCTGAACCCGAAATCAGGGTCTCTGTGAGGATTCCCGGACCGGTGGGGAGTGATCCCCATCCGGTCCGGACCGCTCACCCCTTGGTCCGGGGTAGCATTCCCGGAATGCAACAAGACGCCCTCGACTTTCTTCGCCACCTTCTCGACACCCCTTCACCGTCCGGACACGAAGCCGCCGGCCAACGAATCTGGCTGGATCGGGTTCGAGGCGCCGCTGACAAGGTCTGGAACGACGCGTACGGCAACTGCTTCGCGCGTCTGGATTGCGGCCGGGACGACGCTCCCACGGTCGCGATCTGCGGCCATGCCGATGAAATCGGCCTGATGGTCAACAACAT
>MDTG01335760.1_pt1 | contig 10230 bp, 8 predicted proteins | sample 811421 | NCBI WGS metagenome assembly MDTG01 (sample SAMN05326645, study PRJNA326480) | marine metagenome | isolation source: seawater | place: Pacific Ocean: South East | collected 2011 | reverse complement strand
ATTGTACCGAACGGCATTATCCAGTCCGTAATAAAATCACCAATACCAATAAAAACAGAGGTTATCCCTACAATTAGTCCTAATATTAATCCAAGAATAATTTTATTATGAAGTGGCATTATAATTCAATTTTTATTTTGTAAATATAAATCAACAAGCACATTAGCAGCCATACTTTCTACTATAGGAACTGCTCTTGGCACTACGCAAGGATCATGTCTACCCTTACCCTTTAAAGTTACCACCTTATTTTTTGAATCAATACTTTTTTGATCCTTCATGATTGTGGATACGGGTTTAAATGCGACATTAAAATATATATCTTCACCATTACTTATACCACCCTGTATACCACCAGAAAAATTTGATTTTGTAGATACCTTCCCCTCATCAGATAGTTTAAATTCATCATTATGATCTGATCCATTCATTTGAGCGCCATCGAAGCCACTTCCATATTCAAAGCCTTTTACTGCATTAATTGATAACATTGCTTTACCCAACTCTGCGTGTAGTTTATTAAATATAGGTTCTCCAATTCCTACTGGGCACCCTTGAATGACGCACGTTATAATTCCTCCAACTGTATCGAGGTTTTGTCTGGTTTCATCAATAAGTCTAATAAATTTTTTAGCAAAAGATATGTCAGGACATCTTACAATATTTTTTTCAGAGTCATCTAAATTTAATTTTGAATAATGGGTATTCATTTTTATTTTCCCTACTTGAGAGACATAGGCATTAATTTTTACATTTAATTTCTTTAATATTTGTTTAGCTACTGCACCTGCTGCAACCCAGTTGGCTGTCTCTCTAGCAGAACTTCTGCCACCTCCTCTGTGATCTCTATTCCCATACTTTTTAAAGTATGTATAATCTGCATGAGATGGTCTGAAGGAGTCTGAGATATGTTTATAATCACTACTTCTTTGGTCTTTATTTTTAATTTGTAAGCTTATTGGAGCTCCAGTAGACTTTCCTTCAAATACTCCAGATAAAATTTCTACCATATCATTTTCTTTCCTTGGTGTTGTTATTTTTGATTGACCTGGTTTCCTTCTATCTAACTCACATTGAATAAAACTCTTATCTATTTCAACTCCGGGAGGACACCCGTCAATGATAACTCCTATAGATTTTCCATGTGATTCGCCATAGGTTGATATTTTATATATTCGCCCAAAAGTATTACTCATTCCTACTAAAAATTATATATGTTGATGTAATAATTACTAATGTAATAATAATAATACTTAGAAAATTACTATTTAATAAGTGTTTTTTATTCTCTTTTAGTTCATTTGATTGGCTTTGAATGAATTCAGTAAAAGTTCTAGAGTCATTATTTACTATTATATTTTTTTCTTTTTTCTCTCCAATTGAATTAATACTTATTTCTGATTTAAGGGTATCGTAATCTTCAGATTGACTGTTGAAAAACACCCAATTTATTTTTTTTGAAAAGTCATACTTTCCTGGTTCATTAGGGATGCCGTAATAACTATACTTTTTAGAGCCGAACACTTTACCTCTCTCTCTTTTAATTATTTGTTCTGAGTTGGGTGGATAAAAATCAATTTTATTCAAATCAATTGCTGGCTCATCTATTGCTGAAATATTTCCCTCCCCAATTATCTCAAATATATAGTTAAAACTATTTCCGGTTTCTATAGTTTTTGAATCAATACTTTCTCTGAGTTTAAAGTTACCTACCACGACGTTATCTTTAAGGGGATGATCAGGTAATTTTTTAACATTTACTGATATAGGTTTTGAGTAAAACTTTTCATAATCTTCAATCTTATTTCTCCCAAAAAAAGAAGGTCTCTTAGATACTTTATATTTTATTAGTTCTAAATCTAGGCTTGGAAAGCTGATAGTTTCATCATTAAATGGATAATATGTAGCTTGAAAAATTTTATATTGATTATATCTTTTGTTATTAATTTCAACAGGTATACTATTAATATTTTCAATATTAAAATTTTCTTCCCAGCAGTTTCCTGGTTTTATTTTTTTTAGAATTTCTGTAAGTTGTCTTCCGAGTTCATAAAACCTCATGTCCGCTTCATTACTTTCACTCACATAAAATGCTAGGGTAGTATTAAACCCTTCACCAACGTATATGTTTTTTTTATCTGTTGATAGGCTTAGAAAGGCATCTGCTTCAACCTCATAAAATTCATCATTATTTCTATCAAAAAAATCATCAAAAGGATCATCAAAAGGATCAAAAAAATTATTAAAGGGAGTATTTCTTTTAGTTCCTGTAGATTCTTTAACTAATATTGATTTTCCCTTTACATTTATCTTTTTATTATTTATTTCTATATCAAAATCAGGTATGTTAAAAGTTCCTACTTTTTGTGATATGTAGTTTTGAATTATACTCTGAGAAGATGACATCTTCCCATTTATAAAATTTGTAGAGCTTGATGAAGAAATTCCACCTTTTATAAAACCATTTATTTCCGGAAATGAACTATAATTTTTGATTTGATCATTATTTATTGATAATATAATTTGAAGGTTACCTCCTAATTGAACTTTTTCTGGTTCTATGGATATACTTACCTCTTGAGCATGAATGAATACTAAGGTAAATATTTGCAACAATAAAATTTTAACAAAGTTCTTTAATAACACATACAAATTTAGCTATCTATTAACTTTTAACTCATTAAAAAAAATTAAAAAAAGTTAAATTAATTAGAGGCCTTTATGTTTCTGATAATTCCTTGGTATTTGGACCTTTTTACAGCAGACCCCTCAAAAATTTTATTAAAAGTCTCCTCTGTAAGTTCAACCCAATCTTGTTTTTTTAATGAACTTAATTCATTATTTGGTATAAATTCATTTTCGTTATGTGGTTTTGAGAATTTGTTCCAAGGACAAACATCTTGACATATATCACATCCAAATATTGCATCATTAAGATTATCTTTTAACTCATCAGGTATCTGTTTTTTATTTTCAATTGTCAGGTAAGAGATGCATTTGTTTGCATTTATAACCTGTGCAGATGTTATTGCATCTGTTGGGCAGGCATCAATACATTTGGTGCATTTTCCACATCTATTTATCGCAGGAGAATCATAATCCAATTCAAGATCACAAATTATTTCAGCTAAAAAAAAATAGCTTCCTTTTTTTTCATTTATAAGTAAAGAGTTTTTACCAATCCAACCTAACCCTGACAACTTAGCCCAAGCTCTTTCATGTACAGGTGCGGAGTCAACGAAAACCCTTCCTTCAACATCTCCAATTTTTTCTTTTATGAACTGAAATAGTTTTTTTAATTTCTTTCTGATAACGTTATGGTAGTCTTTACCATAAGCATATTTTGAAATTATGAAATTATTTTTTTGGTTTATTTTTTCTTGTGGATAATAATTATAACTCAATGATATTACTGATTTTGATCCAGGAACAAGTTTTCTTGGGTCTAATCTCTTATCTAAATTTTTTTCTAGGTAACTCATTGATCCCTGATATCCTTTAGTTAACCATTTTTCAAAATTCTCCTCTTCCTCGTGTAGATGTCTTGACTTTGAAATCCCACAGCTATTAAAACCTAAGTTTTTAGCTTTATCTTTTATTAGCTCTGTATTTTTTTTAATCATTAAATATTATATTTTGAAAACCCCCAGGTGGGCTTAATCCAAGATGCTTATAACAAGTTTTTGTTGCTACTCTACCTTTTTGAGTTCTCTTAATATATCCTTCTTGGACAAGAAAAGGTTCATATACTTCTTCGATTGTATTTGCTTCTTCCCCACAAGCTGTAGCTATTGTTTTTATACCAACTGGTCCGCCATTAAATTTTTTAACTATAGCATCAATGATTTTATTATCCATCTCATCTAAACCCTTTTTATCAATTTTAAGAGCATCTAGACTTCTCAAAGTAATATGTTTTGTTATTCTTCCATCTCCCTCAACTTCGGCAAAATCTCTTACTCTCCTAAGTAAATTATTTAAAATTCTTGGCGTCCCTCTGCTTCTTGAAGCAATTTCTGAAGACGCATCACTCTCGATAGGTATTTTTAAAATTTCTGCAGAACGTCTTACTATTTTTGTTAAAATTTTTTTATCATAATATTCTAACCTAAAATTTATTGAAAACCTTGATCTTAGAGGAGCAGACAAGAGCCCAGATCTAGTAGTTGCTCCAATCAGAGTGAAAGGGTTTAGTTTAATTTGTACTGATCTTGCACTTGGCCCTGAATCTATCATCAAATCAATTTTATAGTCTTCCATAGCAGAATATAAATATTCTTCAATTACTTTATTAAGTCTATGTATCTCATCAATAAACAAAACATCTCCTTCTTCAAGGTTAGTTAGTAGGCCAGCTAAATCTCCAGCCTTTTCTAGGACTGGCCCAGAAGTTACTTTGAGGTTTGTAGATAATTCATTAGAGATTATATGAGAGAGAGTTGTTTTACCTAGTCCTGGCGGGCCATGAAGAAGAACATGATCAAGAGGTTCAGATCTTTTCCTTGCAGCTTTTACAAAAATTTTTATATTATTTAATATCTGATCCTGTCCAAAAAAATCATTAAATGATTTAGGTCTAAGAATATTTTCAAATTCTTTATCTTTAGAACTTGAGTTATTATCAGATTTTAGATAGTCTTCTCTCATACAGCAGATGCTAATTTAATTATTTTTATGCGCCGTATATTAATCTCTTTAATTTTTGTTTTTAGCATAATATATTTTTTCTTAACAAGAGAAAAAAGAATTGAGTATGAAATATTGGGACAAACAATGGGTACTATTCCTTATAATCTTAAATATATCTCTGAAGAAAAAAAAATATTTAAATCAGATATAGATTCCATCCTCATCCATTTTAATAATATATTTTCAACTTATATTCCAAATTCAGAAATATCAATTATTAACAAATCTGATGGTAGAATAAAAGTAAGTAATGAGTTCGGAAAATTAATTACGGAGAGTCGTATTATTTATAACATTACAGACGGAATGTTTGACCCAACTGTTGGCCCTCTTGTTAATAATTGGGGCTTTGGACCAGATAGTTTTGAAAACGTTCCTTCTAAAAAAAGAATAAAACAGCTCCTGCAATATGTTGGATTCGATAAAATAAGTTATGAAAATGGATACCTTTATAAAAAGATAAAAGAATCCTACATTGATTTTAGTTCAATTGCTAAGGGCTATGCTGTTGATCAAATCCATGACTACCTTAAATCTAAAAATATAGAGAATACTTATGTTGAAATAGGAGGAGAGGTAAGAGTAAGTGGCAAAAATAAAGATGGTAATAATTGGATTTTGGGAATATTAGAACCGAGTTTTGATAAAAAAATTAATTTGTCAGCCACAGTATCTTTAGAAAATATGGCTCTTGCAACGTCAGGAAATTATATAAATAATTATTACGTTGATGATAGTTTATTTTTTCACACAATCAATCCAAAAACTGGTTTTCCAGCTTATACTAATATGTTAAGTGCTTCTGTTTTTTCTTCTGATTGCCTATCAGCTGACGCCTTCGCTACTGCATTTATGGCAATGAATTTTACTGAATCAAAAAGTATTTTAGAATCTAGAGGTGATCTCTTAGGTTATTTTATTTACAAGGAGAGTGGAAAAATAAAAAAGTATATTTCTGATGAATTGAAACCTTATATTCGAGTTAAAGAAAATTTAAATTAAACCCAAACTTATATTTCAGAGGATTTTTATTCTTGTCAGAAACATATCAGATGTCATATATAGGTACTCATATTTATCATCAAATGTACAGTTTGCTGTTCTTACCTCTGTTCTAATTGTACCAATATGTTCACCGTTTTCTTTTATTACTAACACTCCTCCAGGTCCTGTTGCAAAAACATTTCCAGTTGGATGTACTTTTAATCCATCAAATAGTCCTACATCTTTTTTTGCTAATTCTGTCCCGTCAAAGAATACTTTAGGGTTTTGAATACCCATTTCTGATAGATCATATTTCATAATTACGGGATTATTTATATCTGAATTTGCTACATATAAAGTTTTCTCATCATTTGAAATGCTGATTCCATTAGGTCTGGTTAAATTTTTAATAAGAACTTCTAGATTTCCATTTGCGGAAAGTTTATACACTCCATTAAATGAAATTTCTTTTAGTTGATCATCATCACCCTTAAGAAGTCCATAAGGTGGGTCTGTAAAGAAAAGGTTACCTTTCGAATCGTAAACTAAATCATTAGGACTGTTAAAAAGTTTATCTTCAAAAGAATCAACTAAAGTGGTTTTTTTTTCAACACTTAAATTCTCCATCTTAGCAATTTTTCTATCTCCATGCATGCAAATGATGAGATTTCCATCGGCATCTATTGTCAGTCCATTCGTACCTGCTTTTTTAAGGTTTGGTACTTTACCGCTGTAACCTATTGGTTTTGTAAAAACACTTAGACCATTTTTTTCATTCCATTGATAGATTACATTCTTAGGAACATCTGAAAATAAAATTGAATTTAATTTATTAGACCATATAGGTCCTTCTGACCACTCAAAACCGTTTGCAAGAATCTCAATTTTTGCATTTATTTCAATTAGATTATTTATTTCAGGCGAATGCCTTTCAATGTAACCTATATACTTTTCCTGATTAATTAAGTTTAAAGAAAGAAGAGTGAGAATTAAATTAAATGCCATTAATTAAGATTTTTGTGAATTTATTTTGGTAAGCTACAACTAGCTTCCACACATCTCACAATCGTCTTGATTGTCAATAGAACATTGCATTGCTGCCTGCTTGTCTTCTGCAGTTTGGGATTTTTCATCTTTAACTATTGTAAACTTGATAGCGTCTGCTGCAGCTTTAGTTCTTAAATAATAGAGCCCAGTCTTTAGACCTTTTTTCCATGCATGGAAATGCATTGATGTTAACTTACCAAAGTTTGCATCTTGCATATGAATATTCATGCTTTGGCTTTGGCAGATGTAAGCGCCTCTGTCAGCAGCCATATCAATAATACTCTTCTGTGAAACTTCCCAGACGGTACGATATAGAAGTTTAATGTCGTCAGGTATTTCTTTTATTCCCTGAATTGAACCATTGGCTTCCATTAGCTTGTCTTTCATTGACTCATTCCAAAGTTTTAACTTTATTAAGTCCTTTAGTAAATGTTTATTTACAACTATAAATTCACCAGATAAAACTCTTCTAGTATATATATTTGAAGTGTAAGGCTCAAAGCATTCATTATTACCAAGAATTTGAGAGGTTGATGCAGTCGGCATAGGAGCTAGAAGTAGTGAGTTTCTGACACCGTTTTTCTTTACTTCTCTTTTTAATTTAGTCCAATCCCATCTCTTCGATGTTGGCGCAATTCCCCACATATCAAATTGGAAGATACCCTTAGATACTGGTGATCCCTCATAAGTTTTATATGGACCTTCCTCTTTTGCTATCTCCATTGAAGCCTCCATAGCACCAAAGTAAATAGTTTCAAAAATCTCTTCATTTAATTTTTTTGCCTCTGGAGAATCAAAAGCTTGTCTCATTAGAATAAAAGTATCAGCAAGTCCTTGAACACCAATTCCGATTGGCCTGTGTCTCATATTAGAGTTTCTAGCTTCCTTAACTGGGTAGTAATTTACGTCAATAACTTTATTAAGATTTCTTGTTATGACTTTTGTAATTTCATATAGCTTTTCATGATCATATGTTAAATCATCCTTAACAAATTTATTTAAGGCTATCGATGCTAGATTACAAACAGCAACTTCGTCAGGAGATGTATATTCAACAATCTCTGTGCAAAGGTTTGATGATTTGATGGTACCAAGGTTCTTTTGGTTGGATTTAATATTGCAAGCATCTTTATAAAGTATGTATGGGTTGCCTGTTTCAATTTGAGATTCTAATATTTCAAACCATAAGTCTTGAGCTTTTACTGTTTTTCTTGCCTTACCTTCTTTCTCATACTTTTCATAAAGTTTTTCAAATTCTTCACCATATGTTTCGTGTAAGTCTTTAGCTTCATCAGGAGAGAATAACGACCAATCACTATTTGATTCTACTCTTTTCATAAAAAGATCAGGAATCCACATTGCATAAAATAAATCTCTTGCTCTCAGCTCCTCTTTTCCGTGATTCTTTTTCAGCTGAAGGAACTCAAAAATGTCAGAATGCCACGGTTCAAGATATATAGCAAAACTTCCTTTCCTCTTACCGCCACCTTGGTCAACATATCTTGCTGTCATATCAAAATTTCTGAGCATGGGTATGATTCCGTTTGAAACACCATTAGTGCCTTTTATGTATGAGCCTGTAGCTCTTACATTATGTATACTTAACCCAATACCACCAGCAGATTGTGATATTTTTGCACATTGTTTTAAAGTATCGTAAATACCATCAATACTATCATCCTTCATGGTTAAAAGAAAGCAAGAAGATAGTTGTGGCTTGGGAGTACCAGCATTAAATAGTGTTGGAGTAGCATGAGTAAACCACTTTTCAGATAATAGGGTATATGTTTCAAGAACTTTATCCATATCATCCATATGGATACCGATGGCAACTCTCATTAACATGTGTTGTGGTCTTTCAACTACTTTACCATCAAGCCTAAGTAGATATGATTTCTCTAATGTCTTAAAACCAAAGTAATCATAACTAAAATCTCTGTCATAAATAATAGATGAATCAAGAAGGGCCGCATTTTTATTTATCACACCATATACCTCTTTTGATAACAAAGAAGCATTTTCACCTGTCTTTGGGCTGACATATGTATATAACCTTTTCATGGTAGAAGAAAAGGATTTGCTTGTTGTTTTATGTAGATTAGAAACTGCTATTCGTGCAGCTAGAGTTGCAAAGTCAGGATGTTTTGTTGTTAGAGTAGCCGCTGTCTCGGAGGCAAGTTCATCAAGTTCTTGAGTGGAAACTCCGTCATACAGTCCATCGATTACTTTTTTTGCAATTTCGATAGTCTTTACAAATTCAGTATTAAGTCCATAACTTAATTTTTCAATCCTTGCAGTTATCTTATCAAACTTTACAGATTCTTTTCGACCGTCTCTTTTTATTACTAACATATACTATAAATTAAAAGTCTTCTTCTAATGAAAATTTTGGTGTATCAGCTTCCTCGTCTTTTTTAAGGACTCCGGCCTTTTGATATTCTGCAACCCTCTTCTCAAAGAAATTTGTTTTCCCCTGAAGAGAAATCATATCCATAAAATCAAAAGGGTTTGATGAATTATATGCTCTAGGACATCCAAGTTCAACTAAAAGTCTGTCAGCAACGAACTCAATGTATTGACACATTAAGTCGGAATTCATACCTATAAGTTTTACAGGTAAAGCGTCAGTTACAAACTCTTTCTCTAAATCAACGGCATCCTTTATAATCTCTACTACAGTTTCCTTTGGAAGAGTATTTATTAAATGTTTCGTATATATATGACAAGCAAAGTCACAGTGGAGACCTTCGTCTCTTGAGATGAGCTCGTTAGAAAATGTCAGACCAGGCATCAGACCTCTTTTCTTAAGCCAAAAAATAGAACAGAAGCTACCCGAGAAGAAAATACCTTCTACCGCAGCAAAAGCAATTAGTCTTTCTGCAAATGTTCCATTATCTATCCACCTAAGTGCCCAATCAGCTTTTTTCTTGACACAGTCAAGAGTTTCTATCGCATGCAATAATGTATCTTTCTCTTTTGAATCATCAACATATGTATCTATTAGAAGAGAGTATGTTTCTGAGTGTATGTTCTCTATTGCTATTTGAAAGCCATAGAAGAATTTTGCTTCTGTATACTGTACATCTGAAACAAAATGTTCAGCTAGGTTTTCATTTACAATACCGTCACTTGCAGCAAAAAAAGCAAGAACATGTTTTATAAAGTGTCTCTCACCATCATTTAAATTTTCCCAATCTTTTAAATCTTGACTTAAATCAATTTCTTCTGCTGTCCAAAAACTTGCTTCAGCTTTTTTGTAAAATTGCCATATGTCATCATGTTCTATTGGAAATAAAACAAATCTATCTGCATTATCTTGTAGGATTGGTTCTGGTTTTAAATTAGTATTTGACATTATGTTTAATCATTAATAACGTTTAACATTCAAAAAAATGACAATAAATCCCCGTGTCATTATATTAGAAATTGATAACATAATGACTAAAAAATTTAGTCAATAAGTGGTTTATAATCTGTTGTGTTTGGAAGCTGTGAACAAGTAATTTTTTT
>MDTG01235304.1_pt1 | contig 10230 bp, 9 predicted proteins | sample 811421 | NCBI WGS metagenome assembly MDTG01 (sample SAMN05326645, study PRJNA326480) | marine metagenome | isolation source: seawater | place: Pacific Ocean: South East | collected 2011 | reverse complement strand
TAGATTTGTTAATCATAAAACGGGATGTGGCGCAGTCCGGTTAGCGTACACGGCTGGGGGTCGTGTGGTCGCAGGTTCAAATCCTGTCATCCCGACTAAATAAAAGCTTTAGTTCATATGGAAAGTGTGCTTTCTCCTGAGCTTTAATGCCTTTATCATTTAATTTTTTTATGTTATTATTTACAGAGATTAAAAGTGGATTTGCCCCATTAATTAATGTTAAATAAATTTATTGTATGCTTTATATTATTAGATTTGTATGATAAACAATACTTAATGTAATGAAAAAAGATAGATCAAATTGCCCGCTTACTAGTGCACTTGACATCATTGGTGACAAGTGGTCGCTCATTATAATAAGAGATATTTTTTTGTGTAAAAAAACATTTACGGAATTTATAAAATCTTCTGAAAAAATTGCTACCAATATTTTGGCAAATCGCTTAGAGTTATTGGCAGCTAATGGTCTGATAAAAGTCACAAAATTACCAAACGATCGAAAAACTAAACTTTACTACCTAACAGATAGAGGTATCGATATGTATCCAATTATCTTTGAAATGATGCATTGGAGCGATAGAAATCTAAACAAACAATTTGGTTCTATTGGTATGGAATTGCTCAAGAGCAGCAAAGGGCGACCTGCTGATAAAGTCATCTCCAAGATGACTCAATCCTATCTTAACGTACGAGAAGAAATCTTAGCGAAAGCCAAGCAATTGGTAACTGATTATTAAATTTGTTCTGTAATTTAGTGTTGTTTTGAGGAGTGAATTTTTTTAATCCTTTTTGTTTTTTTCATTAAATTATTAATCATTTATCCCAAAATCATGAAAAAAAACCTTGTAATAATCTTAGCCTTAGTCGCCCAGTATTCCTTTGCACAAATTTTAAATCCCGTAAAATGGGAGTTGAGTGTAGTGCCTGTAGAAACGCTTGAATACGAGTTAATCTTTACGGCAAATATTGATGAAAACTGGGCTATTTATTCTCAGTTTTTAGAAGAAGGCGGACCACTGCCTACCATTATTTCTTTTGAAGCAGCATCTTTTTATGAAACCCTTGGAGATCCATATGAAAAGCCACTCAATAAAGTAACAAAGCATGATGCTGTTTTTGAAATGGTGGTTTCAAAATTTTACAAGCGTGCAGTCTTTGTACAACGTATTAAAATCCTTGAGAAAACCTCCTTCGATTTTATCGGTAATATTGAGTACATGACTTGTGATGATTCACGTTGTACTTATGAGCCCGACAATCCCTTTGCGTTTAATTATAGCCCTGAGAAAGGTTTGGTTGTCGCTGCCACTTCAGCAATCGAATCTAAAATAGTTACAGAAAATTCAAATGCAATACTTTACGGTATGCAGCCAAATCAAATCAATCATTACAGTGAAACATCCAAAAGCGCTCAGTCGCTCTGGGGCATTTTTGTACTTGGTATTTTAGGGGGGCTGCTCGCGTTGTTGACCCCATGCGTTTTCCCAATGATTCCTTTGACCGTTAGTTTTTTTACAAAAAAAACAGCCGAAACCTCTGCCAAATTTGGCTTTATAAAAGCCATTCTTTATGGTTTATTTATTGTTTTAGTTTACTTGATTTTAAGCATTCCTTTCCACCTCTTGGATTCTGTAAATCCGGATATATTAAACGAAATTTCAACCAATGTATGGCTCAACGTCACTTTCTTTTTAATATTTATAATTTTTGCCTTTTCATTTTTTGGATATTACGAATTAACGCTGCCTTCAAGATGGACTTCCATAACAAGCAAGGCTGAGAGTGTTGGTGGTATTTTCGGGGTCTTTTTTATGGCACTCACACTGTCCATTGTATCATTTTCGTGCACAGGACCAATTTTAGGGTCTCTCTTGGCAGGATCTTTATCTGCAGATGGTGGGGCTTGGCAACTGACAGCGGGAATGGGTGGTTTTGGTTTATCCCTTGGCTTCCCCTTTGCACTTTTTGCAATGTTTCCAAACTTGCTCAAGGCACTGCCCAAATCTGGTGGTTGGCTCAATACAACCAAAGTTGTATTAGGCTTTTTGGAGTTGGCGCTGGCCTTTAAATTTTTATCTAATGCTGATCTTGTTCAGCACTGGGGCGTATTGAAAATTGAAGTTTTTCTAGTCATTTGGATGCTTATTTTTCTGGGCTTGGCCCTTTATATTTTTGGAGTTCTTAAGTTTCCACATGATAGCTCTTTAAAAAAGCTTTCTTTCGTGAGGATTAGTTCTGGTATGTTGGTATTTGCCTTTGTATTCTATTTAGGTTCGGGGTTTAAATTTAATGAAGCCTCAAAAACATTTACTTCATTGACCCTTTTAAGTGGTCTTGCACCACCTGTCGGGCACAGTATTTTTCACCCAAGTGATACCCCAAATAATTTTAAGTCATTTAAAGACTTTAAAAAGGGCGTTGCCTATGCCAAAAAGGCCGAGAAGCCTATCATTTTAGATTTTACGGGATATGCTTGTGTAAACTGCCGAAAAATGGAGGAAATTGTTTGGTCAAAACCGTCAATTGCACCTTATTTTGAAAATGAGTATGTGCTTATTTCCCTCTATGTTGATGATAAAAAAGAATTGCCAGACTCTCAAAAAATTAAGGTTGAAAAAATGAGTGGTGGTTCTCGAACTCTCACTAATTTTGGTCATAAATGGGCACACTTTCAAACAGAATTTTTTCAGTCTAATTCACAACCTTTTTATGTTTTATTGAGTCCAGATGGAAAAACAGAGTTGGCTCCAAAAGTAGGGTATACACCTGATGTTAAAGAGTACGAATCTTTTTTAAAGTCTGACTTAAAGGTCTTTGACGCTTTGTAACAATTTTAATACCTGATGAATTTAGCACAAATATTTTACTAAATTTGATTCATAAAACCTTATCCAATGCTGCAAAGCTTTTTAAAATTCTTTGAACTAGGACTTTACCACATTTTAAATTTTGATGGACACGATCATATTCTATTTGTGATTATAGTTTCTGTCCCATTCGTTTTTAAAGATTGGAAGCGGCTTTTGATTATCATCTCCGTATTCACCTTGGGCCATACTTTGAGTTTAATTTTAGGGGTTTATGATATCGTTAATTTAAATTTTAATATCACGCAATGGCTCATTCCCATTACCATTTTATTTATGGCGATTTATAATATTTTGATGGCAGGAAAACCCAAACAAAGACGTCCTTATTTAATGTACGTGATTGTTTTGTTTTTTGGCCTGGTTCATGGATTGGGCTTTGCCAATGCTTTTGAATCATTGGTGCACCCAAAAGAAAATATCATTTTATTAATTTTAGAATTCTCCATTGGGATTGAGATAGGACAATTCATTATTGTTTTGTGCACCCTTATTTTAAGTTTTCTTTTTCAGTTTATTTTCAGATTCTCAAACAGAGAATGGGTTTTGGTAATCTCATCCATTATACTTGGGTTTATTTTGCAGTTGATTTTATGAGCCCTTTGTTTTCTTAATTTAAAAATTGCAATTGCGCCGTAAACGGCCTATATTCGATACATATTTTTTACTGCCAAATGTCCAAAACCAAACAATTAAAATATGATAAGGCGTATCTTCGTATGGCTAACGAATGGGCTAAACTTTCCTATTGTGAACGAAGACAGGTCGGCGCTATAATAGTCAAGGATCGCATGATTATTTCCGACGGATACAATGGGACCCCAACCGGGTATGAAAATATTTGTGAAGATGAAGAGGGCTATACAAAATGGTATGTACTTCACGCGGAAGCCAATGCCATTCTTAAAGTTGCAGCTTCAACCCAGTCCTGCAAAGGCGCAACGCTTTATATCACATTGTCACCCTGTAAAAATTGCAGTAAATTGATTTTTCAAGCTGGTATCACAAGAGTGGTTTATAGTATAGCCTACAAAGATTTGTCTGGTGTGGAGTTCTTAGAAAAATCTGGTATTGAAGTATCCCGTATTGATATATAATTTTTATTTAAAAAAAAAGACCCATCATTTGATGGGTCTTTTTTGTTTGGTCAATTGATAAAGCCTAATTTATAATAAGTCTTTTAATTGAACTTTTTACACCAAGATTAATTTTCACGAAGTATAATCCAGATTTTAACTCGCTAATATTAATTATGTTTTCTACGTTTTCTAATTTTAAAACTGATTTTCCAAGCACATTAAATATCTGGATGTCAATGTTTTCACTAGAGTTAGTAGCAAAATTCAAATAATCATTTGCTGGATTAGGAAACATTTTTAGATTGTTAATCTCATTATCATTCAACCCTGCGGTGCCTAAACAAGGTACTTCATCATCATATAGCTGGGCTGTCCATGTTTGATTGAAAAACGGGAAATCAAACTGAATCTCATCTTCAGCTTCAGAAGTAAAAGTAATTGTTTGACAAAATATACCATTGGCGCAAACTTCAAATTCTTCTGTTGTATTTGTTACAATTTCTCCACACTCTGCACAATCTCCAAAGGGAGTAAAATCATCTTGCTCACATGTTCCATCGTATTCTGTTCCAATTATTCGTAACCCGTCACTTGAAAACATGTAATAATTAATTTCTTCTTCGCAAGTTCCACAATCTTGTGGAGTTTCAATTTGTCGATAAACATTACCTTGGAGTCTTTCAAAAACAGTTGGGGAGGCTCCACTCTCGCCCGTTGTAAAGCTAAATATCGTACCAATTGTAACCCCTCCACAATTTGATGCATCAACTGACCAATAATAGGTGGTGTTTGCTGCCCAGTTATAAATAAGGTTGACAGCATTGTTACCAACTGCTAATGATCCAACATTTGGGAAACCTTGTGTGGAAGTACCAAGATTAAAAGTATAGTTTTCTACCTCAAAACCCTCTTCTGCTGCAGGCCATTCAAAGTTTATAATAGAGTCTTCCCCATCAATATTAATTACAACACCAGTGGCACCATCTAAGGGCAAAGTTGGAATACTAACTGTAGCTGGGGCAGCCGAAGTACATTGTGTAACTTCAATATTATCAATGCCCCAATAATACCCCCAAGCACCAACATATCTGAATCTTATTTGAACTGCTGAATTTCCAGCATATGCTGACATGTCAAGACTTGTAAGACCCTCATCAATGTAATTATTGGGGCCAGTGAAAGTTGCTATATTTCCCCATGTGGCTCCGCCGTCAATTGTGGCTTCAACGTAACCAATATCAGCGTTTGCACTATAAACTCTAAAATGATGATTAAATTTTACTATTAATTCACTGTAACCACTAAGATCCATGACAGGGGAGACTAAAGATGCATTTTGAGATCCGGCAGATCCAAAACCATCGCTGTCAAGTAAAGCGTATAAACCGTCACATCCTCCATTAATCATACCAGTGTCTCCGCCGTATGCTGGAACTCCTGTGTTGGCAGTACTACCAACAATCCAATTTCCAACTGTGCCAGCTTCTGTGGTTGTAGTCCAACCATTTGGAAAAGTTGATCCTTCTGACCCAGCTGAAAAGTCTTCACTCAAAACTTGAGCATTTATTAAGAAAGTGGCTAAAAAAATAGCCAGAAAAGTAATTTTTTTCATAAGTTATATTTTAGTTATTTTAAGGGTAAATTTAATAAATTATGGTATTGGAGTGTAGAAAAAACTTAAAAAATTCGTGTTTTATTAAAATAATTTAATCTTGCGGCTAAGAATAATTAATTAAATTTTAATTTGATTATAAGTATTATCTAAGCTTTTTTAATTAAATCTTTAATCTTAAGAGAAATTCTAATTACAGAAACTATTAAAATTGCACATCCTGCACTTATACTTGTAGCTACAGCAGGGAAGCTATTTTTGGACAGCGGCTCTGCAAAATCAATTTTAGTAATGTTGAAAATTAAAATTATTGCCGCAATCATAGTTATTATATATGTTGTTAATTTCATGTTAGAGTAAAAATTTAATATTTGAAGTGAATAATTTGATGGCAATGGCTAATAGAACCACACCAAAAATTTTTCGAGTTATATTGATTCCATTTTGTCCAATAATACGCTCAATTTTTACAGAGGTCTTTAAAACCAAAAAAATGACCAGAACATTAATAACGATTGCTACAATGATGTTTTCTGTGTAAAATTCAGATTTTAGCGATAATAAAGTTGTAAGGCTACCGGGACCAGCAATCAACGGAAATGCTAAAGGGAACACCGTCGCATTTAAAGACGACTCCTCATCTTGCTTGTAAAGTGTAATGCCCAAAATCATCTCTAATGCTATAAATAACAAAATAAAGGCCCCCGCCACTGCAAATGAGTGCACGTCTATACCTACCAAATTGAGAATACTATTGCCAACAAACAAGAAAACAATCATGATTGTTCCTGCAATAATCGAGGCTTTTTCACTTTGAATATGTCCTGCTTTTTTTCTTAAATCAATGATGATGGGGATATTCCCAATCACATCAATCACCGCAAAAAGTACCATAAAAACTGTAAAAACTTCTTTAACATTAAAATTCATTTCGCGTAAATTTATGGGTTCAAAGTTCGTTAAATTATTTAAATATAAATTTAAAATCCCATTTTTTTGGTTATCTAATGCCTTAAAATCAGTATTTTCGTTTTATGTTTCAACTGGGGAAAGCAATAGTATCTGAAGCTATTTTAGACAATGATTTTGCATGTAATTTATCCGCCTGCAAAGGGGCCTGTTGTGTCGATGGGGATGCTGGGGCACCCCTAGAAGCACTCGAGGCTAAAACACTGGAAGAAATTTATCCAAAATTAAAACCCTATTTGACGGCTGAGGGTGTTAATGCCATCGAAACCCAAGGTCTTTATGTGACTAGTGAAGATGGTGAGCTAGAGACCCCGCTTGTTAATGGGGTAGATTGTGCCTATGTTACCTACGATGAAAGTCAAACCGCTTTGTGTGCTATTGAAGAAGCATACAACAAAGGTGATGTTACATGGAAAAAACCAGTTTCCTGCCACTTGTATCCCATTCGTGTAAAAGATTACAGCGAGTTTTCCGCAGTTAATTACCACAAATGGCAAATTTGTGACACGGCTTGTAGTTTGGGCCAAGCGCTAAAAATTCCAATTTATAAATTTGTCAAAGAGGCACTGATTCGAAAATTTGGAAGTGCATGGTATGAAGCGCTTGAGGCGCTTGCGGACCAGCGTAAGCCTTAACACTTTTAAATTCCAAGAATATTTTTCTTAATTTTTTAGTTTTCTGACATTGGCATTGTTTACGAGAGAAAGTCTTTTTAAGGTGCTGATTATTAACTTATTATAAAATAAGGAGTCTTAACATCTTGTAAGAAAAAACTCACTTGTTGTTAAAAACTTGGGGGCAATGTTTATAAAAATGACTTTTATATAAGGCAACAATTTTCGTTTCTTTGTGTAGCTTGAGTTTGTAGACATTTAACCTAAACCATAATTTTAACCAACGAGTAAGATTAAAAAAACCAAATTAATAATGCTACAAAAACAGTCTAATTTACATCAAAACATAGACCAGTCTATTATTATCCCTATGCAGCATAGTGCACCTTGGGAGTGACAAAAAAAGTTACAACTCATTTTCTGGGTAAGTCATTTGACATACGCCAGAACAACATAAGCTGTACTTTAGGTTCAGTTTGCGATTAACCCAATGATTAAAGATTATGAAAATAGAACACATAATTAAAAGAGATTTCAGTACAAGCCCTTTTCATCTAGATAAGATTACTCAGGCCGTCCAAAAAGCGATGGGTTCAGTAGGCGTCGGTAATGCACAAAATGCACAAGACGTTGCGTTGTCCGTTTATCAAAAATTACTCAACCAGAAAAGTGAAGATCAGGAATATATTCCAACAATTGAGGAAGTGCAAGACATTGTAGAAACACAATTGATGGAAAGCAATTTTCCCGGAGTTGCCAAAGCCTACATTCTTTACAGAAATAAAAGAAGCCAAGACAGACAGCCTGATATTTTCGAAAAGCGTATCAATCTAAAACCCTATGAATACCCACAGCTGTATGAATATGTCCCCGCCATAAGACATTCCTATTGGATTCATTCTGAATTCAACTTTACAAGTGATATCCAAGACTTTAAGTCACGTTTATCTGCCCCCGAACAAAGTGCAATCAAAAATACAATGTTGGCAATTTCTCAAATAGAAGTTGCTGTAAAATCTTTTTGGGGCGATCTTTACCATAGAATCCCAAAACCTGAGATTGGTTCGGTTGGCTCCACTTTTGCTGAAAGTGAAGTACGCCATGCGGATGCTTATTCTCACTTGTTAGAAATATTGGGTTTGAATTCAGAGTTCAAGGCGCTCAAAAAGAAGCCAGCCATCATGAAAAGAGTTCAATATTTAGAAACGGCACTTAAGAACTCAAAAAGTGACGACAATAAAGAATACGCCGAGGCCATTCTATTATTTTCATTATTTATTGAACATGTGTCTTTGTTTTCACAATTTTTAATCATCATGGCTTTTAACAAGCACAAAAACATGCTCAAGGGTATTTCAAATGTAGTGGAGGCCACTTCAAAAGAAGAGCAAATTCACGGAGATTTTGGCATCGATTTAATTAAAATCCTTCAAAATGAACACCCAGAGTGGTTTTCATTTGAATACAAATCTTACATCCAAAATGTTTGCAAAGAAGCCTTTGAAGCGGAACAACATGTAGTCGATTGGATTTTTGAAAATGGTGAATTGGACTTTTTACCAAAGGCCGTAATTAATGAGTTTTTGAAAAATAGATTTAATAAATCACTAGAAAGTATTGGGATTGATAAAGTGTTTGAAATAGATGAAAAATTAGTAGCAGAAACCGAATGGTTTGACGATGAAATTATAGGTACCAAGCACGGAGATTTCTTTGTTAAACGATCCATCAATTACAGTAAAAGAGCCCAAAGTATAACCAGCGATGATCTGTTTTAGCACATGGAGAAAAAACTAACCACCAAACAAGACCAAAAAAAGCCCTACCAAGATTTAATTCAAGCTAGAAAAGAATCAAAGCAAAGCGCTAATCCAAAATCTGAAAAACCATTCGACTGGCTTAATGAAAACAGCAGAAAATTTTTAGCTGCTGGATACTTGGGAGAGGGTGTCAGTGCAGAAGAGCGCATTGCTAATATTGCAAAGCGAGCAGAAGACATACTACAAATACCTGGTTTTGCCGACAAGTTTTATTATTATATGTCTGAGGGCTATTACTCATTGGCATCTCCTGTCTGGTCAAACTTTGGAAAAAAACGGGGTTTACCAATCAGCTGTTTCGGTTCTCATATAGATGACGATATCGGAAATATTTTATATACCCAATCTGAAGTGGGCATGATGTCTAAATTGGGTGGAGGAACCTCGGGCTATTTTGGTAAAATCAGAGGCCGTGGTGCGGCCATAAAAAATAATGGCGAAGCCTCTGGGGCGGTGCACATTATGAGGTTATTTGAATCCATGGTAGACGTTGTAAGTCAAGGGTCTGTAAGACGCGGTCGTTTTTCTCCTTATCTTCCAATTGACCACCCAGACATTATGGAATTCTTGGAAATAGGAACAGAAGGAAACCCTATTCAGGAATTAACTCATGGTGTCACGGTTACCGATAATTGGATGCAAGAAATGATTGATGGTGATTCAGAAAAGAGAACCGTCTGGGCCAAAGTTTTACAGAGTCGTGGAGAGATGGGATATCCCTATATTTTCTTTACAGACAATGCAAACAACGGTGCTGCGGATGTATACAAGGACAAAGCACTGCCGATTTATGCCAGCAATTTGTGTACTGAAATAATGCTACCATCAGACCACAATTGGTCTTTTGTTTGTGTCTTGTCAAGTATTAATTTACTGCATTACGACAAATGGAAAGATACAGATGCTGTAGAAACCATGGTTTACTTTTTGGACGCCGTTATTACCGAGTTTCTAGAAAAACTGGAATCCTATAAAGACTCCCCTAATTTAGACGACCGCCAAACCTTTCTATTTATGGAACGTGCCTATAATTTTGCAAAAGAAAATAGAGCGCTTGGCATGGGAACCTTAGGATGGCACTCTTTATTACAGTCCAAAATGCTGCCTTTTGACAGTCAAGAAGCCTATAATCTAAATACAGAGGTTTTTAAAACGTTACAAAATCATTCTTACAAAGCCTCTGAGCAATTGGCAGAAAAGTTTGGAGAACCTGCAGTACTCAAAGGCTACGGCAGAAGGAATGCAACTTTAAATGCGATTGCACCAACG
>MDTG01435117.1_pt1 | contig 10231 bp, 1 predicted proteins | sample 811421 | NCBI WGS metagenome assembly MDTG01 (sample SAMN05326645, study PRJNA326480) | marine metagenome | isolation source: seawater | place: Pacific Ocean: South East | collected 2011 | reverse complement strand
TAATTTCAGGGACTCCAACCGTGAATATGACTCAGACTACTTACACAATCTGGGCCAACAATACCGGTGGTTCATCCTCAACAACATTGACAATTACGGTTAACGAACCTACAATCACCCTCGCTTATCCATCCGCCTCAGTTACAGTCACTAGAGGTGTGGATACTGTTAATCTGATACCAGCACTTGCAGGTGGTAATGTTGCAACAATGGCGATCAGCCCAGCCTTGCCAAGCGGTCTCACTCTATTCAGTAATGGAACAATCTACGGTATCCCAACAGTCAACATGACTCAAACAGTGTTTGAGATTTGGGCCAATAATACTGGTGGCTCAACAGTCACTTATCTCAACATCACCATCCTTGAGCCGCAAACAGTTTTCTCATACACCTCATCTAATCTTGTCTTAACCAGAGATTCTACCATGACCACATTATCTCCAAACCTGAGTGGTGGTAATGCAGCCAGTTGGGAAATCAGTCAGCCATTACCAAGTGGTTTAACTTTCAACAATGGAGTAATCTCTGGTACACCAACCGTCAACATGACTCAAACCACATATACAATTTGGGCTAACAATACGGGCGGTTCAACTTCAGCATCTATCACCATTACCATAAATGAACCACAAACTATTGTTTCATATTCGAGCACCAATATCATACTCACCAGAGATATTGCAATTGCATCTCTCCATCCAAGCGTTAGCAATGGAGTGGTTGAAACTTGGGAAATAAGTCCAGCTTTGCCAAGTGGTCTCACGTTCAATAACGGAGTAATCTCTGGTATACCAACTGTCAATATGACTCAGACTACCTACACTATTTGGGCAAACAATACCGGGGGCTCAACACCAACGAATATCACAATCTCAGTTCTAGAACCTCAGGTTGTATTCACATACTCCTTGAGCAATCTAATTCTAACGAGAGATTCTGGTATGTCTACCCTTTCACCAACACTAAGCGGCGGTAATGCAGCAACTTGGGAGATTAGCCCAGCCTTACCAAGCGGCCTGACGTTCAACAATGGAGTAATTTCTGGTACACCAACCGTCAATATGACTCAAACTACTTACACAATTTGGGCTAACAATACTGGCGGTTCATCCTCAACAACATTGACAATTACGGTAAATGAGCCACAAGTCACCTTCATTTACTCACCGTCCAACTTTGTATTTACTAGGGCACAATCGCTACCATCGACTCTAACACCAATTACCAGTGGTGGATTTGCAGAGACATGGAGTATATACCCATCCCTGCCCAGTGGTTTAAGCTTTGAAAATGGTTCAATAAGTGGAACGCCTAATGTTAACTTATCTCAAACAACATTTACTGTTTGGGCGAATAATTCCGGTGGTTCTAGTTCGACACTTCTAATCATGACAATACTTGAGCCTGTGTCTTCAATATCATACAATAATTCGTATGTCGCATTAACTAGGGATCTTACGATATCAGATATTGTTCCGACTAATGTTGGTGGAAATGCCGCAACTTGGGAAATATATCCAGTATTGCCAAGTGGTTTGACATTTAACAACGGAGTAATTTCAGGAACTCCATTAGTCAATATGAGTCTAACTTCTTTTACCATTTGGGCGAATAATACTGGAGGTTCAGATTCGACAATTGTGAATATTGTTGTGAATGAGCCGCAAACAAATTTTTCCTATTCCGCTTCATTGGTTGAATTGACACGAGGTGTGGGAATGATGCCCTTGCATCCGAATGTTTCTGGCGGTAACGCTGCAACTTGGGAAATTAATCCATCTCTGCCTAGTGGTCTAACTTTCAATAATGGAGTTATTTTTGGTACTCCATTAGTTAATATGAGTCTCACATCTTATACAGTTTGGGCAAATAATACTGGGGGCTCCGGTTCATCTACGGTAGATTTGATAATACTTGAGCCAATAACTACAGTATCATATTCCCCTACAGATATTACAATCACTAGAGGGGTATTGATGAGTGAATTACACCCATCCTTAGGCGGTGGCAACGCTGCTAGTTGGGAGATTAACCCATCCTTGCCAAATGGGCTATCTTTTACTAATGGAGTGATATCAGGCAATCCAACAGTTAACCTTACCCAAACCACATATACAGTTTGGGCAAACAATACAGGTGGTTCGTCAATTAGTTATCTCAATATCACAATTAATGAGCCAAAATCTGTGTTTAACTATCCAAATGGAAATTTAGTATTTGTTAGAAGTATTGCGATAATGACCGTCCATCCAGTAGTATCGGGGGGTAATGCCGAGACATGGGAAATTACTCCACAATTACCTAATGGGTTACAGTTTAGCAATGGAGCCATATACGGCACACCACAAAATAATATGACGATTGCATCATACACAATTTACGCTAATAATACAGGTGGAAGTTATTCAATTACAATAAACATAACAATCAATGAATTAACATCAGGTTTTGCCTACCAATATCAATCATATACATTTACTAGAGGTAATGCAATTAGTTCATTGATTCCGGTATTGTCAGGAGGTAATGCCGAGACATGGGAAATATATCCAAATATTCCTGCAGGATTATCCTTCACAGAAGGAATCATTAGCGGTACTCCAAGCATTAATCTAACTTCTACGAATTTTACTATTTGGGCTAACAATACCGGCGGAGATACATCATTTGTATTAGAACTAATAATAAATGAGCCATTAACAGTTTTCAATTATTCATCATCCTATACCCTTGTTAGAGGCCAGATAATTGCAGATATCTATCCAACGGTTAGTGGGGGATTTGCCGAAACTTGGGAAGTTAATCCAGAGTTGCCAAATGGCCTTCAATTAATCAATGGATTAATTACCGGAACTCCAACAATAAATTTGACGCAGACTAAGTATACAGTTTGGGCAAACAACTCTGGAGGTAATTCATCAGTTGAATTTGATTTGTTAGTGAACGAGCCAGTAACTACGTTTGTTTATTCATCAAACGAATATACCTTCACAAGAACACGATTAATTTCCACTCAATCCCCAACTTTGGCAGGCGGAAATGCTGAAACTTGGGATATTTACCCGCAACTACCTACTGGAATGTCTTTTGTAAATGGAGATATCTTAGGCACACCTCAAATTAATTCAACTGAAATAATGTATCAAATATGGGCTAACAATACCGGGGGGTCAACTACTGTATGGCTAAACATAACGGTAAATGAGCCGATTGCAGCATTTGAGTACCAACCTGCCAATTTCAATCTAACAAGGGCTTCGTCAATGACTAAGATATCTCCAATATCAACTGGTGGATTCGCAGCTAGTTGGGCAATTGAACCAGATTTACCATCTGGATTAACCTTTGATCACGGAGATATCTTCGGTACCCCACAAATTAATATGACTTCATCAGAATTTACCATTTGGGCAAATAATAGTGGTGGCTCTTACTCTCAATCAATCAATATTACAATTAACGAACCAATTGCTGTATTCAATTACCAAGATTACAATTATACATTTACTAGAGGGCAAGAGATTGAATCAATGAGCCCAACAGTTAGTGGTGGGTCAGCAGAAAATTGGGAAATTTCCCCAAAACTACCTACAGGATTGCTGTTTGAAAATGGTGCAATATATGGGGCCTCAATAACCAATCAAAGTGGAATTGAATATACTGTTTGGGCAAACAATAGCGGTGGTTCATACTATCAAAATTTGTATTTTATAATCGTCGAGCCAGTTGCAGATATACAAATTTCCAGCATCGCATTATCGTTTAATAAATCTGAAGCCTTTGATGATATAGTAATAGAAAATAGTGGCGGAGTAGTGGAAACTTGGGAGATCTATCCTCCACTGCCAGATGGTATAATTTTTGATAATGGAGTAATTAGCGGCTCGCCAAATACCAACTCTACACAAATTGAATATACCATATATGCAAATAATTCAGGTGGAAGTACTGAAATAAAGTTCACAATAGAAGTTCTTGAGCAATCACCAGAAATAATTCTGTCTTCAATAGATTACTCATTCATTGAAGGGTTGCTGATAGATAGAATTACTCCGGTATCAATTGGTGGCGCAATAGAATATTGGACTATAGAACCATCTCTGCCAATAGGTATGATGTTTGATAGCAGTAATGGGAATATATTTGGAACACCAGAAAGCTTGAGTTCAGAGAAAAATTATACAATAAAAGCCTACAATTCTGGAGGCCAAGTCAAGATTTCTATATCTATACAAGTTGTTTCAAGGCCACCTGAATTTTCACTGCCCTCTGCTTATTTGAGATATACAGAATATATGCCAATACTGCCATTTACTCCAATTTCAACAGGCGGAAGTATAGAGAAATGGTCAGTACAATCTAGCATTGGTGAGTTGCCTGATGGCTTGCTATTCGATGAGTTGACTGGTACAATTCAAGGAACTCCAACTACCTCATTGGAGGAAACAACGTACTCAATTACCGCATCAAACTCCGGAGGAGATGTGACTCAAATTTTCGTCATTGAGGTTTTATCTGATTTTGATAGAGATGGAATACCCGATGTTGAAGACCAAGACGATGACAATGATGGCGCTTCGGATGCTGAAGAGATACGGGAAAACACAGATCCATTTGATAATAAATCAACACCTGTGGAAGGATTCGAGATTTTAATTCCAAATACAACAATTAGTTTAGGAGCTTGGGATATAATTGGTATTGTTGCAGGGGTGCCAATAGCTAGCTGGATGTTCTTTGCAATTTCCACGAGAGGAAAGAGGGCTAATAAATTTGAAGAGAGTATTAAAGAAGCATCATCAATAGATGAATTAAACGAAATCGTGGCAAAATATGAATTTAATTTGACAGTCAAGCTGATAGCTCCTCATAGAGCAATGCAACTAAACAGACTTCGAGACCAAAGAGAAGCAGAACTAAAAAATAACGTAGAGATACAACCAGTTTCTGATGAAAAATCTAACCAAAGTACTCTTGAGACGTCTCAACAATGGACAGATGAAGAAGGCAGAATTTGGAGGAAGCTTACCGATGGAAGCTTAAAATGGTGGGATGGTTACAAATGGCAAGATTTTGACTGATATGATATAAATTTGATATTCAGTAGACTTCTCTCCAAGTCCGGAAGTGAAGACCAATTTAGCATCATTAACAGGTTGAGAGGCTTGCTTGTTGATCTGTCCACTGAAGCGCTACGAGACATGAATCTTGGTCGTAATCAGCGAGCCAAAGAATTACTTAAAGTAATAATCAATTGGGTTTGAAATTAAACACGTCGAGTCGGCACAATTGTAAAATGTATAGACATTTTATTGTAATTATGCGAAAGAGTGTTTTCTTGGTAACAATGTTGATTTCAGTCAATTTACTGATTATTGGTTTGCCAACAAACCAAGCAGATGATCAGATTAGTACTGCTACAAGTATTTCCCATTTAGGGACTCAACAAAATTGGATATGTAATCCAGATTGTGATTCGGAACCAATTGATGAGTATGATTGGTATGTTACAGTTCTAAATCCATATGATACAGGTCAAGTGTTCATAGAGAACACAGGACAATTTTCATCTGTTAGACTAATTGTTAGCATATATCAAGGCAATGAAAATAATCTAGTTACTGATTTTGAAGTGAACGATGGAGATAACGAGTCAGTATTATTTCTTAATGAGCAATCAACAAGTGAACAATTCTACATTAGTATTACTACTGAGGATGGATTTAGTGCTGATGGAACATATTATTCGATTTTTGTAGTTCATCAATCAGATAATCATTGGACTAATTCAAATGAAATTATTATTGGATCATTTGTTGATGAAAATACTGTTTGTATTGACGATTGCCCTGGCGAAATAATAGATGCAGAAGATTGGTATCATTTTACAGCAGAAGCAGGTCAAAGTATTGGTATTGTTGCAGAGGAGTTGACCTGGTTCACTTATCTTGATTTTGAATTATTTACAGTAAATTCAGGACAATTAGTAACCCTACCTCACGAATATCACGGAGGTAGTGCTGGCGGTCCACAGGATTATAGCGTTAGGGCTTGGTTTAACACTACTGAAACAACCGATGTTTACATAAAAGTTTACACCGATGAAGCAGATGATACAATTTACAATCTTTCAGTTAGTAGCGGAACTTGGGTTGATGTGGTTGAGGATAACTATCACTGGGTTGCATTCCCTGACCTAAATTTAGGTGATGAAATAAGGGTTCAAGCAATTAGAACTAACGAACCTAATGATCTGGATATCTTGTTGTATAATAGTTCAGAGTTTGAGAATTACCGCAATGAGGTAGTGAATAATGAAACTTCCTCACCATCGGAATTACTTGCTGTTGAAGATTGTCTCGTTTGTTCTATTTCCTTCACTTTGACCGATGATAAGTCGGGTTTAATGAATGCTAAACCACATTACACCCACGATATATTTCAAACAATATCTTGGTCTCCAACATTATTTTTAGTTGCTGATTATACTGATTATTTGAAAAATCCACCAGCAAATTCAGTTACCGATACTGCAAGTGTATTTCTATCAATCAGTGTATTGGATTCAGAGATTGTAGCAGAATCATATGAAGTTTATTTTAATGATTCATCTGAATGGATTATGATTGATAGCGGATTAACTACAGAAGGAATGGTTAATCCACCAATCGGTGGTTGGAATACAATCCAAACGACGTCAAACTCAGAAGAAACAAGTACGATATATCGACTAATTGTTAGAAATTCGGTTACCAATAATATCGTATCAGATTCAACATTTGAAGTAACAAATTATCGGCCAACAGCATGCTTTGATATTGGCGGAGAACTCAATGGAATATTGGCTGAAAATGTACCCATTCTTTTTGACGCACGATGTTCTAATGATGCAGACAATGATGAATTATCGTACCAATGGGAGATTGATGGTGTGAAGATTTCATCAAACTCATTTTTTGAACTTTCACTTCAGCAAGGTATTCATCAAATTTCTCTAGATGTTAGCGATTCTATCGGCCTTACTGACAGTAAATTTGCTCAGGTACAAGTAGAGGCATTTCCTTATGCCGATTATCAAAACCAGAATTATGTCAATTTTTCAAATTATAATTCAACCAAAATAGAAGTTGAGAACACTCATTATGAGAATTCAAGTGTTGCTCCTCAATGGCTAAATTTCGGAATAATCGGAACAGAGATAGGTATTGGACTGAACATCGAAACTAGAATTACTCAGACAACTGAATACGATTTATCAATAACTAATTTGAATAATATTTCAACACTCCAAATAACCAACGAATCAACATTAACCGAGACTGCTATGAAGGTGAATTTGGCGTTATTTATTGTTGACATGGAATCAGGTAATGAGACAATTTATGATTTGCCAATGCCTATGCAAACCCCAGTATATGATGGTCAACCTTGGATTCCAGTCGGTTTATTCGACAGAGTGTATTACTGGGGAGATTTAGCAGTAGTAGATTCTCATGGGCCTTCAACTGACATGAACAATAATGTTTCATTGTATTTTGATATTCCAACTTTAGATTTGATGGACTACATTAACTCCTTAGCAGGTAATATTCCTGGTTCACAAATTCCACTTTTAACCTTGGGAATTGCTATTGATTATAATCTATATTTAGACATCGATTTACAATTAGAGATTAGTAATTCAGGAACTTTATCTCATTTGATATTCTCGGAGACTTCAAATGATTCCTTACAACTGAATGAGCCAATAAATCAAGGTAAAGGACAATTAGTAGACTATTTCTCATATTCAACATTAATATCTGAAAATGATATATTTGGTAGCATTGGCCTTAGACTCAGAATAGCTCAACCTGGATGGTTAACTACTGGATTGGGCTTTTTCTATGAAGATCCAATGTTTTTAGAGGGTATTTGGGAATATACCATAACAGAATCAGATGGACCTTTAGCATCTTCATTGGGTAAATCATCGAGTCTTGCATCAACTTCTGTAATTTTTAATGTGGTGGAAGAAATTCCAGATAATACAAGTGAACCAAACGACGATATAGATAATGAAACAAATGAGACTGATTCAGGGCTTCCAAGTGATAATTCCAATTCTACAACAAATGACGATAATGATGGTTCACAAGACAATAAAGCGGATACTGATGAGGAAGAATCAGCAGTTTTATCGGATTCTGTAATAATAATCGCAACAGCAGCAGTATTGATTATTGTCATACTGTTTTTGATTTCATTGATAAGAAGACGAAGATGAGACATTCTAGCGGACTTCTCTCCAAGTCCGGGAGTGAGTGCCAATATTATGTCATAAACAAGTTGAGATGTTTGCTTGTTGAACTATCCAGAGAAGCGCTACGAGATATAAGCATTGGTCATAATCATCAAGCCCAACGATTGCTGATAGTTCTATCGCAGGTGGGCAAAAATAAATCATCTAACGTAGGTTTAGTTTAATGAATAAAGATATTATATTTCTTGACCTTGTAAGGAATAATCACTCTTTTGACAAAATAAATTAATTGCCAAAAGGTTAAGTTCGTTCTCTTTAAACAGCAATCATGCTAAGGAGTAGATTTTACGTAAGCGTCTTTTTTGTGGCGTTAATGGTTATGGTTTCATTCTGTAATACATATGGAAATATTAATCATAACACTGAACCAAAGTCTACCAATAGTATTCAACACACATCATCTAGTAACAATTTTGTTCCTATGGTAAGTCAAGCATACAACGATTTTGGAAACGCAGGTTACATCGGTGTGACTTATGATAATCGGGTAATCGCATATTCTGAGGTTCAGGATCCTTTCGGCTTTAACCAAGGTATAACAATATTATCGCATAAACAACAAGGCTATTCAAGTGTAGTTCAAGGTGGTGTTAAATTCTCAGAAATGAACGTAGATAGAACAATATTACTGCCTTTAAATTTTAGCGAAATGCGCACTTGTACGCCTATTTTACATTTAGATGATAGCGTTTCATTAGCGTGTAGGTCAACCGATCAAATGGGACCAACTAACAATTTAAGACTTGATTTTCCATCACAGGTTCACAATGTTGTTAATCTCCAAGGCACAATTTTTAACTGGGATGCTAATGATAATTTGACAAGTATCATACCTCTAAATGAAAATACATTTCAATCCCAAAATAGGCCATTGTATACTTCAAATAATTTTACATATTTTGGAGCCACTACCTTAGGAGTTGGAACTACATTTGAATTAAACGGGACAACTTATTCATGTCCTTCGAACATTGCACATAGTTGTAAAATGTTTTATGAGTTCGATAAACACGGAAATGTATTATCAACTATTTTTAGTAAACAATACAGTAATAATAATGCTTGTGCTGCTATAATTCATGATGTTTCTGAAAGTGGACACATTATTCTAAGCTCGGGTGATAGATGTAAATTTTACAATAGTTCAGGCGATTTAGAATTTACTATGTTAGAAGCTGACGCCTACTTGATATTTGATTCAAATTTAAATTTAGTAATGGATTTTCCCGACGATTATTCAACTCAATGTCTTCAAAATGCCGAAATCCGAGGTATAGATGTGTCAAATGATGGGATTTACTATGTAGCACAAACATATCAACCATGCGTGGGTCTACAAGGTGTCAACTCCTCCATTCATCAAGGACATGCGACATTAACTGTGGGGAAATTAAATTTTTCCGCAAGCATATTTCCTTACACAAATGATATTGATTGGGCTTATACTTGGCAAACTGGCGGGCAGTCATTCGCTGGAATAAGCGGTGATTTGAGAGTTTATGATTCTAATAAATTATTTTGGTTCGGTTCAACATCAGGCCAGGTTAGATGGTCAACAGAGGTTGAGAATAGGTATTCACCTAATCTAAATCCAACTGACACTGGAAGTTTAAGTTATATGGCTAATATATTTTCGACATCTGGGAATTGGCTTACCTCGATTCCAGGGAGTATAAGATATTGCGAACTTACTAATAGAGAAATACTTTTTCAATCTACTAATAACGGATTTTCATGCCATGCATGGACCGACACATATTCAAACACCAATAGATTCCAAATCATAGATACCGATTTAGATGACGATGGGTTTGCTGATTTAGCCGATGCATTCGAAAATGAATCAACACAACATTATGATACAGATTTAGACGGTTTCGGGAATAATCCATTTGGTTTTGAGCCTGACGCATGTATTAATCAGGCGGG
>MDTG01420718.1_pt1 | contig 10231 bp, 11 predicted proteins | sample 811421 | NCBI WGS metagenome assembly MDTG01 (sample SAMN05326645, study PRJNA326480) | marine metagenome | isolation source: seawater | place: Pacific Ocean: South East | collected 2011 | reverse complement strand
TTCAAAAATTTATAGTTTTAATGAAAAAATATATATCTGTTCAGATGCAACTGATATTATGTTTGCAGCATATTATTCTATTCAATCTTATTTGAATAAGAGAGACAGAGACCCAAAAGAAGCTATTTTTGGAGGTAACAGCAGTTATCAAAAATGGAGAAAAGGTTACAATATGAATTTTATGCTATTAAATGAAAATTATAGCATATTTCCACTATCAAACAGAACAATAGAAGTTAAAATTTATGATACCAGAAAAGTTGATAGTGATGTTTTAAAAAAAGATATGAAAAATATTTTATTTAATTTAAAAAATGGAAAGTATTTTTTAGATCATAAAAACAACCTTAAAACCTTGAATATGTTAAATGTTCCCGAATATAAGATATTTACAAATGATGAATCAAATATTTGCGAAGAGTTTTTCAATGTTCTTTTTGAAGACAATAAAAATTTGGAACACAATTATATTTCTACTTTTATAATTTTGTTACTTGGATTATATTTTTTTCTTTTTTCAATAAATTTATTTTTAAATTTTAAATTTTTTAATTAATTTATTAATAATTTTTGTTGTTGATACATTATGAATAAAGCTTATTATTTTAATTGATTTATTTCTTTCTTTTTGAAAATTGTAACCAACTACATTTTCTTTTTTGTAATCACCACCCTTAAAGATAATATCTGGCTTAATTTTTTTAATAAGGTTAATCGGAGTTTCCTGATTAAATACCATCACCTTATCGACATATTTGATAGATTTAATTATTTTTTTTCTTTGTTTTAAATTTAATATAGGACGTTTATTGCCTTTTATTTTCTTGATTGATTTATCACTATTAAGTCCAACAACTAAATAATTGCATTTACTTTTTGCTTTTTCTAGAAAGTTTATGTGGCCTTCGTGCAAAAGGTCAAAGCATCCATTTGTAAAACCTATTGAATACCTCTTTTTCACAGATCTCTCAGTTTTATCGATGAAATTCCAGACTTTGAAATTGCATAAAAAGATGCATGATTTGCTAACATTATTGAATGTTTTATATCTAATCCACAAATAAACCCAAAAACCAAATAAGATAGAAATGTATCACCTGCCCCTGAAACATCATAAATTTCGCTTTGTTTATAATTTCTAATGTAAATATATTCACGATTACTAAATAAGACTGCACCGTGTTTGCCAGTTGTTACAATAAGATTTTTAATATTATTTTTTATTAAAAAATCATAAATTTTTTTATATTCAGATTTATCATAAATATTTTTAATTTTAAAATAATTACAAGCTTCATCATTGTTAATTTTTATTACAAATACATTTTTGAATATTTCAAGATTTGGTCTTTTACTATCTATAAAAATTTTCTTATTCTCTTTATTAAAAATACTTAATATTAATGGTATATTTTGATTTGTAAGAAATCCTTTATTATAATCTGATATAATCACCAAATTTGATTTCTTATTTTCTCTTTGTAATAAATTTTTTATTTTTAAATTATATTTTTTCGGTAAAATATACTTTTTTTCATGATCAACCCTAATAATATGTTTATTTCCAGAAATATATCTAATTTTTTTTATATCTTGAAAATAATTGTCATTTATTAATTTAATTTTTGATCTTATTTTTTTGTTTAAAAAGTCTATTTTATTTGTTTTTGCAAGAGTTATTAAAATTGAATTTAAACCTATAGACAATAAATTATTTAAGACATTGCCTGCACCACCAAGATATACATTTTTACAATCTTTTTTTGGATTAATTACCATAACAGGAGCCTCTTGAGAAATTTTGACAATATTTACATCCTGAAAAATATCTTCGAAAATTTCACCTAAAACCAATATTTTTTGTTTAGGTTTTTTTTTTTTAATTTTATTTAATATGTGTTTTAAATCCATATTTTTTCTCTATATCTTCAATTAGAGCATGACCAATTAATATATGACATTCTTGTATTCTTGCCGTTTCTTTGGAAGGTATAGAAATTAGACACTTATATTTATTTTTTGCTTTATAATTTCCAGTAAATAAGCATGTAAAATTTTTCTTTTTATTTGCATAATCTAAAGCTCTTAAAACATTTTTGCTTTTTCCAGAAGTTGATATTCCAATTACAATATCCCCATTTTCTAAAATTGATTCTAATTGTCTTTTAAATATGTATGAAAAGTCAAAATCATTGGCACATGCGGTTATCAACGATGTGTTAGAAGTTAAAGATATTGACGGTAAAGATTTTCTCTCTGTTTTAAATTTTACAATGAATTCTGTTGCCAAATGCTCAGCATCAGACGCACTTCCACCATTTCCAAAAAATATAACTTTTTTTCCTTTTCTTAAGGAATTGTAAGTACTTAATTTAAGTTTTTCAAAATTGAAGTGAAGTTTACTGTCAAAACTATTAAGGACTTTAATTAAATTTGAGCTATAATTAGTTAACATATTTTATATTTTGATTATATTAAATGTATTTTCAACTTTCTCAATACAAGGATATTTGTTCATTTTCAAATTATCATATAAACAATTCCAATTACAATTAAAACATTTCATTTTTTTATAAATATATTTATGTTTTTTTAAATTTTTATTTGGATATGGAAAAAACCTATTGAAATGTCCACCTCCCAAAAATGTAAAACTTTTTTTTTTAAATAATGCGCAAGATGGCCCGATGCAGAATCATTTGAAATTATAACTTTAGCCAAATAATGAAGATAAATAAAATCATCAAAATTAGTTTTTCCAGCTAAATTTATTATATTATTATGAAAGAAAACATAATTTTTATTTATAACATTTTTTTCGTAATTATTGCCTAAAATTACTATTTTAGTTTTGTTCAGACTACTAATTCTTAAAGATAATAATATTTTATTTAGACTAATATTTCTTTTACTATCTGATCCACCACTAGAAATAAGTACACAATTTTTAAATTTTGATAATTTCTTATTTTTTTTGAATTTTAAACCTTTTTTATAAGAATAATTACTTCCAAATAATTTTTTTTTAAACTCATTTAAATAAATACTCTCGTGACTTTTCTCTCTGGTTTCAACTAATTTATCGTAGTGCTGATTTGATATATTATTGATAAATCCTTTTTCATGAATTTTTGATCCACATTTGTTGCTTGAATTGGTGATTTTTACGATACAATCTGAGTAATAAATATCTCTTTCTCTGTGAAAATTAATAACTTGTTCAAAAAGAAATTTTCTCAAAAAAAATAATTTTTGATATCTATATTTGATATTGAAAAGAAAACTTTTTTTATCACAAGAAATAAAAGTAATATTTTTGTAATGATTTTTTAAGTATTCCTTTAAATTATTATTGCATAATAAAAATATATTTTTTTTTTTTAAGGATTTTAATATTTGATTAAAATGGTCATTCCATAATATAAAATCACCATATCTATCTAATTTAATTAAAAGGATATTGTTATTAGTCTTAAATTTTGGATTAATGAAGAATAAAAAAAAATCTAAAATAGACAAAAGTAAATAATAAAATACATATATACTTTTAAAAAACTTTCTTAAATATGTCGTTGAGATAATCATAATTTTTTTTTAAAAGTAAATTTTTTTTTTCATATATATTAAAATATTTATTATCATTTTGAGCATAATAATAAATTAATTTTGGATGGTATATATTTTTTAAATTAAATGTTCTAATTTTTTTTAATTTTTTGTTTGTAAACTTTGTATTAGTTGCTCTAAAATCAAATCCAATATTTTTCACGAGATTCAAATTAGGTCTAATACATAGTCCATTACTTTCTCTTATGAACATATCCCATAAATAATCCCAAGTAATAATTTTATTCTTAAGTGTCCTGTTATAAAGATAACTTCTATAAACGTTCATTTTTTTATCTAAGAAAAAATTTTTTTTATTTATATTTTTATTTCTTGTATACTTAAATTTTTTTCTAAAATTTATCCATCTATTCCTCCACGTCGCCCAACCCCAAACATGAGTAACATAATTAAAATGATAACTAAAAGGTGAGTCAATTTTCTCAAGATGATTAAAACCCGATATATGAAATACTTTCTGGTTTTTTCTATACTTATCTAGCAATGTTGAACAATAAAGATAAAAAGAGCGATTAGGTATTATATCATCTTCCAAGATTATACCTTCTTGATTATGGGAAAAAAACCAATCGACAGCTTTTAAAATTGAATCTTTTACCTTCAGATGCTCTTCATTAAATAAATAATATTTATTTCCTTTAAATTTAAAATTTTTTATTAGTTTTCTGCACTGAATGACTTTTTTTTTATCTTTTAAATAAAAATAATTATTATTGTAGAAATAAATACCTTTTATATATTTCTTATTAACGCTGCTTAAAACTTTTTTTAGTTTATCTGGCCTATTATAGCTTATGATTAATATATTCTTTTTGTTCACAATTTTATTTCAGGTCTTCCTTGTAATCAATATCGATGGAATCTTTTTTAGGCATTTCAAAAAAGCCAAATTTTCCAAAAATTCTCCTTTTATTTTTTAATTTTAAAAATTTAGAAGTTTTAAAAATAAATATTGCGCCGTTTTCAACAAAATAATTTTTCATGTATTGTGTATTTTTTCGTTTTTTATAATTATAAGTTATAGATCTCAAACTTTTACTCCAAAGAAAAATATTATCTTTGTAAACACTAAAAATACTATCCAATTTATTTCTTTCATATTTTTTGATGCATCTATTTATATGAATGTGATTTCTCAAGGGTGAGGTAGGTTGAAGAATTAAAATATTTTCAAAATTACATACTCTTAATTCTTTTTCTAATAGATGCAAAATTAAATTTTCTATTGATGAATTATCGTCAGATAAAAAAGCAGGTCTTTTTAAAAATTTAATCTCTTTATATTTTTCTAATTTAGATTTTGCAAGAATCTTATTACTATCGGAGGAGACAACTATTTTTTTTTTAACTTTAATTTTTAATGACTCTTTTAGAGCAATATCAATCAATGAATATCCTTTAAACTTTCTTAAATTTTTATTCTTAATCCTCTTGGAATTTTTTCTTGCTGGTATAAGTATTAAATATTTCATAAATTTAAATTATGATTGATAAAAAAAAATTAGGGGTTATGCAAGGACGTTTAAGTAATGTGTTTAGAAACAAAATACAATCTTTCCCATTCTTTAATTGGAAACAAGAATTTAAACTTGCGAATGAAATCGGTTTAAGAAATATAGAATGGACAATTGACAACTATAAATACAAGAGAAATCCATTATTAACAATTAATGGAAATGAAGAGATACAATATTTAACCAAGAGATATAAAATAAAGATTCCATCTGTTACAGCAGATTTTTTTATGGAGGATAAATATTTTTATTATCATAGAATGAATAAATACTCTAAATTTTTTAATTTTTTAGATAAATGCTCAGAAAATAAAATTAACTTGATAGTTGTTCCATTAGTAGATAACTCATCAGTTAAAAATAATAAAGATTACTTAAAAATATTAATTGAAGACTTTAAATTTTTAGAAAAAAAATTAGACCGATTAAAAATTCAATTAGCTTTCGAAACTGATCTTGAGCCTAAATTAAATTTAGAATTTATGGAGTCATTAAATAGCAACGCATATGGTTTAAACTACGACATAGGAAATAGTATTGGATATGGCCATAATTACAAAACAGAATTTAAAATATTAAAAAAATATATTAAAAATATACATATTAAAAATAAAAAAAAAGATAAAACTTGCAATTTATTTTTAGGAGATGGGAATATAGAAAAAATAATAAATTATTTTCTAAACAAAGGTTACAAAAAAAATTTCATATTTCAGACAGCAAGAGTAAAAAAAAGACATTACGATATCATTAAAATATATTATAAACATTTTTCTAAAGAATGAATAAAAATTATACAATAATTACAGGTGGTGGAGGATTTTTAGCATATTTTTTTGCAGAAGCCATACTTGAAGAAAATAAAAATTTATTTTTAATAGATATTGATAAAAAAAAACTGATACAAAATAAAATAAAATTAGAAAAAATATTTAAACAAAAAATTAAAACGGATGTTGTAGATGTTACAAACCAAAGCTCAATAAAAAAATTTCTTAATAAAAATAAAAGTATTTTTTTCGATAATTTAATAAATAATGCCTCTAAGGATTTTAAAGTTAATAAAAATATTAGTTCAACATTTAGAGACATGACAAAAATATCTTTAAAGGAGTGGAACTCTTCAATAGATAGTAATTTAACAAGTTATTTTCTTGTTACTAAAGAAATAGCTAAATACATGAAAAAAAGAGAGAGAGGTAATATCATAAACATTGCATCAGAATTGTCAGTAATAGCTCCAGATAATAGAGTTTACAATAAAGGAAAAAATATTAAATTTTATAAACCTGTAACTTATTCAGTATGTAAGCATGGTGTTGTTGGATTAACAAAATATTTAGCATCAAGTTGGGCTAGTTATGGAATAAGATGCAATTCCTTATCTCCTGGCAGTGTATACAAAGATAAACAAGATAAATTTTTTTTAAGTGAAGTATCAAAGAGAGTTCCATTATCTAGATTAGCTTACCCAAATGAATTAAAAGACGCTATTAAGTTTTTAATATCAAGCAAAAATAGTTTTTGCACTGGACAAAATATTATAATTGACGGAGGAAGATCCATAATATGAGAGTTTTTACAATAGCTGAGATTGGCATTAATCATAATGGAGACATTGAAATTGCTAAAAAACTTATTAGACAAGCAAAACGATGTGGATTTGATGCTGTAAAATTCCAAAAAAGAACAATTGAGGAAGTTTATTCAGAGGAAGAATTAGATAGCGCTAGAGAATCTCCATGGGGAAATACTTTCAGGGATCAAAAATTAGGCTTAGAATTCGAAAAAGAGGAGTTTGATGAAATTAATGAGTTATGTAAAAACTTGAGTATAAATTGGGGTTGTTCAGCATGGGATATTAATAGTTATAAATTTTTAAGAAATTATAAATTAAATTTCAATAAAATTGCTTCTCCTATGTTAACAAATTATTCACTGCTAGAACATGTAGCTAGAGATGGTTTAAAAACCTATATTTCTACAGGAATGTCAACCATTGAAGAAATTGATAAAGCCGTTCAAATTTTTGAAGATGTAAATTGCAATTATGAATTAATGCATTGTGTATCTAAATACCCTTTTGAGGACCATCATGCTAATTTAAATGTCATTAAATTTTTAAAGAAAAGATATAAATGTTATGTTGGCTATAGTGGACATGAAAAAAGTGGTCAACTCATTTCTTGGTCAGCAGTAGCATTAGGAGCATCTTCCATTGAAAGACATATTACATTAGATAGAACGATGTATGGAAGCGATCAGTCAGCTTCTCTAGAAGAAGTTGGATGTAAAAAATTGATAAAAGGAATAAGAGTTATTGAAAATTCTTTTGGGGAGAGTCAAAAAACTATTTTAGACATTGAAAGAGAGACTTTAAAAAAACTCAAATACAAACCTTAATAATAGAATTTGTTTACATTTTGGTATAAATCTTTATTTGTCTTGAACCAATTAACAGTTTTAATAATACCTTCTTGAAAATTTACTTTAGGTTTCCAACCAGTAATATTATTTAAGAGTTTGTAAGAACCTAATAATAAATCAACCTCAGATGATTTTAAACGCTTTCTTTTTGGATCGGCTATAATTCTATTTTTTTTTTTAGAAATTTTTTTTACTAATTTAACTATCTCATCAATTTTATAAGACTTGCCAGTCGCAATATTTATAGTTTTTTTATTACATTTATTGTTATTTAAAATCATAAATACTGCACTGCATAAATCTGAAACATATGTGAAATCTCTTGAGGTATGTAAATTTCCAATATTAATTTTATTTGAAAACAAACATTGATTTATTATTGTCGGTATTACTGCTCTCATAGATTGTCTTGGACCGTATGTATTAAAAGGTCTGATTATGGTTGCATTTAAATTAAACGATTTAATATACGACTCAGTCAGTTTTTCAGATGAAATTTTAGAGGCTGCATAGGGAGATTGCGCTTTTAAAGGATGATTTTCATCAATCGGTAAATATTCAGCATTTCCATAAATTTCTGATGTTGAAAATACAATAGTTTTTTTTATATTTTTGTTTTTTAATGAATTCTCTAAAATATTAAAAGTACCAAGTATATTATTGTCTACGTAAGATCTTCTTGCTTGGTATGAATAAGGTATACTAATAAGAGCAGCACAGTTTATTACTAAATCAATATTTTTGGTTGCAATCTCAATAGAATTTTCATCTCTAATATCTCCAAAAATTAAATTAATTTTTGACAAAATTTTTCTGTTAACACTTGATAACCATCCAATATTATTAAATGAATTATACTGTATTAAGGCATGAACCTTAAATTTTTTTTTGTAGAAATATTCGACCAAATGACTACCAATAAATCCCTCAGATCCTGTAATAAGTACATTCATGATTTATTGTTGTATAATATATATATTAAATTAATCATATTAAATTATGAAGTATAATATTTTTGAACCAAATTTGACAAATAAAGAGAGAGTAATGCTTAATAAAGCATTCGATAAAAAACTTATTTCCACATATGGAAATTTTCAAGAAAAGTTTGAAAAAGAATTTAAAAAAATAAAAAAATTTAAATATTGTATTAGTTTGAACTCTGGTACTTCGGCATTACAGTTGGCGCTAAACGTTGAAGGGATAAAAAAAGATGATCTCGTCATATTACCCAGTTATACATTTGCCGCAACTGCTAACAGTATTATATATAATGGAGCTAAACCTTGGTTTTTTGACATTAATGAAAAAAATTTGTGCTTAGATCTTAAACAGGTTGAATTAACATTATCTAAAGACACAGTTAAAAAGGGTAAATTTTATTATCACAAAAAAACAAAACAACGAATATTTGGAATTTTAATTGTTTTGTCATTTGGAATTGTTCCAGACTTGAATTATTTAAAATTATTAAAAAGTAAGTTTAATTTAAAAGTTATTTTAGATGCTGCGGCAGCACATTTTGCAAATTCAAAAAATAAAATATCAAATTATGATTTTATTACATGTTATTCTTTTAATGGTAATAAAAATATTACTTCTGGTGGAGGTGGTATGCTTTGCACGAATAACATAAAGAAATTTAAAATTGTAAAAATTAAAAGTAATGTTGGAAAGAAAAATAAATATGAATATTCCAAAATAGGATACAATTATCGGCTTACTAATTTAAATGCATCTATAGGCTATGCGCAATTAAAAAGATTTTTGAGTTTAAAGACAAAAAAGCGCCAAATAAATTCTTATTACAATAAGAATATTAAATTAAATTACGTAGAAAAAAATAAATTCAATAAATTTAAGTTAGAATCAATATGGATTTATTATTTAATTTTAAAAAAAAAAAATTACTTAGTAAAAATAATTGAATTTTTAAAAAAAAAAAATATTGAATGTAGCAAATTTTGGGTTCCCTTACATACTCAAAAACCTTACAAAAAATATTTAAGTGAAGAAATGAAAAAAACAAATTCAATTTTTGATAAATTAATTGTTATACCATCTTCAACCTTTTTAAAAAAAATTGATTTAAAATATATTGTTGAAAAAATTAATTCTTTTTCTTAATAATTGAATTTGCTTTAAAAAAATTAAAACTTTTTGTTATTTTTGATTTCTGAATTAATACAGATCCTGCTCCAAAATAATTTGAGCTAGTAACACTACAATCTCCTAAAATTTTAGCACCTGGACCTATAAAATTATTTGAACCTATGTTTGAGCCATGGGAGATAATTGCATTATAATAGATTATATTATTATCACCAATTATTGTATTTGGCCCAATATAACAATTTGGACCAAGGGAGTTTCCTATACCTAATTTGGAAGTTTTTGAAATTACAGAATGAGGGTGATATATATTAATATATTTGATTTTTTTATATTTACTAATTATCTTTGATCTTTTTTTAATATCACCAATAGCAACATTAAAGTAATATTCTTGCTTAAACTCAAAATTATTCTCAGATAAAACAGGAAAGTCTATAAAAGTTTTTTTTAGCTCGTTAGAAATAAATCCTTTTAATGTATAAATCTTACTTAAATTTTTATTTGCAATAAACCAATCTGCAACTTCAGATGCATAGCCACCTCTTCCA
>MDTG01330056.1_pt1 | contig 10231 bp, 9 predicted proteins | sample 811421 | NCBI WGS metagenome assembly MDTG01 (sample SAMN05326645, study PRJNA326480) | marine metagenome | isolation source: seawater | place: Pacific Ocean: South East | collected 2011 | reverse complement strand
TATTCATTTTGTATACACGGAATACACAGTGTTAAATACATTTTTCTTATGGTTTAATAATGCCCCTAACGTATGATTCAATTTTATAATGACTCAAAAGCCATTATAAATTCCCTGCCATAGAAACCTTGTTCTATGCTGTATCGCCTATTCTTTTTCGAAACAGTTGGAACCGTTATTTGTGTTTTATATGTTCTACTTTTTTTCGTGCTGTTGCGATACAATTCTTTCTCCGATGTTTCCTTTAAATGCTTTTGTGTTTAAAGAAAATAAAAACAATATTACCGCTTACTATAATGGAAGAATTAGATTTGAGTTGGACACAATCGATTGTAGATGAATTGGAAAGTGAAACTTGTGCTCCGTGTATACAAATTGAGCAAATTCCGATTTATTGTGTGTTTATTGATGGTAAACAGAAAGTTGTTTCTATGAAAAAGGAAATCGTTCATTTAGAGAAAAGTGAAAAGGGCAATTATTTGTGCGAGTCTTCCTTATTGCATATGATCCAGAAGCATAAAAAGGGTCCTCATGATGCTCGCTATGGGTTCGATTGTTTGGAGATGTTCGGCATTCAAATGGAACCGTCTCAATTGCGTGACTTTTTAAATGATCCCGATGATTTTGTATATAAAAATAGTTATTCTATTCCTCAAAACATCTATATTGGACCCAGTGTATTTGTATTCCATGATTACCATTGTGGCTACATGTATTTTTACGAAATGGAGAAGATCATTGAGCCTCCTCCGTCTATTTTGAAAAAGGATACGAAGAAAAAGAAGCACACCAAAAAAGTGCGCATTTCTGATATATTACCTTCTCGGTATGGTGTGGCTGCTAATAAGACAAAGAGGAGTCATAGCAAAGAAAGTTAATGAAAACAATATAATAAAACGTGGTGTATTATGAAATAATGAGAACGGAAATTGTTTTTCCCAAGGGGGACTTCGGCTTGTCTTTGTGTAAATGTTGGGACTCGATTCACAGTGATTCGGAAAATCACGTTCCTATGTATTCTTTTTTGAAGCAATTGGATCGGAATTCGCCATCGTTTTTCACGTATTTGGAACAGGCTTTTGTAATGACGTTTTATGTGCGTGATATTTCACATGGTCTTGGTAAGCGCGCGTTGTTTTACGATCTTATTGTGCAATGGTATCGCGTATATCCACTTATGGCATCATCTATTTTGTCAATTGCATTGGAGAGTTATAAACCGTTTCCGTATGGTAGTTTCCGTGATTTATTTGGTTTATTAAATTACTTGAAATATGAATGTGGATTTCACGAAACACACGACTTTGTGGTTGACATATGTAATTATTTGTATCGTGCTTTTCGTAAGGAATGTATGTTTTTCCGCAATCACAAGAAAACGGATACGCCACTTATGAAATGGATGCCGCATGAAAAATCCCGCGGGGGCTGGATTTTTGCATTAATGGCCCATAAATATTGTAATATGTACGATGAATTTGGGTCTTTTTCGAGTTTCGACGTTTCTGACGGAAATAAACGTGCGTTTCGCAAGGTCGTTTCTCGTTTGCGAGGTTCAATGGACTTGGTCGAAACCATAATCACGGAAGATAATAATGTGTCGTATTCGTTTAATCAATTGTGCAATCCCAAGTATATGACTCGTTATGCGAAGCGTTTCCTTCAAACACAATCTTTTGATAGCGACCCCTATTTTCGGTATTTTTTGATGAAACATTTACATGCGCGATGTGACCAGAAGTTTTCTACGCAATATACTTTTCAGCGTATTTACGACATGCCGTATGTATTTTCGCAATGTTCAGGTAAACTCGTGAAACGGGGATTGGAAAACATACATCAAACAACTGACGTGTTGTATGAAACGTCTATGTTGCTGCATTTACTTTGGAAGAGTCATGTGCAATCATGGATTCGCAAATACCAGAACCACGAATATGATGTATTGCTCGCTTTTGATGAGCCTCTTTGTTGTCAATCATCGTGTATGAGTTTGGCGATTGCCATGTTGTTGAGTGAAACAAATGGTAAGTATTGTTTCTATTTTAATAATGGTTTTGCTTTGGAGAAGGTCGACTATGGTGACAAACCGACTTTTATTGAACGATTGCAATGTATTGTAACTATTTTGAAGCCTCTTATTATGCCATGTGTCTTTGCGGATCGAGCTTCTTGTTGGGATCTGGTTAAATCGAGTGATGAAGTCAATGTGGAGAAAAGCATAATGGTGTTTAAAGGAAAATGTTCTATGGAATCGTCCAGGCGGTTTGTTGGTCAAAGTGGAGATGGCGAATATAAAAATGAATCTCACGTATATGGTGCGGTTTTGGGACATAAACGATACGATTATGTCCGAAAACGTCTTGCGTTCTTTTTGCGTAACTAAGGATGTTGTTTTCTCAGATTCTTTTCGTTTATTATTTCTGCTAGTTTGTTTTTTTCTTGTGCTTTGATGCTTTTTTCGACGTTTGTTGGTGTGGTTATGGTATTATACATGAATTCTTCGAGTTGTTTGAAACTGGATTTTGTGATTCTTCGAAACAAGGTAGTGATTGTTTCCTTGCATTTTAATGATGTGGGTCGTTCACTTGGAATGGCTACTATACTTTCTTTCAACCATAATATATATTGTTTAAAGAAATGGACCGTTTGGAGATCGTTTGATGAACCTGTAAAGGTCATTTTGATTGTGTCTTGGAGTTGTTCTTGCACTTTCTTTGGTTTTGTAGGTAGTTCTTTGGTTTTGTAATCCAAGAAACTCACCATATTCGTGTTTTCCATAAAGGTTAACATCATGGCGTTGATGCTATAAGCGTCCCATGTGTTTTTTCTTGCTTGTAATTGTATCCAAATGTCTTTCCATGTTTTTTTTTCGCTTTCCCATGAGGAAATCATGGCATTGTATTTTGAGGAAAATTCGGTTAAGTCTTTTGTTGGAAATAGCTTCTTGCTTGAAAACAAGGTATTGTTTTCCAAGAAATCTTTTACAAGTCTTTTCATTTCAATTGCATCTGATCTGTTTATTTTTTCTTCCCATTTTGCTTCGTTTATTGGTGCATAACCCGTTTTTTCATTGTTTAATGGTTGGACTATTCTTGCTACAAAGGTAAGTATTTGTATGTCCATACACCAAGGTTTATAACATTTTGCGACAATACCAAATGGCTTGTTTTTGTTTGTCTTGTAGTTTGTGAAATCTAGATTTTCGCTTTTTACACTGAGTCCGAAATCGATCAACACAAATACTTTGTTGGATTCGTGATACATAATGTTGTTGGATTTGATGTCGTTGTGTATTATTCCGTTTTTGTTTAATAAATGCACACTTTCCAGTAAATATAGATGTATACTAATGAGTTTGGTTATAAATGTTTTCATTTTGGAAGGATTGTTCTTTGTTTCGATTAGCGATTTGTTGAAATAGTCGGCAAGTGTTTCGTTTCCAATATAGTCCATTGTATTGGATACAAATTCTTTTTGCAAATTGTTTTGCACAACGTCACATTGTTCCAGGTCGTTGTCGTTTATTTGGGAAATGTTTATTTGATGCGAATCAAGCAAAGGTCCGAAAAAGAAAGAATAATTTGGAATGGCTGCTACTTTTTTCCCGATTTCTACTTCGTTTTTTGTTTCTGCATTGTTTTCTTGGATTTTGCTTACTTGTGTATTGTTTATTTTTCCTTTGTGGGTATTATCAAATAGCGGCGGTGTATATACACAACCATACGTTCCTTTTCCTAATAATTTTGTTTCTGGTTTTTTATTAGGCATATTATTAGGCATATTATAATATTGTCATATATTTATTAGGTGAAACCCAGGTTTCCCCTATGACCCCTTCCTTTTTCTTATGTCCGGCTAAGGAAGGTTTTAAAGGAAACCTAGGTTTCCTTTACTATTAGGGGGATTCTAAGTATCCATCCTCTAAAGGGGAATCTAAGTCCTGTTCCTCTAAAGTATGTAAATTCCGATATAAGAAATAGGATGGTTTTAAAGGAAACCTAGGTTTCACCTAGAGGGTTCATTTCTAGAAAATATCCAGAAATAAACATTATGGTCTCGCTATCTATAGGAATTGAACCTATGGCCTCGCGATTAACAGTCGCACGCTCTAACCAACTGAGCTAAGACAGCTTTCATACGTCGAAACGTTTTCAGCAGGAGATAGTTTTGATCTATCAACCTTTAGGGTGGGGAACCCTAATGCGCCTCCATTGCGCCATCCCGCTTTTCATTCAGAAATAATATTTGCCTTTTGCAAGCCCCCTGTTTACTACCTCGCTTACAAATGTGAGACCCCATTTACAGATTTATTGTCTTATACATCGATTTGTATAACACGGTTTTTGGTTTTTTATTTTTATAAACCTGTATATCGATCTCTCCTTCCCTTAGAGCTCTTACCCGGATTTGAACCGGGGTTTTGGGATTCAAAGTCCCAAGTGATAACCCCTACACTATAAGAGCAACCACATATTTTCCATTTTATTTACACTTTTTACACTCTATATACACATTATTGTAATAAGGAGTCGGCTTTAAACACTTTTCTATTTATAATATAAATTTATAATGGTAAAACGAAATGTCAATATGGTTTTCAGTAATCCGTCTAAAAAGGTTCGTCATAATAGTACTACAACAAGCTCTCCCTTTGAACAACCTTCTGGGTTTTCCATTTATTTGGAACCCGTATTGAATCCCTATTGGAAAACATATAGCGAAATACTAACATTGAGTAACATGCCACCCGGTCCTTTACGTGAAATGGTCATGCTTGTCGATTTTCCACGGTTATCGCCTTTTCGACCCAATAGCGGCCCTTTTTTCAACGGACAATCTTGCGTGCCGTGTATTATGCGCTATCCTGCATCTGCGATTGGTTCCGCTTTTCGCAATGAAGAATCCTTTTTACGCGCTGATGATATTAGTTCACTGTTTTCGTATTTGATCGACAATGGCTATCAAATCCAAGACCGACTTACAAATATGATGTTTGAAGGAAACATCCCAACGGGAAATATGCGTACTTCTGGTAATCGTAAATTGGTCGCAATTGTTCGTTATGTAAACTCTTAAGTTATTCGCTCAAAACATTGTATTTTCATATATGTTATGTTATATGAAATTCCTCTTTATGATGACATCCTTATTGTTTAGTTTGTCTTCTTTAGGCGCTTTTCGCAGTTCTTCATTGGTAATGCGTGCCAAAAAACCCAGTGTATCGATTCCTCTAGACGGTTATGGATCTACGCGCGCCATGGCTCCTTTGTATAGCCCACGAGGAGTCAGTCAGAAAAAATACGTGAAATTGTTGTCGAATAATTCGGTTGACGTGGTTGTGTGTTTAGGTCCCGCGGGAACAGGAAAGACGTTGTTTGCCTGTGCGACTGCCGTGCAGGAATTACAGGCCGGAAATATCCAGAAAATTGTTTTGACACGCCCCGTGGTCCCTGTAGAAGAGGACATTGGGTATTTACCGGGAAATATGATTGCCAAAATGAATCCATGGACGCGTCCTATTTTCGATATATTGGAGGAGTTTTATAGCGTAAGGGACATTGACAATATGTTGAATTCAGGCGTGATTGAAATTTCTCCGCTGGGATTTATGCGTGGGCGAACCTTCAAACGTGCATTTATTATTGCCGATGAAATGCAGAATTCTTCGCCCAATCAAATGCTCATGTTGGCCACACGTTTGGGCGAAAAATCTAGGATGGTCGTTACCGGTGATTTGAAACAAAGCGATCGTATGGAGAGCAATGGGTTATTGGATTTGATGCGGAAAATAGAGGCGTTTAAAGGAGAACGCGATTTGATTCAAATGGTTTCGATGGGACAAGGTGATGTCCAACGCAGTGAAGTTGTGTCCAAAATATTGGAAATATATGAGGGCAATGTTCAGGAAAAAGAAGAAGAAGATCATGAAGAAAAGGCAAGGAGATTGAAAATAGTGGACGGGTTCTAGGACTCTTGGCATATTGGAGGATATTCTTTGTTTAACAATTTCACAAAGGGTAGTTTATCGCAAAGGGTAATCGCCTGACATAGCCTTGCCACATCACTATAAGCATAATGCGTGTTGTTTCGCAGTTCCCAGAGAGATAATAGGTGGGCTTTTCCGGTCCATAACTTTATTGTATATTCAATATCTACATATCGTATGTCCATATATAGATTGTGAGGAATAACAATGTGAAAACGATCGTTATTTTCGTGGTCTTCGTTTTCCAATAATACTTTTAGAAAATCACTTTTACATGCATCATTGTACGAGAGGACGAATGACTTATTCAATTCGTCACAATGCGTCGAATAAGGAAAAGATAAGTATACACTTTTCGTGTTCATAATGGGGATTAATATTGTTTTAAGGAGTTGCTTTCTTTCAATTTTATTTTGTAGTGGCGATATTTTCATTAGGAAAAAATGTAACTAGGTTATAACTATGAATTTTAAAAACTATGTGGAAAATATTTCGTTTCAACGTTTAAAGCGTGCATATAATACTTCTGAATGTCCGGTGTGTTATTTACCTATTGAAACTACTCAAAACATTGTATTTGGATGTTCACATAACGCATGTTCGAAATGTGTGATGGTATATTTAGAAAACGCATTTACGAATGAAAAACTGCCTTCGTGTTTTTTATGTCGAACACCCATGTGTTTGTTTGATACGCGTAATCGTGGCTTTAAATGCCGTGTTCATGCTTTATTGGAAAAAAATCGGTCTATTAAGAGAGATGAGGAGGTTTTAGACAATTTATTTACAAATACGAATGATCAACCGCTAACGGAAAATGCCGATGAAATGTATCGAATTCAGAATGAACGTCGACTTGTTTTTATTCGAACGTTCAATACAAGGAGACGTCCTTATTCGATTATTATGATTTCTATGGGGAGTGTCGCGTTTTTTTACTTTTTTATGGCATTTTTGTGGAAATATTTGTGGGAGTGACACGTGAGTGATATTATTTGTTTGAAATAGTTTGTATTTTTAGTGTATTACAATGTTACAAATTGCTCATCGTGGTTATTCACACAAATTCGGCGACAACAATATTGTGTCGTTTCGCGAGGCGGTAAATGCGGGTTTTGATATGATTGAACTCGATGTTCAGTTCTCTTTAGATGATGTGCCCGTTATTTTTCACGACATATATGTAGACGGGAAATATGTGCGTGAGTTGGATTGCGAAGAACTTTCCTTAAAACATAATGTATTAACACTGGAAGCTTTTTTACGCGAATTTGCGAATTGCGATATTGATTTGTTTTTCGATATTAAAGGTGATGTCGGCGTTGTAGAGAAAGTCTTGGAATTGGTTATGGTGTGGGTTTTACCTGAACACAGGGATCGGATTTATATTAGCAGTTTTAATCGGAAAATAGCGCGTGGTGGTGGTGTGCATATGGGATTTACGAGCGATAATACGTTTCATTTAGACGAATGGGCGTCTTTGTTGGAGAGTTGTGTGTGTGATTTTGTTTGTTTACATTGGACTGCATTGGATTGTAACACGATTTCTTTTTTGAAGAGTCGAAATGTGAAAATCTTTTCGTATACGTGTTGTGATGCCTTTGTGGAGAATCACATGAAGAAATTTGATTTGGATGGTATTGTGACTAATTATGTATTGAAATGAGTGGGTTTCCTTTAAACATTATGTATATTGTTTTGAGGTGTTGAGAGAGGTCCTATGAGAAGGAACCTAACATTGGATTTTTCTGTGTAATATAGAATTTAAAACGAAATTTCCAAGACAATTATTTATATTTCCAAAAAAGCCTTGAAAATGGATTCATTTGACGTGTTGTGAAAGGTTTCCTTTAAACATTATGTATATTGTTTTGAAGAATGGTTGAGAGAAGTCCTACGAGAAGAAGTCCTATGAGAAGGTTTCCTATGAAAAGAAGTCCTATAAAGAGGTCTTGAGAAGGAACCTAACATTGGATTTTTCTGTGTAATATAGAATTCAAAAGTGAAATTTCCAAGACAAATACCCTTATATTCCCAAAAAACCATCAAAAATGGACTCTTTTAATAACCTCTGTCCAGAAATGAGTGGCACGGGAAAATGTCCAAGAGAGAGCACCGAAAATGCATGGTTTTCCAAGACAAGGAGGAGTTTCGTATGCGCCCCTTCGGGACTCGAATGCGAGTGTTTCTCTCGAAATGAGACATGTTGATCCATGTCACATAGATGCATGATTTTCCAAGACACAGTGTTAGTGGTATTCGCCCCTTCGGGGCTCGGGCTTCGCCCCAGAAATGAGTGGCACGGTGTTTTGATAGATATGTGATCAAAAAAGCCTGAAAAATCCGGAAAATTGAAAGGTCTTTTTTGAGTAGTATTTAATAAACCCTTAACCAAAACAAGTAATTAAAATGTCCGCAACAACTCCTATTCAAGTAACCGAGAAGAAAGCTCGCAAGCCAACTCTCTCTGCCAAGTATTCCAAGTTCATGGTATTTGGATACAATTTTGTACAAAGCCTTCGTGCAAGTGATATTCTGAACGACGAAGGTTTGGAAAACGCTTATGCGCAATTGAAAATGTTTGATACTGTAGATACACAATCCGAATTTTACGAACAATTCCTTAGCCAAAGTGGCGAAAGTGGCAGGGTAATGCGCAAATTCATTATCCAACGCAACAAACCCCCTAAGGCTCCTCGTAAGCCTCGTGCTAAAAAAGCTGCTGCTACTACTGAACCTACTACTACTGAAACAACTACTACTACTACTGAACCCGCCAAAGAAAAGAAACCCCGCAAACCTCGCACGAAGAAAACCACGGAAGTTGTCCAAGACACACAAAACGATGTTATTAGTGAAATCGTTGCCGCTGCAAATGCCGATCCTCTTGAAAATATCGCTGTTGAAACTACTGAACCTGCTGTTAAGGAGAAGAAAGCCCGCAAACCTCGTGCTAAGAAAACGACTGAAAAGAAAGCAACTGAACCTGCTACTACTCCTGAAAAGAAATCAACTGAACCTGTAAAAACGCCTGAAAAGAAAGCCCCCCGTGCTCCTAAGAAAAAGGCCGAGAAAAAGGTTGAAACCCATGTTGAAGTAACGCCTCCTTTCGTTGAATCCGAAGAACTTGAAGAAGAAGAAATCGTCACACAAGAGATCGTGATTGGCGGTGAAACCTATTTGATCGATGGCGACAATATTCTCTATTCTACACAAACACATCTAGAAGTTGGAACGTATAACCAAGATACAAAAGAATTTTCTCTAAACGCTTGAAGATTTAAAATGGGACATTTTGAATCTTTCAAGAGTCAGATACCAGTAACGAATTAAAATCCAGAACACCGAAGGCGTTCCATTTTAAATCTTCACTGGTATAAACGCTTAACTTATTCTGTATTCTTCCCTTGTAATTTATAATAAAAAATATTTTTTTAGGTGAAACCAAGGTTTCCCCTATGACCCCTTCCTTTTTCTTATGTAAGAATCTTTTGTTAGGGTTCCAAATATGGATTTACAAGAGAAAAATGCATTACATTTGGGGATGTTTCTCTTGGAGATTTCATTATAAATGTTGCAAAGAGGGTTCCTTTAAACATTATATTGTTCTGTTATCGGGTTTCTTTTTATAGATTTCCAAGACAAGAGTATACTATGCATTGTTTTTCATGAACATTGTATACACGGGCGGCGAAGCCGCCCTTTAACCCCTCCTTCGGAGCGGTGTCCGACCCAGAAATGAGTGGCACCACCAGAAATGAGTGGCACGGGAAAATATGTATTTCTCTTTTATTTAATTATTTCGCTCTGTAATTATATAAACGTAACTTCTAGATTTCATTAATCAAAAATGGCAGGGGGTTTCAAAACAGCACAAAAGTATAATAATCTTTACAAGAAGAAAAATAACAACAAGGACTATAAAGTCACCGAAAAATTCAGAGGTGGAGGCTTTTCTAGCAGTGTTATTCATTGGGATTATACATTACGAACAAAATACGGTATTAAATTAAGTGATTCAAATAGAGGTCATTTATTCAATTATTATAGAGAAAAATACTTGTGTCATCGCTTGGATCCAAATGAAGTAGTCAATTTTAAAGAATACACCGAGGAAGAAAATAAACTTATTGAACAAGAACTTATCAACTACAATTCGAATACGGGTCAATTGATTTATTCTATTGATAAAACACACTCTCCTCATTCGAAAAAGCTCACCAAAAATAGAAAACAAGATCG
>MDTG01228320.1_pt1 | contig 10231 bp, 6 predicted proteins | sample 811421 | NCBI WGS metagenome assembly MDTG01 (sample SAMN05326645, study PRJNA326480) | marine metagenome | isolation source: seawater | place: Pacific Ocean: South East | collected 2011 | reverse complement strand
TGGGATTCGAGGTGAGCGATCAGGTCGCCAAGGATTCTGGAGCTAGAACTGTATGGATCGGACCGAAAGCAATCGATGCAGGAGGGATGGATCTCACACCTGGACTCAAAGGTGACGAATTGAAAAGGATGCAAATTCACTACCCGTCAACCCGAGCTGTACGAAGCCTCAGACTCGCTGGTGGGCAGGCTGGAGCCGTAGTGCTCAATGTACCAGGTGTTCGTTCTCATCGGAATTCAGATATGGTTCAATACAGTATTCTACTTGATCTCCGTGAGTTTCCAAGTGCAACACCGAGGGCCTATGTCCTAAGTCCAGATTCTTCCGAAATCGAACATTGTAATGTGTTTAGAGGAGACCATTACGAAGTTGCTGGGACCCAGACAATTTGTGCAATCTGTCTAGGAAATATCAACGATGTATTCACTTCTTTCAGAAAAGATCGACGAGCGCGTCTAAACATGTTCCTGAATCATCTACAGAATGTAATGAATTCACCAAATCCGAATGACACAGCAAGGAGCGTCTGACTAGAGGGAAGAGGTATGAGGGGAATCACACGTAATGATTTGAAGATCCTTCGGATTGATTGGCCAAGCCTATTACCCGTAGGAGGATTGGCATCTGAACCATATGTAGGAGCATTCGTTATTCATATCAAAAACAGGGATGAACGCGATAATCATCGTATCTTCATTGATATCCGGGAAGGGCTCCAAAGAATGCCGGTAGCATACCACCTTAATCCAAAATCAGCCGGGGCGAGGTACATTATCCAAGGTGGTACAAGTGGTGCTAATTACGACAGAAGCCAACGTAACTTACCCGGAACTAACGAACCAGCGTATTGGATTTGTCAAGGTGCTTTCGAGTCCATCTATCTTGCAATTGAACCCACAGTAGGGGCTCGAATCGGGGCGTTCCTGAATCACATCGCATCCGTGCTAAACTCTTGAGGAATCAGAATGGAACATCGACATCACAGACAGATTGGACTCGTTAATCAAATGAGTATGGCAAAAATGCGAATCATGATGTCAGGATCTAGTAATATGATTGGTCATACTCTAATCCAACTCGAAGCCCTGGGAGCTTGTCAGATTGGTCAAGGGATAGTCTCGATTGATGTAAATCCCGATTCAGTAGTATCTCCTGTTGTTTCATGGGGTCTAGGAATCTCAGATTCTATTGATTATCAGACTCTCAAAGAAAGATTGATCGAACGAGGCATGGATGTACGATTTGGGCGCAATACAGGGGTACACTTCCATTTCCAAGATCCCGAATATCCTACAACTGATATTGATGCTGATATTCACTTTATCCGTTGGAATGGGGCTGCATCTGTTGGGACAATGCCTCAGCATCCATTGGGTAAGTCGAAGGATACCTTAATCGATCGATGTCTAGATATCATGCTCGCAGCGACTGCAGCACATCTCGCTATCCGATGGATTGGAGCTATCCGGTCAGAACCCATCGTAGATCGATGGCTAACACTCACATTGAGAGTGGAGGGAGTTGAACCAGAGGAAGCCATCCGAATGATCCGGAGCCCATACGGAAATCCGACTGCGACTGCTCTGGATGATGACGACGGATCATTGGTCAGAATCAGAGTCCCTCTAGAAGAGACGCCGATGGGAATCATGGATTCCATCGACCATGATATGCAGGATATCTGGCGCCCTGATTCAGATTTTCGAATGGATGTAGGGCCGCTAAAGATGCAATATCATAGAGGACAACCGATTGGTGCAGGACTTGACATTCCTGAATCGATTCAAATGAATGCTGTTATTCTCGGTGCTGGAGGGCTTGGAAGTTGGGCATCAATGGCAATGCTGGATGGTCTCTCTGGGGATTCAAAGATTGATATCGTCGATTCCGATCTTGCAGTGGATATTCACAATCTCAATCGACAAGTTCTGTATTCAGAACGCGATCTTGGCCTTCCAAAGGCTGTAATTGCTCAACAAAGACTACGGGAACTACGTCCTGGAATCGATATTCATGGCCACATAGATAGACTCGACACAAGTCATGTGCATACTACTGTACATATTGAGGGGGACCTAAGTTTGGAAGACCTTGTCGGAGAAAATTCAGTTCTTGATTCGACAGAATTGACCAATATTTTGGATTCGATGGAAATCGGATTCGCATGCTTAGATAACCAAGCAGCACGAACCTTGCTCAATACCGCATGTGTACAAAATGGAATTCCTATGATTAACGCAGCAAGTGAAGCGATGACTGGAATCGTAGAAATCCTAGACGATGACGTATGCATGGTCTGTAGATATGGAACTGGAGAAGCTTGGCGGACAGAGCGTATCTCCTGTACAGAAACCGGAACACGCCCTGTGGCATCCATAGTCACCACGACCGCTTGGACTGGAGCCGCACAAGCTGCCTTCGGACTGCTGAGACAATCCGGTTTGACCATCTCCAATGATGGAATGCGTTCTGGTGCTGAATGGTCCTCTGGACTTGTGAAAGGGCGCGAAGTAACACGTCTACCTTGGCATCTAGATTCGTGCGATAAACATCTGGATCCACATCATGAACTAGAATCCGAGGGGATGAGCCCCACAGTCACAACGAAGGGAGTTGAAGAGACATGAGTACACTCACCATCCGAGAAATACCTGCACAATTCGCCCATCGAGGTATCGGGATCCTTCATCCAGCAACAGCAATCGAAGTTGGAATCAAGAATGGCGATATTGTAAATCTGAATGGACGTCGAGAAACTGGAGTCAGGGTCCGACTATCAGAAGATGCTGATCGTAAATCGATTCATCTAGACGCAACTGAACGATTGAACATTGGGCTTACACCTCTCGAAGATGTCGAATTTGAAGGGATCCAGATGGCGCAATTGAGGAGTTTGACTCTTGCATGCGTCGGCGGTGATGCGCCTCAAAATGCTGATCAGATTATTGGACGCACTCTTCATTCAAGAACGGTTCAGAAGGGAGATCATTTGACGTTTCCAGCAGATGGAGGTATACTGGAATTCCAGGTGGAATCTGTCAGGCCAAGAAATGGTGGGATTATTGGCCAAAATACAAATGTACGAATCTCAGGAAGGCCTGCTAAACGACCTCTCGCCCATACTGGTGATGTCTCCTTCGCAGATATTGGTGGCTTGGATGATGCTATTGATTCTCTCAAGCAGGTCGCTGTAATGCCATTGATACATCCCGAGATTTTCACTCGAATCGGAAGACCGCCAATTCGAGGTGTACTTCTACATGGAGAACCAGGAACTGGAAAGACATTGCTTGCAAAGGCATTGTCGAGAGAATGTGGGTGTAACTTCATTCCAATCAGTGGTCCTGAACTAATGTCAGGAATAGTTGGTGATTCAGAAAAGAGAATCAGAGATCTATTCGAACGCGCAAAACGAGAAGCACCCACGGTCATCTTCATCGATGAAATCGATTCAATCGCACCTGATCGATCGGAACTACGTGCAGGCTCTGTCGAAGGACGAGTAGTTGCTCAGTTGCTCACAGAACTCGATGGCATGGAAGATAGAGGTCAAGTGGTTGTAATCGGTGCAACAAACTGTATCGATGATCTGGATAAAGCAATTCGACGTTCAGGACGTTTCGAACGAGAGATTGAGTGTCCTGTTCCCGATATTGAAGGTCGATATGATATCCTTCGAGTTCATACCCGTCCTATGCCACTCGAACAGGATGTTAATCTAGAGGATATTGCACGAGAGAGTGTCGGTTTCGTCGGATCAGACCTGGATCAACTATGCCGTGAAGCAGGATATACTGCGGCTGAACGTTACTTCGAATCAGATCAACTCTCAGGGGGTGATATACTCGATGTTGAACAACTATTCGTTGAACAAGATGATATGATCAGAGCAATGCATAATGTGATGCCTTCGGTTCGACGTAGTCATCAAATCGATGTGCCGAAGACCACATTTGAGGATGTTATTGGCCATGAGGGGGCTAAGGAGGTACTTCGAAGGAAGCTTCTCTCACCAATACACAATCCTGAACTCCATGAGGTAGCTGAACTTCCTGTTGGCTCAGGTGTAATACTACACGGCCCTCCAGGTAATGGAAAAACGATGTTGGCCAGAGCAGTTGCAAATGTTGCTGGCGCACAGTTCCTATCTGTGAAAGGACCAGAACTAATCTCAAAATGGCAAGGTGAATCAGAAAAGGCAATTCGAGTACTCTTCGACAAGGCGCGAAAGATGGCGCCATGCGTACTCTTCTTCGATGAATTCGACAGTTTAGGTGTCGATAGGAGCCGAATTGGTGCAGGTCAAGGGTCGATGGCACAAATTGTCAATCAATTGCTAACCGAAATCGACGGTGTAGATCAACGGGATGGTGTGATGTTGATTGCTGCAACGAATCGACTTGATCTTCTAGATCCTGCTCTGATGCGAATGGGACGATTTGGAATTCAGATTCTAATCGATCGTCCTTCACGAGATGATTACGTACACATTCTTCAATCTCATATTGGTAATGTGCCAATTGATGAGAATATCGATCTCAATGAAATTGCCCTTTTGATTCCGGATGATCTATCAGCTTCTGACCTCATGGGAATCGTTGTTCGAACGAAAGAGAATGCTATTGATCGTCACAAGGATCTAAATCTTGAATCAACTAATTTTCAACTCGAAAGGGCAGACTTCCCTTGGTAATTGGAGAATTGGTCTGGATTGCTTGATATAGAGTAACGAAAGTTCTCTCTGAGTGGATCTTCAGGTTATCATGGCACTTCCCATGACGCGGAATGGTGTTGGTCCAGTAAATGATGACCTCACTCCGGAAAAACAAGCCAGCAATATCTGGACTTTCAATCAACAGATGGGGCTTATCGCCAAACACTTCGAAAATAATTCAATAAATGGAGTCACATTTCTCACAAACAAGCGCCCTGTGAACCCTCAAGATGTGGAGAATAGGGTCGCAGAATATAGAAGGCACCTGGCAGAAGCTAGTATTCTAGTCGATTCGCTAGATGGAATTGACCCAATGATTGATCGTGCAATATCGGAAGATGATAAAGATAAAAAAATCGAAAGCATGATCCTAAGTTTACTTGATGCTCTGAGGTTCATTATTTCCGAGCATCAAGGGCGGCATATCGTATTTTTAATTCAAGGAACTAAATCACTTATGATGGTCCAAACTTTCGTTGCCCGATTAACAAAAAATATTCCAAATCTCTCATTTATTCATCTGGATATCCCCCCCTCGGGTGAACCTTGTAATCTGAGAAATCTCAGTACCACATTGTTTCCATCTGTAGAAGCTTCAGATAGGCAGGTGCACTATGTTTCACCGAATGAAGAGAATAGTGAGTTTTTTTCAATCAACAAGAATGACAGCAAAATGTACCATCTAATGAAAGATGATTACGTCCAAAAAATTGGCCTTGGGGAAGACACAAACCCTACTGAAGCGGAATTTGATTCACCGACTAGACAAGGAGTACAGAATACGATTGGGAAAATGAGGGAACTGGGATTATTGGACGATGAATCGAAGTATACGCCACATGGAGTAATTGTGAGAGCTGCCCATGCGGGGAGGCCAATTCGCCCACCGAATAGCGACCCAATCGGGAAAAAGGGGTTTCTAATACCAATTGGAATTGAGAATTATAATCCAGACGGAACTGATACTATTGAGGAATATATACAGAAAAAGGCATTAAAATTCATCAGGCAAATTAGGAACATGCATGATGTTGAATTCGTGCAACCAATATTCATTCACACCCATGATAATGCCACCACTGGGATCTATAATATCTCTGAATTACCAAATGATTTTGATATATTGAAGAGTAACATCGATGGTATCTATCATCAAATTGATGAAGAAATAAGAATGATGAATACCGACTACGTCTGCCAAGTACTAGATCCACGTGTGATGGTAATTGGTACTGAATCTATTGAGAATATGGCAGCTGGATTACTACATATTTTGTGCTGTCTTCCCAAGGAAAGTGAAGGAAGTACAATCAATTGGAATATCTTCGCTTCAACTTGGGTTGGAGTAAGTACTGTAGTCGCGGCTGATGCCATGATTACAATGCAAATTCCATCCATTAGCCCGTTCAGAGAACCTGTAGGCCCTTTAATTCCTGCAAGGACAGCAATTCCATGCTCAAAAGAACTTCTCGTAGAACTACGACGTATCGAATTACTCCTTTCTCTAAAATTCAATTCTCTTTCAAGTGAAAGAGGATTTTCATGTATCCTTGCGGCGACTTTGGTTCACAACGATTCTACAAACCCAGAATCTTGTTTGAAAGGACGATTCCGAGAAGGCACGATAGAACAAAGATTCAACGATGTAGCTCTTCCTAATTGGGAGGGGGCAAGAAAGAAGATAGATGGATCTCTGAAAGATGACCTGAGAAACTTTGGCTGGATAGAATTCCAGGATAAAGGCAATGCTCGTCTTCTACGCGAAGGACGGATTCTCGGACACGTTCTTGCATTACATACAATTGATGGTTGATTTTTATGGGTGTCCCATGCAAAAAAGATTGCAGACACTATAACGAAGCCAAACAGAATATCAATCGGCTGGAACCAGATTGGGAATTGGCTTTCAAGGAACATGATTTTACTGTTCCAAGAGCAGAAATCCGATTGTACAAATGTCCAAGTGAAGACTGCGAAGGAAACAGACCAAGGAAATGGCGCCGATTAAATCACGAAATCGTGCAAGAGTACCTTACATGTGAATACTGCAATAGAAAGTTAACTCAAGCGAAGAAAGAGAGAGAAGAGGGAGTTCTGGATCAAATACCTCAAGAAAACGATGATCTTAATCCCTGTCCTAACTGCGGTAGTGATGATTTTGATTATTCTGACACCTCCGAGGTGAGTTGCAAAATCTGTGGATTCGTGGACAAGGAAAGGGCCTACGAAAGCAATGTTTCCAAGTCAATTAATATTGTAAATGTTCGATGGGATTCGGACGAGAAAGGGAAGAATTACTGGAAAATGGAGCGTTTATTGGAAAAGGAAATCAACAAATCAGACGCTGAGAAGAAGACAGCAAATGAACGACGTGCCAATTACGATAGGTTAGATGTAGAACGGATTGTTTCTGGAGCAGATACTCATCGATTGATCAAAATACAAGAATTGTGTGGGGCAACAACTGAAAATTGGCCTGAAATGGCTAAGGTAGCTCTCGGTCGAGGTGTTTCTAATCTCCCACCAAGATACTGTCAATGTCGAAAATCGATACAAAGTCAAGGACGATCGAGAATGATTCTCCACCTCCATCAGATTCTACAAGGAAGAGGGAATTTCAACAGCATAAGTGAAATGTTGAGCGTTGCAGGAGTCCATCCGAGATATTTTTCACGTTTCATAAATTCAGGACTTGTGGGTGATCATCTACCATTTCTAAATCTAAGTCATGGTCGAGAGCTATTGAGCCAAGCAGTCCCTTTGTTGATTGGTTCAGAAGATTCACCAAAAATCGACAATTTACTGTTAGACAGGATTCAAAAACAATTTGATGCGTTGGTTTATTCTGAACAATTTTTCATATCTTGTAACCTAGAAAAAGGCCTTTGGTCATTCAAAAATAACATGCAACCATACGCACGGGAACATGGCTACATTATCATGATGATTCCCTATGCAATTGCTATAACTCGAGGAATTCGTGACGTATATGGCCAGGGTATGTTTAGACAACTTACCCGTAGACTAGGAAAAATAGCAATGTCTGACGCACGGTTCACTGGGGGGGAACTTCACCCTGAACCTGAATGGATAGATAGAAACTAGAATCCTAGAAGGAAATAGGGGCAGTTAGACCGTCTAATAATACCATGTCAGAAAACAACCCAGAAAACAACCAGGAAAACACACAGCCAACATCTGAAAGTAATGAGAATATCGTTTTGCAAGCCACTGGTGAAATCGTAAATCAATGGATCGGACTCGGATCCGATGCAGTATTGTGGACTCATCAATATGTAGACGCTGATGCTGCATTCAGTGCGGCTTTGATGCTTGTTCTCAATCCTGATGCTCAATTGGAATTTCACTCCTCTGACGAAGTTGCAGATGAACCCCATGTTTTGGCTGTGGACATGATGAACGGGGCATATGCCGTTAAGGGATTGAAGACTGGTTCTGCATTCGGAGCCCTACTCAAGGTATTGCATGAGAATCAAGAGATGCGTGTAATGGTTAAGACACTTCGTCCATGGGCAAATCAGTTGAATCAAACCGATAGTGGAAAGAAGGTCAAGGATCGTGTTGTCCTAGCCGATCTCGTAACCAACTGGCGTGCAGTAGGTTTAGATGATCTTGAGATGGTTAAGCGTGCACTGGAACTAGTACTTGGGCGTGTAATCACAGCAAATAAGCGTGATAAGAATCGGCTGCTGAGTAAGGAAATCCCAATCAATGGAAAGGTTGCAATCATCAAGGGAGAAAATGGGTACAACGTACGGGAATTGATGAATCGTGGTGCTCTAATCCTTGTTCATGAGTCGAAGCATGGTCATTGCGTACGCTTGACATCGAAGGCTCAATCCCTGGGTCTAAATCTCACAGAAGTTAGCAATAAGTTCCCAAAGAATTGGTTTGCCCACGAAGCTGGTTTCCTCCTCGCTTTTGGAACTAAGAAGGCTCCTAAGCTCTACCAAGAATCTGGAATCAATCTGAAGAACATCGTTGAAATCATGAATCAATATGCAAATCAGGTGGTGGAAGCTTGAGACGTACCTCTCGACAGGAAGGCTTGGTCCATCAAGACAAAGTGGAGCAACTTCGAATTGCATTAATTGGTACATCTCAAACGCTGTTCGATCAAATTCGAACAATGGCTCAATTAATGGGTATCGAAAACATGGGAGTTAATCCTGAAAACGCTGATGTGGTTATTGTCCAACATGGAAATGAACCGATTGGGAAAAATCTGATTCACTATGATATCGCTGAGAATGGATTTTACCTAGGCCATCGTCCATCTGATTTCAAGACCGGTTTACCGAGTCAAATCCAGAAACATGGTATCGAAACTATCCTTGCAGGTTGCATCCTCCAAGAGGTACTCCGCATTACTGGCTGCATTCGAAGAATGGAGATTGTAAAGTCTACAATCCAGGTTAGAATGAGAGTGGATCCATCTAGTCTCAATCTAAATGAAAATCCTCTCGATTCACATCAGGCAGTAATGGATGGTGTAATCCAAAATTCACGTACAAGAGAACGAGTCGAAGATAGTGAACACATCGCACTACTGATTCGATTGGATGAGGATGATGAACTCGTACGCTCACTTCTAGACCGCGTTGATTTGAAAGAACACCTGTCTTTCGAAGCAGTAGAACCTGCTGATATCCAATTGAGTATCCCAATTCAGACAGAGATCCGAGAAAATTCCCACATCATGATTGCAGGTGCAGGTGCCCTTGGGACTTGGGCCATGGACACTATCGGTAGAGGCCTCGAGAATGAAGATTTCTCCATGACAATCGTAGATCCGGATCAAGAAGTAGAATTACACAATTTGAACCGTCAAATTCTGTATTCTGGAGACGATCTTGGACGACCAAAGGCTCCTGTGGCAGCGGAACGAATGCAAGAAATCGCTCCATCGTGTACCGCTAATGGATCATCTTCGAAGATTGGTCTTCCAGATCTTCATGCCATCTTTACAAAGGAAGAGGATTCTGATTTTTCAGAATACGAAGATGATATTGATCTATTGAATTTTGAAATTGAAGAAAGTCTGGATATTAATTCAACCCTAAAAAACAGTGATGTTCTCATTTCTTGCGTCGATAATCTCCATACTAGAGGTGTCCTCAGTGGTATAGCTGCCGCATTGGATATCCCTCTAATTAACGCTGGAGCTGGTGGATTCCAAGGTCAGTTAGATGTGATCCCACCTGGCGATTTGTGTATGATTTGCCGGTATGGTGAAGGAATAATCCACAACCACTCTGTTAGGAGTTGTCAGGAAGACGGAGAGGTGCCCTTCGGTTCAATTGTAACATCTTCTGCCATCTTCGGTGCCCTGCAAGGTCTTGCAGCTATTGCTTCATTGGGTGAGAATAGTGTAAACGAGTGGCCTCGATCAATAATTTGGGGAGGGCGTGGGAATACGCTTACTATCCAACATACACATCCTCCATACCGTCGTTCCAGACCTGGCCCACATCTCGATCATGTATTCATGGCACT
>MDTG01015306.1_pt1 | contig 10231 bp, 7 predicted proteins | sample 811421 | NCBI WGS metagenome assembly MDTG01 (sample SAMN05326645, study PRJNA326480) | marine metagenome | isolation source: seawater | place: Pacific Ocean: South East | collected 2011 | reverse complement strand
TTAGCTCTTTTTGCAGCCAAAATTTTTTCTTTAATTCCTCCAACTGGTAAAACTTTACCTCGCAAAGTGATTTCCCCAGTCATTGCGATGTTTTTTTTGACCTTTTGCTGAGTAAATAAAGAGACTAAAGAAGTCAACATTGTTATACCGGCACTGGGACCATCTTTTGGAGTTGCACCTTCAGGGACGTGAATATGCACATTATAATTTTTGAAAATATGTGGTTTAATATTAAAATCTGACGCATTAGCTTTAATATATTCAAGAGCAATTGTTGCTGACTCTTTCATGACCTTGCCTAAGTTTCCAGTGATATTTAATAAACCTTTACCTTTTGATAAAATTGATTCAATAAAAAGGATATCACCACCAAAATGCGTCCATGCTAGGCCTGTGACTACTCCGGCAACATTATTGTTTTCATAACGGCCGCGTTCAATTTTTGGAGAACCTAAAACTTCAATAACATTAGAATTTGAAATTTTTTCATCATATTTTAAATCCATGGCAATATTTTTTGCTGCATGTCTAACTAACTTTGCAATCTGTTTTTCAAGACCTCTTACTCCAGATTCCCGAGTGTAACTCTCAATGATAGTTTCAAATTGTAATTTGGGTATTTTTAAATTACTTGCAGATAAACCGTGTTCTTTCAATTGTTTTGGCAAAAGAAATTTTTTGCCAATTTGAATCTTTTCTTCAATAGTATATCCATTAACATTGATTATTTCCATTCTGTCAAGTAATGCAGGCTGTATTGATCCTAAATTATTTGAAGTAGCGATAAACATTATTTTGGATAGGTCGTAACCCATTTCGAGAAAATTGTCATAAAAATCAAAATTTTGTTCAGGATCTAATACTTCAAGCATTGCTGATGAAGGATCGCCTTGATTAGAATATGAAAGTTTATCAATTTCGTCAAGTACAAAAACAGGATTTGAAGTACCAGCTTTTCTTACATTCTGTAAAATCCTACCTGGCATGGCTCCAATGTAAGTTTTCCTGTGACCTCTTATTTCTGCTTCATCTCTCAACCCTCCCAAAGCAATACGAACATATTTTCTGCCTAGAGCTTCTGCTATTGACTTACCAAGAGAAGTTTTTCCAACACCCGGTGGTCCATGCAAACAAAGTATTGGAGACTTCATGTCATTTCGTAATTTTAATACGGCTAAATACTCTATTATACGTCTTTTAACCTCTTCTAAACCAAAATGGTCCCGGTCTAATATTTTTTGTGCACGTTGTAAATCTAATTTATCTTTGCTGTAATAATTCCAAGGCAAATCAAGATAAAGATCCAGGTAATTGCGTTGCACAGAGTATTCTGCGACTTGGGGATTCATTCGCTGAAGTTTACCAATCTCTTTTTCAAAATGCTTAGAAACTTTTTCCCCCCAAGATTTTGTTTCAGCTTTTGCTTTCATTTCCTCAATTTCTTCTTGATAACTTCCACCACCTAATTCTTCTTGAATAGTCTTAATTTGCTGTTGCAAAAAATATTCACGCTGCTGTTGACTCATGTCGTGCTGAACCTTTGACTTAATATCATTTTTTAATTCTAAACGCTGGTATTCAATATTCAAAAACTTTAATGTTTGCAATGCTCTAGTCAATAAATCATTGATTTCAAGAAGACTTTGTTTTTCGGCAAGAGATATCCCCATATTAGATGAAACAAAATTTATTAAAAATGAGTTACTTTCGATATTTTTGATAGCAAAAGAGGCTTCACTTGGAATGTTTGGACTTTGTTTTATTATATCAAGAGAAAGATCCTTGATAGATTCAATGGCAGCTTTAAATTCCCTATTATTTTCGTTAGGAATACTTTCGTCAACATCTCTAATTTTTGCAATCAAGTATGGATTTTCATTTACAATTTCAGAAATCTCAAATCTCTTTTTTCCCTGGATTATTACCGTAGTATTTCCATCGGGCATTTTCAAAACTTTTAAGATTCGAGCTATTGTTCCGGTGGTATGGATATCATCAATTTTGGGATTTTCAATATTTTCGTCTTTTTGTGCAACAACGCCAATTACTTTTGATTTCTTGTTTGCGTCATTAATAAGCTTAATTGATTTATCTCTTCCAGCAGTAATTGGAATAACAACACCCGGAAATAAAACAGTATTTCTAAGAGGTAAAATTGAAAGTTTTTCTGGTAGAGATTCATTTTTAATCACCTCTTCGTCTTCTGATGTCATCAAGGGAATTAGTTCTGAATTTTCGTCAAAATCTCCAAGTGAAAGACTGTCCAGTATTTTGTAATTAAGTTTGCTCATGTTTGATAGGTCAAATTGTCATGACATTTTAGTTGATATCTAAAGAAATTTCAAAACAAATGTTTTTTACTTCTTATTTACCTAAAGTTAAAATTACTTTAATATACATTGACAATTCTCATGCCAAGGAGCTTAATTAACCAATAATGTTTTTTAATTTAAAAAATAATAGGAAAGAGAATAGAAAAAAAAGTGCTAATGCCAAAACTGAATATTGCATTGATCCAGTGATAGAAATAAGTAAGCCAAAGACAAACATCCCTAAAACAATTGCGACTTTTTCAGTTACGTCATAAAAACTAAAATAGGTGGCGTTGTTTTGTGTTAAAGGTAAGAGCTTTGAATAAGTTGATCTAGTAAGTGTCTGAGTAGCTCCTAGAACAAAACCCAGAATAACGCCCATAGTATAAAAATAGGTCTCAACACCAGGAAGATTTTTATCTAAAGCAAAAGCAATAAAACAAACAGTCCCCCAAATAAACAAAGTAATCTTAAGTGATAAAATATTGCCTATTTTTTTTGATAGTCTTGAGAACAAATATGCTCCTAAAATAGCTACGATTTGAACAAGAATTATAGTCATTATCAATTTATCTGTTGGTAAACCCAATTCATTTTTACCAAAAATACCTGCCATCAAAATTATTGTTTGAACACCAACACTGAGAAAAAAAAACGAAATCAAAAAATACTTTAGTTGTGGATATTTAGGTAGCGACTTAAAAACATTTTTTAGTTCAGTAAATCCTTTGAAAATATAATTTATTTGATAATTATTATTCCCAGAATTTTTTGGTAGTGCTTTAAAAGTGACTTGAGCAAATGAAATCCACCAAATTCCGACAAATAAAAAACTGATTCTAGAAGGTAGTGTCGGATCAGAAATACCAAAAAGATTTGGATTCTGTATCAAAAATAAACAAAGGATGAGTAGAATCAGAGAACCAGAATAACCGAAAATAAATCCTTTTGCACTAACCTTATCGTGTTGTTTGGGAAATGAAATTTCAGGTAAATAAGCATTGTAAAAAACAAGACTACCCCAAAAACCAATACTAGCCATAAAAGACAGAAATAAACCCAGTCCCAAAGTTGACTCATCAAAAAAGAAAAAAAACCCCATGACAGAGAAGGATCCAATGAAACAGAATATTTTAAGAAACTTCAGTTTATTTCCTGTGTAATCAGCAATTCCGGAAAGTAGTGGAGAAATAAGTGCTACAATAAGAAATGAAATTGAAAGTGTATAATCGTACAGCACAGTCGGGTTCCACTGAATTCCTAAAAATAGTATTTCACCATTTTTTTCAGCAAATGAACTTGTCAAAGTTGAATAATAAATTGGAAAAATTGCAGTACTTATTACCAAAGGATAAACTGAATTTGCCCAGTCATAAAATGCCCAGGCATTAATCAATCTTGAATTTCCTTTCTTATAAACTTTCATACACTATTGTATTTAATAATTTTATTCGTTAGCTATGTGATTAATACTAGTCAATATATTTTTTTGATTCAACTACAGCTTTTGGTGCCATCAATTTAAGGTTTTTTATTCTTTTATCACTAGAGGGATGTGTACTAAAGAATTCTGGAATAGTTTTTTTAACTTTAGAATTTAATTTCATTCGCTCCCAAAATTTTGAGGCCTCATATGGATCATATCCAGCTATGGCCATCAAGTTTATTCCAATCTCGTCAGCCTCTGTTTCATGTGATCTGCTAAAAGGAAGGATTGCACCATAATTGGAACCAATTGCGTAGGCTAAATTGAATATTGCACGATCCTTTTCGTCTTTTGTACTTAAATTACCAACAATTGATCCTAAAAACTGAAGTAGTCCAGCACTCATACGTTGTTGTCCATGATTAGCTAAAGCATGAGCAATTTCATGACTCATAACGGTTGCGATTCCAGTTTCATTTTGTGTAATTGGTAAAATTCCTGTAAAAAAAACAATTTTTCCACCTGGCATACACCAAGCATTAACCAAATCCTTTTCGACAAGTGTGTACTCCCAGTTGTAATCGTTGAGATAATCATTGTATTGATTGGCATTTAGCCACAACTCAGCTGCTTCAGTTAGCTTCTCGCCCACTCGAATTATTCTTTCTGAGTCTAAAGTACCAGAAACAACCTTGTTCTCAGATAAGAATTTATCATATTCCTGGTTAGACAATGGAAGAATACTAGAATTTGGAATTAAAGCTATAGTTTTTTTTCCAGTGAAGGGATTTACAGAGCAAGATTCAAAAACAAGGGCTAATGCTAATAATATCCCTAGTCTTGCAGGATTAAAAAGATATTTAAAATCAACTTTCAAAACTAAATTTATATGATATCACAAAGTTTTGTGAAATTTTCGAAGTAAAGTTTAAAAATAAGTAATTTTATGTTGTCACAAAAAAGATGAAAAAATTTATTTTAATATTTTACCTGATCGCTAATTTTTGCGGATGTCAAAATACTACTAGAAAACAGATCGACTTTAATAAAACTTCACAAGAGATGTCTAAAAAAACCAAAATTAAAAAAATCATCAAAACTGAAGCAGAATGGAAAGTTTTGCTCAACGAGGATGAGTACAGAATTCTTCGCGAAAAAGGAACAGAGGCCCCACATACTGGCATATATAACCTGCATTTTGAAAATGGTACATACAATTGTGCGGGATGTAATTCAGCACTTTTCGAAAGCAGTGCCAAATTTGATAGTAATTGTGGCTGGCCAAGCTTCGACAAATCAATAGATGGCAAAATAAGCTATTCGATAGATAAAAGCTTTGGAATGCTAAGAACTGAAATTATTTGTAGATCATGCGATGGTCATCTTGGTCATATCTTTAATGATGGACCTACACAAACTGGAATGCGTTATTGTGTAAATTCATTAAGTCTTGATTTTAAAAAAGAAAAAAATTAATTGATACTGGTATCAATAAAACTTCTTCGTTAATATCCATAGGTTTTGTAAATTTGCAATAAATTAAAAAACAAAATTTATTAGGTATGTCAAAATACGATGTAATTGTCTTAGGAAGCGGTCCAGGTGGATACGTAACTGCCATCAGAGCTTCTCAACTTGGATTTAAAACAGCAGTAATCGAAAAAGAAAGTTTAGGAGGAGTTTGCCTCAATTGGGGTTGCATACCTACTAAAGCACTTCTTAAATCAGCTCAGGTGTTTGAATACATCAAACATGCTGAAGACTATGGTTTGAAAATTGATTCATATGATAAAAACTTTAATGCTGTTGTTAACAGAAGCAGAAATGTTGCGGAAGGTATGAGTAAAGGAGTAAAGTTTCTAATGAAAAAAAATAAAATTGACGTTATTAACGGATATGGAAAGCTTAAACCTGGAAAAAAAGTTGATGTAGATGGATCAGAATACAGCGCTGAACATATTATTATAGCCACTGGTGCACGATCAAGAGAATTACCTTCAATTCCACAAGATGGTAAAAAGATCATTGGGTATAGAAAAGCAATGACATTGGATAATCAACCAAAAAAAATAATAATTGTTGGTTCAGGTGCTATCGGATCTGAATTCGCATATTTTTACAATTCCATGGGAACCGAAGTTACTTTGGTAGAATACATGCCTAGAATAGTCCCGCTTGAAGATGAAGAAGTTTCTAAGCAATTAGAAAGATCTTTTAAGAAGTCAGGTATGAAAATACTAACTTCAACTGAAGTTATCGGGGTAGACACATCAGGTGAACATGTCGAAGCAAAAATTAAAACTAAAAAAGGAGAGGAATCAATAAAAGCTGACATAATTTTATCTGCAGTAGGAATTAAAACAAATATCGAAAATATCGGCTTAGAAGATGTCGGAATATCAACAGATAAAGATAAAATATTAGTTAATGAATTTTATGAGACAAATATTCCAGGATATTATGCAATTGGTGATATTACTCATGGCCCAGCATTAGCACACGTTGCCTCGGCGGAAGGAATTTTATGTGTTGAAAAAATTGCAGGTCACAAAATTGAACCATTAGATTACGAAAATATCCCAGGGTGTACCTACTGCAATCCCGAAGTTGCCAGCGTCGGAATGACAGAGGCACAAGCTAAGAAAAAAGGGTTTGAAGTGAAAATAGGTAAATTTCCTTTTTCAGCATCTGGAAAAGCTAGTGCTGGAGGAAATACTGAAGGCTTCGTTAAAGTAATTTTTGATGCAAAATATGGAGAATGGTTGGGGTGTCATATGATTGGTACTGGAGTGACTGATATGATTGCAGAGGCTGTTTTGGGTCGCAAACTTGAAACTACAGGACACGAAGTTTTAAAAGCTGTGCATCCTCACCCAACAATGAGTGAAGCAGTAATGGAAGCAGTTGCTGATGCTTACGACGAAGTTATTCACATTTAGAAGTTGAATCAACAAAAAAAGAAAGTGGCCTGAGGCTAATTTTTCTACAAAAAGCTTTGCAGAGCTAAATTATAGCTTTTAAGGCCGAATCCTAACACCACCCCACTAGCATTTGGTGAAATAAACGATTGGTGACGAAACTCTTCCCTACTATATGTATTTGAAATATGAACCTCAATTACTGGAGTTGTAATTCCCTTGACTGCATCTCCTATTCCAACAGATGTATGTGTATACGCTGCAGCATTTAATATTATACCATCATACGAAAAACCAACTTCGTGTATTTTATCAATTAACTCACCCTCAATGTTAGTTTGATAGTATTCTAAATCGAGGGAAGTAAATTTATCCCTTAAACTTTTAAAATAATCATCAAATGACTCAGTACCGTAAATTTCTGGCTCTCGCTTTCCTAAAAGATTTAGATTAGGGCCATTTATGATGATAATTTTTTTCACTTTGTAAAAATACAAAAGTTATGGTACAAAAAAAGGGAAGCTTTAAGCCTCCCTTTGTTTTTTACTATCAACTTATTCAAATTAGAATGTGTAAACAGCAGCTAAATTAAATGAAGTTAAACCTTCAGTAGCAGCACCGTCAGCATCTAAGAACAAGTCTTCGCTAGCTGAATCTAATCTTAATTCAGGGATGATAGTTAAATCACCAACAGAATAATTAGCTGTTAAAGTAGGAGTAAACACTGATGTGTCATTCGCATCATCAAACATAATGTACTCAAGACGCATACCCCAAGACATGTTGTCTGAAGACTTGATTCTTGGGTAAGCAGAGATAGAAGTGAATCCGTCCCCAACAACTTGATATGAAGCTGGATTTTCTCCGTAATCAGCAATATGAGCATTTAACCACATATCGAAACTGTCAGAAAAACTGAAACCAGTTTTAAAATCTATGTATGAAGTTTCTTGGCTACTTGCGAAAGAAACACCTGTTTTGCCTTTAGAAACGCCAGCAGCGATTGAATAATCACCTGTATCGTTACCAACAGTTATATTGACAGGGTTCATAACACCTACACCAAAATTGAAATCGTTTCCAAGATCAAATTGAGCAACTAAACCATTAAAGTTTCTAGCTGAGTAAGTGAACATGTGTGACATACTGTAATGAAAATTATTAGCAGCAGATAGTCTTTCATAACCCATCCATGAGTTAAAACGACCCATCATAAGCATAGCCTTTTCAGAAACATTCCAATACATGTAAGCTTCGTTTACAACACCAACATCACCTGTCCATGCATCTGCTCTAGGTCCGTAAGCAAAATCTGCTACAAACCCAACTTTTTCTCCTTCATAAGAAAAATTTACATTTGCCATACCAAAGGAAAAACCTGAATCATTATTGAAAATACTAAGGTCACCAGCATTACCAGTGAAATTGTTAGCACCATCATTAACCGAAGTCAAGTTAGTTCTAAAGTAAGCATCAATCGAACCAGTTACATTGAACTTTGGTTCTTCATCTTGACCAAAGGTAAAACCTACAAGGGCAAGAGACATTATAGTAATTAATTTTTTCATAATTAACGTTTTGTTTATGATTAATGACGCAAAATTAGATAAAAAATATTATCAAATCCTAAAAAAAATGCTTTTTTTTTACTTTAATCGTCGAAATCGTGCACTTTGTGGATATTTTAAGAAGTAGATTTTTAAAATAAATTTTAACAAATTATTGGGTATTTTTACATAAAATCGTCAAAAATTAGCACTTTACAGATAATTATGTCAATACACAAAAAAAAATTTAAAGATTATTACATAAATAATATTATGCTAAATCTCAAAATAATCAATAATTTTAGTGTAAGCTAATAAAATGAGAGCTTCCTTAAACCTCCTATCAGTAATAACAATTTCGGGTTTTGTATTTGCACAAAATGAAGTTAATGTAGAGCAATATGGAAACACCATAACATCAAATGAGCTTAAAGAACACCTATATATATATGCGTCTGATAAATTTCAAGGCCGAGAAGCTGGAACAAAAGGGGAAACTTTAGCAATAAATTTTCTAAAAGATGAATATAAAAAAATAGGAATTAAGGGTGGAATGAAAAACGGAAATTATTTTATGCCCTTCAAAACTTATTTAAGCAGAGAACGAAAATACATTTATGCTAATAATGTACTTGCCTATATTGAAGGTGAAACTATTCCACATGAACTTATTATAATAACTGCCCATTTAGACCATATAGGAGTTGAAAAAAATGGTTTCGTAAATAATGGAGCTGATGATGACGGGTCAGGTACTACAGCAATGCTAGAGATAGCTGAAGCATTTCAGTTAGCAATTAAGGAAGGTATAAGACCAAAAAGATCTATTTTATTCCTTCACGTTTCAGCGGAGGAAAAAGGACTTTTGGGTTCTGAATATTACTCAAATAACCCTGTCTATCCATTAAATAATACAATTGCTAATTTAAATATTGATATGATTGGAAGAATTGATAAAATTCATAAAAAAAACCCTGAATATATTTATATTATAGGTTCGGATAAATTATCCCAGGATCTTCACAACATAAATGAAAACATGAATGAAAAATATGTTAATTTGTCTCTTGATTATAGGTACAATGATACCACGACTCTTGTTTACGAATATGGGCGCTGGGTAGAGAACAATTATTATTATAGATCTGACCATTTACACTTTGTCAATAATAATATACCTGCTATATTTTACTTTAACGGAACACACGAAGATTATCATAAACCAAGCGATACTCCTGACAAAATCAAATATAAACTACTAGAGCAAAGAACAAAACTAATATTTTATACAGCTTGGGAATTAGCAAATAGAGTAGATAGAATAAGATTAAATTGATTAGAAATAATAAATTTTCTAAGTAATTGAGTTTTTTAAATTCAATAAATGAGGCTTAAGAAATTATAATGCATTCCATTGACGAATTTTTAATTCAGATCTACCACAATCTGTTGCTAAAACTTCTAGTTTAAAATCAGTTATAGTACTGATACATACATAACCGTTCACTGCAACTGAGAGAAACATATACAAAGTTTTTCCATCAAAATCTACAATCTTTTTTTTCATTAGGGTCTGGTTAACATCACTACACCTTTTTTGCATGAATGCCTCTGCTTGTTCAAAAGTTATTTTGTTTAACCTAGTTTTGGGTTTATTGACTTTACTTGAGCTAACGCTACTACTCTCATTTAATTTAATCCTGTAGCAAAAGCTCGAATATATCCAGCCTCCAATTTCATCAATATAATACCATTTACTCTCGTTCTCATCAACATCATTTATGAACACGACAACTTCGCTGACAGATCCATCTCTATTGATAATGTCAGCTGAATAATATAAATCATCAATTAAATTAACATTGGATAATTTAAAACCTGGCGATTTGCGAATCATTTCACCAGTTTTCAAATCTTCCAAATTAACCTTTTTATTTAATAAGTAAATAGGATCTCCATCTATATATTCATTTGTTACTGTGTATTCTTCACCCTCTGAAACGCGATCAATTATCTTTCCATCTACTG
>MDTG01348978.1_pt1 | contig 10232 bp, 15 predicted proteins | sample 811421 | NCBI WGS metagenome assembly MDTG01 (sample SAMN05326645, study PRJNA326480) | marine metagenome | isolation source: seawater | place: Pacific Ocean: South East | collected 2011 | reverse complement strand
CGTGTTGGTGGGTGTCCAATAATAGTAACATTAACACCACCTCCATCTTGAGAGTCATTTGCTGTATCACTACTACCTGCTGTAAACTCATAGTGATTGTCATCAACAACAGTTATAGTTTGTGCTCCATTAAGATTCCCTTGAGCAAGACCATTGCCGTCATCATTAAAAATATCTTCTGCACCCTCTATTGTAATACTTGCACCTGTTGTAAATCCATGTGCTACGTGTGTTACTCTTACTACTCCAGAACCTTGCTTTGTCGCAAAAGGGTCATCATCCAACTCAATACTTACATCTTTTTTTAATGTGCCTGTAACTGTTGTAGCATTTGTATATCCTGTTATTGATATTTCTGACCCATGATAACGTATAACTGTACCTACATATGATGAAGAAAAATAGTCTGCACTTGTTGTTGCCGTAACTGAACCTGCTGTACTTGAAGTGATATCTAGCGTTACAGAATCATCTGCAAATTTAAAATATGGTTGAAATATTTGTTCACCATTTATTGATGCTTTAAACACAAAATCTGTTCTTGTAAATGTTGTTGCTCCTGTTCTTTTTATAACTTGTTGCACAAACGCTTCATGACATACAATCATTGTGTCTGCTTGTTGTGTAAATGTTAACTCAAACAAATGTGAAGTTTGCCACGGACAACCTGTTATAGTTTGTAATAATGTACCATTTGTTGAATAAATTTTTAAAACTGTATTTTGAAATGCAAATATATATTCTTGTGATTCATTAAATATAAATGCTTCTAATCTTGATTGTGCTCCTAAATCTGCTCTAAATACTGTTCCTGCTCTTCTTTCAATCGGACCTTGATTGAGCGGAAATACATTTCTTGCTTTTTTTAAACCTTGTACGAATGAACCTAAATCTGTTCTTGCAATAACAGTTTCATCTAATTCACCTCTTTGAAATCCGTTTTGATGTACTCTTGTAACTGGCATATTATGACGAAGATGGAACTACAGCTGTAATGCCATTCAACGCTCCTCTTTGTCTTACTTCTATTAACAAACTACTTCTTAGTTTTCTTGTTGTTTGGGTTTGTGATTCTGTTGCTCGTGCAACTTGTAATTGTAATAATGCTCTTTTTTGATACAAAACAGACAGATTGTCATTTCTTGCTATAGCACCTGCAAATAATGATGCTAGTTCAAACTTAAGTATTTCAGTAAAATATGGTGGCATATCATTTTCATGTGGTCTAAATGTATAATCACATACTACTGTATCTGCTGTAGATGTATTTGTAAAAATAAAATCACCATATCTATCAAATACAATAACATTATCACTTACTGTACACGTATGTATAAGTATTGCATCTGCAGGTATTGCATATGAGGATTCAAATCTATCTAACGGGTCTACTGTACTTTTTGATAATACTGCTTGTTTACTTGCAAATCTCCATCTTGCTCGAGTTAGATGCCCTTTAAGTGTTGATTCATACAACTGATTTGCTACTTGACTTTCAGTTGTATTGTCAGTAAATGACGCAATTGTATTTGCTCCAACTAAAATTAGTGCTTGATTACATATGTCTATATTTGTTACTGCCATATTAAAATAGAGGGGGTGTTACCACCCCCAATACTTATGTACCATTAATTGTTGTTACTGTTGCGGCGGCAGTAGCACTTGATACTACAATTAAATCTGCAGTACGTGTACCCCCTGTTGCACCAACAACAAGAATTAAATCGTTTTGTTTTAATTGATTCGTTGCACTATTAAAGTACCCAGAACCAGTTATAGTACCGATTGCGTCAGCAGAGTTATACATAAACAAACTCTGGTCACCACCAGTTGCTATCATTTTTAATGTTGTTTGTGAAAATGCCATGTATCCCTCCTATTCCTGAATTATACATTGAATCATACCTTCACCATCAATCTCAACTGCACCCATACTCATGTAAGATGTAATTAAGTTTGAAACCTTTTCAGGTATGTAGTTAACTTCAGTTCTAATATCAGAACCCATAGCAAGACCAACTGCTGATTTATGATAGGCATGACAATCTCTGTTACTTCCAGAAAGTGTCAATCCAGAATGTGTAAACCACATAAAGCCTAACCATCTCTTTGCAGTAAGACCACCTGCATAAGGTAAATCATTCTCGCCTACATATTCTGCTCTTGAGAACTGGTCTATTTGTAATAAGTCTGCCCAACCCGCAGATGATACAACAAAATATCGTTGCCCATCATCTGGAATATCTCCTGCACCAAATGCTTCATAAACAGTTAATGCTTTAGCCAAAGTAAGACCTGCACTACCATGTGCTACATTGTTACTGTTTGAACCTGCATCTAATATATCGATAATTAGTTGGTCAGTTTTTCTACCTAGTGCAGATGCCGCACTTTGAGAAAGAACTTGTCTTTCATCAATGTTCGTTTTTAACTCATCTAGTCTATCAACGTAATCCGCCGCATAGAAGTCTGATAGAGTTACATCTACAGTATTATGAGTAATTTCCATAGTTGGAACATTAGCGTGTCTACTTTTTTCAGTAGCAGAGCCTTTACCCACTTTTTGGAATCTCGCTTGAGAACCCTTAACATTATTAAGCGTTCTGACAGTATTCTTTAATTTTGAGCCCATACGCTGATAAGCCATGTGGACTTCACTCTCAAATTGCTTAATAAATGCAGTTGTAATGGAAGTTGCCATTATATACTCCTTTATTAGTTACTATTAAACAAATTTCAAGTTATCCATTTTTATCCTTTTGGGTTGCCCAAAACCGTGGGCCCAAATGTTTAAGAATGGGCTTTACTCCTCTCAAAACCTTTATATTGGGTTTTTTATAAAAGTATAACATTTTTTGACCTTTGACAAGTACTGGTGTATTTTTAAATGTAAATCCTAAAAATTTTAACCATCTTATTGTTTTTGTTTGTTCAAAGGAACAGGTATTAAACAGATATGTAAAGTGTTCTTCAACATATCTTACAAAGATAATATTACCTTTACAAAATTTTATAAAGTTAGTAAAAGGCTCTTCTGTTGATAAGAACCAAATTTTTCCCGTAGTTTGATGTTTAAAAATTGGGCAGACTCCCCACATAGCAATAACTTGATGTTTATTATTAAATAATGAAAAAGTAACGGTATTTTTTTTATAATTTCTAAATGGATATAGCAATGCTCTTAACGGGTCATAACCCAAAGATGCTATTTCATATTTATCAAGTTGCTTAAGTTTTGGTGCTAACTCATAGCAATCGTCTGGAATTGCTATGTCCATATACATTATCTGTATAGTCTATTAAACGCATCATCAACTTTTTTTACATAACTTTCATCTCTATGTCGTGAATCAAAGTATCGTGGGTCTTTCATCATACTTCTAACTTCATTAAGTGTAAGTTGATTTACAGGTCTTGCCGAAGGCTGTTTGCCACTTATATTATTTTTTGTTAATTCAATAATACTTTCTAATACTTCTATGCCTTGTGCTGTTCTTGTAAGTGTTGAATTATCAATGAGTTCAGCTTGTTCTGGTGACAGATTTGTATCTAAAAAATTATAAACAGCATCCAAACGTGCATCAACATTTTCACCAAGTGCTTCTATTTCTTTTTCTTCATCTGGTTGACTATTTTGTATCATATCAACATACTTATTTATACCTTCTTGAAACATATCATTATCATAAGCATTTTCATCACAATGATTTTGCCACCATTCCATCATAGGGTTTGATAAAACCATTTCTTCAGTTACAGTTTCTGGCAAAGCAGGTAACGTATATTCTTCTGGTTTTTCAGACATTGCTTCTTCTGATAACTCATTAATTAACTCTTCTCTATATTCTTCTTTTTTTCCTCCAACAAATTTTTCTAGTTCTGAATATCCTTTTTCTAACTCTTCATGTGTATTAAACTTTCCTAATATTTTTGGTGTAGCTATTTCTTCTTTAGGTTCTACAGTAGTTTCATTTGTTTCACGTGGAACATTTTCATTTACTGGCTGTGTTTGTTCCTGCGTTTCTTCAACTATTGGTTGTTCTTCAGCTTGATTTTCATCATTTGACATTTAGTTTCTCCTGTACAATGTTTTGGCTTTTACCTTTATTAATTCTACGTTGTATCAACCCAACCATATATCTTTGACCCTCAAGATGACGTAGTGTTGCATCTGATACTTCGCTACCTGCAACAGCTTCTATAGTAATAGATTTAAGATAATTCATTAGTTTTTGTCCATTTTTTGTATTTAGAACATTTAAAAACAAACTATTTAATTCTGTTTCTTGTTCTGCAGGTCTGGTATAATTATCTAATCCAACAAGATTATTAGAAGCAGATTTCATAGTTTATAAATACACAAACATAGTCGTAATGTCAACCAGTTATACTACGTGCAGTTTTGATTGCTTCTTCTTGTGAAATATCTCTGCCTTCAGTTTGTGCTTTTTGATTAATGTACTGCTGTATTTGTTGTGATGCTTCTGCCATTTCTTCTGGACTTCTAATTAGTTCTTCTGGAATACCTAGTTTTTTTGCTATAAACTTCGCCGCTTCGTCTTGTTTTATTAAAATGTTTAATAACTGTGGCCCTACCCTTGCTTGTATTAACCCTAAGAATCTATCTAATGTTGCAACGTCTTGTTGTTGTTGTGCTTGTGCTAGTGGTGATGATGAACGAATTTTTATTTCTCTCCCATTAACAACAGGTATTGTTATTCGTCCTTGCTTTTTTAAAATATATATTACTCTTTGAAGAACAGGTGTAACTAATTCTGCTTGTAATCTACCAAACGCCGCACCTATTTGTCTTGATAAATCAGCCATACGTTCTGCAACTTCTGTTGCTGACATAGGCGTTTTCTCATTTGGATTACCTAACATATCATTGTACAATGCTTTTTTTATATTTGTTCGCATATCTCTTAATACTAAATCTGATACTTGAAAATTACCTGCAGGTCTTACTGGTGTTAATCCTGTACTGCCTTGTGCTTTTGGTATAATAGTTCCGGGAATAAGTTGTATATTATCAACATTTATAACACCATCATCTTCTACTTGATACATACCAGAGATAGCCATTTGAGCATTTTCTAAAATTAATTCTATAACTAGATTTGCAGTTTTAATTGCAGGTAGTGCCATTTGTATCGGGCCTCGTCCATAAACTTCACCTGCTACTTTTGACCATCTATACACAACATAGGGATTTGACCCTGTGCCTTTAAATGTTTTGTCTAATAATTTTTCTTCATACATTTCTGCAATAACGCAAAATATATGTTCTTCTTCTTTTGTATTTTCATAATTTCTATATACAACTTCAATAATAGAACAATCTTTATCTGGGTCTTTTTCCATATCTCTCATCATCTTGTCAGATATTTTTGCTTCGGGATATGCAATTTGTAACTGTGAAAACTTAATTAATCGTTTTCTAAATACATGGTCTACTTGGTCATCATGTCCGCTATCTAATAATATTTGTGGTAATGGTATAGATTTAAAACGTATAGGATGAACGGCATCTCCTTCTTCAATCAAAAGACAACCTGTACCAACAGCACAATCTAAAAATGTTTCATGTACTTCTTGAGAAAAATTCGAGTTTTGTAAGACCTCAAATACATATTCCGTTACTGTATCAAGATTTTGATTGACACCTTTTTGTTGGTCTTTAGGTATTTCTGAACCTGCAATTAAATCTGCCCAACGGGCAAAGTTTGGAACAATACCTGCCTGAATACGTGATGCAAATTCTTGAACGCCAACTACTGCCGTTTCATCAAATATTCTATCATTACGACTTCTACCTATTGTTTCACTATAAAAACTTTCTCTTTGTGGCAAACAATACTCATAACAATCTTCAAATGTAGGATTCCATTGGTCTTTAATAGCAACAGCTTTTCTATAACGTGCCATTAATTTACGAACAGGATTTGTTTCTCCTATATTTTCTACTGCCATTGGTTTATAATCTACTACCATTTATTTCCTACTCATTATTCATATTCCAAAAAAAAACACATAAGCCAAAAAATAGATATAACAATGTTACTAACAAGCTATACGCCAAGTGTATCCTTTGATTGCAAATCTGCAGTAACTAAGAATCCTTGACCTCCACGTCGACCTGTAAGTAATGACCTTCTGCCACGTTGTCCTGCCACTTGTGCCACTCTATCTTGGAACTGTTCGTCCTTTAACTTACGTCTTTCAGCGAGTTCTTCTCTACGTGCCTGTGCTCTCTGACGCCGCAATGACTCATCTTGAGGTGGTGGTGGTGGTGGGGGTGGTGGTCTTGAGCCTCCTCCTACACACATTATCTTCTCCTTTCGTATATGCTTTTAGGTTTTAAATTAAAAACATTAAAATTTCTTTTTGCTATTATAGGTTTACTAGATTTATTTCCCATTGTCAAAGTTCTTCCTTCTCCTGCTCCCAGTAATAAATATTGTAGTGCATCATGTATATGTGAGAATCTATTCTTATTTGGTTTTTCATCATAACGCTCTCCACTTACTTGAAGTCTACGATAATGATAACCGCCTGTAAATCCTTTAATAAGATTGGTACAACTTTTATCTACAAGTAAACCACTTTCACCATCAACCATTCTGTTAAGTGTGGCATTTACTGATTCTAAACGTAAACTTACATCATTACTAGGTGCGGGTCTTGCCATAATTCCTAGTCCTTTTAATATTTGAAATGGTGTATTTTCATCTGTTTGAACTCTATGGTCACCTGCAGGGTCACCAAATATTTGAAACGGGCGTGGTAAATACTTTGTCATACTCATTTTCATAAGTTCTGCAAAACGTACAATCCCCATATCTTCTGCAACAAGTTCTTCACAAACTATCCACCGACTTCTTATTTTTTGTGCAAATACACAGGCAGGTGTTAATCCAAAGTCAATTCCAATATAAATAGGTAGTTGTGGTGCAAGAGCTAGTTCCCCTTTAGCAACATGAACATCAGTTCTAAATGATTCATACACGGGCTTACCATCTTCTATTTGCCCTAATTTATTAAGAACATATACATCAATCCACGATTTTGTTTTACCCTGTATAATATTTTTGTAATAGTTTGCAGTTAAATTTTTACTATTTTCCTGTTTTGGATTGACTTCATATCCTTGTATTTCTTTTTCATTATTACGTTGTTCTAGTAATGCAGGTGGTTGATTCCAAAACTTCCAGTTATCTGGAGTTATTAACATTTTTGCTTCTTGTTTACTTATATAATCTGGAATAATTGATTCACCTGACATGATACTCCACCAGTGGTCTGTATCTGGAGGGTTGGTATCGCAAATAACACCATACCATGTTGGGCCACCATCACGCATAGATGGAAAACGACCAACACGCATAGAACAAGCATCAACAATTGACTTAGGAATCTCTCGTGCTTCATTTATCCAAACTCCTGTCAGTTCTAAAGATAGTAACTTTTTTACATCTTCGGGTCTATCTAAAGCTAAAAATATTACCTCAAGGTCTATATCACCTTTTTGTATCTTATGAGTATAGGGTACACTCCATGTAAATGTACCCCAATCTTCTTCAGGAAACCAATCTAACCATGTTTTAATAGTTGTAGTTTTAAGTTGTGGATTTGTGTTTCTTATCACTGCCCATCTAGATTTACGTATACCATCTTCTGATTTTGCTTGAGTTATGGCTGTTTTAATTATTTCTATACAACACGCTACAGATTTGCCCGAACCAACAGGGCCACGTATACCTCTGAAAAAACTTTTGTTTTTAAGAAACTCTTTTAGAGTATCACCATCAGGCTTATAGTTTAGTGATGCCATAATCAACAGCTAGTTTAATTAATTTTTCTCTAGCGTTTTCAGATAATGATTCAATTATTCTGTCCGCTTCGTAGTTTGTACATTGGTCTTTTGGATAATGTTTCATATGTTGTGTTTTTACAACAGTTCTTAATGTGTCTATTTCTTTTATAGATAAACGTGTAAATAGTGTCATACTGTTCTATACTTTCTTACTTTTCTTGCTATACCTTTTGGTTGTTTGCTGAACTGTTTACCACTAGCTTTATCTTTTCTTTTCTTTGCAGTTGTTCGGGCATATTCTGCTGATGATAAATTTTTAATTGCTTTTGATGGAAGATAGCGTTCACCTGTTTCAGAAGATTTTTTACCCGACTTTGTTCTCCATTTTTGTTTTGACCATTTTGCTAGTGAGGTTTTTGATTTACCACCACCCTTATATCCACCACCTGCTTTTTTGTAGGCTTTGACGGCGGCTTGGGCTTTTCTACCTGACCATTGACCTGCACCTGTACCATGACTAGCCTGTGCTTTTATACGTGCAACAATTCTTTTCCAAAGACTTGGTTTTGTTTTTGTTGCTGAATGTTTACTCATTTTTTTGCTCTGTTAAATGATATAGAGGTAATTCTTATATTGGCTAGATTGTTATTTCTTGGGTTGCCGTCTTTATGGTCTATATCTTTTTTGTCATTTTTACTTACTCTTTTCAATCGCATAAGTAGTCTACGCATTTTATTTCGGTGTGCTCTATCTTTTTTTTGTGACGAAGATGATTGGAATTTAGTATATTCGTCCTTATAATCTCTGTACATTTTATTGAGTATAGATTAGTTTCTTTGCCATTTCTTCAGCAACTTCTTTGCTATAACCACGTATCATTTTGCTTTCTACATAATCAGCAAACTGTTTGGCTCTATGATTTTCAAGTTCTAATTTTTCATTAGCAATAATTTTTTTTGCTATTTCTTCCATCTTTTTAATTTTTTTTGTCATATTTATCTAATATTTTTTTTAGTTGTTGTCCATATACTCTAACAAGTCCTTGACTTGCTGAGTTTGATATTATTTTATTTTCAGTTTGTTTTAAAATTTCTTCTCTTAATTTGTTTGCTTTTGCTCTATCTGCATTTGTTAAATTAATTTTACCTTTTGAGCCAATAAGACTTCTAAACTTTTCTGTTATTGCTTTACGTAGTTGTTTTGCATCTACTTGTCCTTTGACAGCTTTATCATATGTTTTATCTTTTTCTGTTTTAGGATTTTTTGAATCAACAAATTTATTTAATTTTTTTTGTGCTTGTTCTCTTTTTACTCGTCTATTGCTTTTTTGTGGTGGTTGTGACCTTGCTCCTGTTTTTAATTTTGTTGGTTGTATTTTTTTACCAACTTTCTCAACTGTTTCTCCTACTTTTCTGCGAACAACAAGTTCACCTCTTTTAAACATTCTAACAGCTTTACCCAATCGTTTTTTTACTGCACCACTTTCTAGTCGGCTTTTACGTAATTTTTTACCTAATACTTTTCGCTTACCTCTTTCTTTAGCTAACTCATCAAGAATCTTTTGTTTATCTGTACTTTTCTTAGGTTGTGTTTTTTTTGTAGTTGTTTGTTTAGTAGTTGTTTTTTCCGTAGTTGTAGCTTTTGGTCTACCACGTGCATCTCGTGGTTGTTTCTTAGCTAAGTCTGCTTGTGGAAATCTTTTCTTGTATGCTTTAGTAAATCGTGCAAGTCCTTTTTTAAATGCCGATTTGCCTTTTTTCATAAGTGCTTTACCTGCAGGTGTTTTTGCAAAAACTTGTGCCACTTTTCCTAACTTACCAACAAATGTTGCTCCAACAACTGCACCTGCAACAGTTCCAACTGTACTTAATACTTTTTTATTACGTGCATCACGTCTTGCTTTTTCTTCTGCTGTTAATGGTTTTCTGTCTGCTCTACGTCTAAGTCTTTGTTTTTTGTTGCCTTGTTGACGGACAGGTTCTGTTTTTTGTTTTGACTCTTCTGCTTTCTCTTTATTTAATCTATTTATTAATGCAGTATCATCAACTCCTTGTTGTTTTTTAACTACCTTTTTTTGTTCTACAGGTAATATATTTTTTTTTTCAACAGGTATAGGCTTTGCAACTGTTGTTGATTGACCATAACCTTGTGCTTTAGTTCCTGTGCCTTGTTCTTGTCTTTCATTATCAGATTCACCACGACGTTTAGCATACTCACCCATTCTTGCAATGGCAGTATAGTTTGTTGGATTAAGACGTAAAAGACGTCTACGCTTTCTTATTCTTTCTGCATTATCCACTTTTCTTCCTTTTTAATTTTTTAAAATCAGCACCTGTAATTTTATTACGGGGTTTCGCAACACGGGCAATTTTTTTTTGTTTAGGACTTAATCGCATTTTTACCTTTCATTTTCATT
>MDTG01253769.1_pt1 | contig 10232 bp, 4 predicted proteins | sample 811421 | NCBI WGS metagenome assembly MDTG01 (sample SAMN05326645, study PRJNA326480) | marine metagenome | isolation source: seawater | place: Pacific Ocean: South East | collected 2011 | reverse complement strand
TCAAATTGAATTTTTCAATTGGAAAATCAATTTCCCAATTGGTGCAGGGGGCAGGATTCGAACCTGCGAAGCGCTTGACAGCGGATCTTGAGTCCGCCCCCTTTGACCACTCGGGAACCCCTGCGATAGACTGTCGAAAAATCACTTGGTGTTCATTCTTCCTCTTCAACGACATCCTCTAATCCGGCTGGAATTGGAGGCCTCTTTTGGTCTGGGAACTCATTTGGTGGTTCTGGCCATTGTTCAGTTTCCCCATCCCAGTCCTCCTCATCAGCATATTCTTCTTTTTCACGGAACCAAATCATTGCAATTGCAAAACCGAGTCCCGTGCATGAAAGTATCAGTAAACTAACAACAATCGGTCCATCCCCAAATATACGCTCAAATGAAGTTAGACTTGCACCTTCTTCCCTGATTGGTGGGACATTGACAGATACACGGTTAGTTTCATTCTCATCAATGACAAGATACATTTCAAGATTGCCAGTTCTCCATGCTTCAAAGTCGAAAGATAATATGACTGAACGACTAGGTTCCAAAGTGATGTTTGCAGAATCGAATTTCAACAATCTCAATTCTGAATTCGGCTGTGGTTCCCAAGCCCATAATGAGATATTTATACTCCCACCAAGATTTCCTTGGTTGGTTATTCGCACATCTACAGTCACAATTTGACCTACTTCTGGTTTATCTGGATCTATCCAAACAGATTCTATTTCTGGCGAGAAATGTATTACTAATAACTCCGGGACCCTTGGTGAATCAATTGTCCCAGGGCCTTGCAAAGAATTTCCTGCAAGGTCTTGTCCTTCTACCCAAACCAGAATTATATCGGAAGGTTGTAACTCAATCGATGGTTCGAAATTGGCATAAGTTGAGTAAACCCAAGAATTTCCAGAATAGACACCTAAGCCTAGATTCAAGTTACCAGATGCACCGGCAATATCTACACCTTGCCTTTGGTATTTCCAAAACAATTCGACAGATTGTTCGCCCATGCCCCCATTGTCTTCAATCGTGAATGCGACCAATTGATTATTCAGGTTGTCTGAACGGAGTTGAATCAAACTAGTTTGTTGAAATTGAATTTGTGGAGCGATATCATCTATTGCAACTTCAAAATCTGAATTAGGTAAACTTGAATTGGTTTGTGTAGTGTCAGATAATCCAAACTCAACCACATGAAGTGGACCAATCCAATCCGTAGAGTCAAAGGTGAGTGATACATTTATCTTTGACAAAGATGTTTCCATAGTTGTAGAAAATGGTTGTATACCGTTGCTGATTTGAATATTGATTTGTGTATTTTCTGGTAAACCTATTGCGATAGGTGCGCCAGTTTCACGGTGAACCACTTCCGCCTCAAATGACATAGTATCACCTGGTTGCAAGTTCAATCGATTGTTAAAAGCGGGCATCGAGGGCACGCTAAGGTCACTCAACTGTTCGATTTGCCATCTTAAGCGATGATCCAATGCCCAAGATAGATGCTGCATGTTTTCTGTAGCAGGAGAAACAGCCTCACCTTCTTCAATAATAATCAATGATGGATTCAACGGTCCTACTTGCCAATCACTAGGCGCAAGAAGGCTAATCGCGAAATCGATCTGGACACTATACGCATCGTCACCCAATGACTCTGTTTGAATACCCAAAGCAGTAACAGTATCAGGATTCATTGATTGTAAATTACCTTCTAATGGGTGAAAATGCAGCACTCCTCGCCCATCGCCAGCGATATCAAGTTCTATACTATCAATAGAATGCAGACCGTTCCCATCTTGAAGTGTAAACGAAAATGAGTGTTTAACCCCCATTAGAAGTGATATTTCATCAAACCTATCCAATGATATCGTCGATAAGGAAACCTGTGTTGGTTGTTGAGATTCAACAGTCATTGTTGCCAAGTCATTGTCGAAACCAGCTGAACCAGATTCTAGGAAATCATAACCTGCAAAATCGCTCCCATCAATATAGCAGGATATTTTGTCTCCTTCTTGCATACCAGAAAGACTGACCGCAGGAAAATCAACACGTATTGTGCCCCTTGGTATCCCACCTAAGAATTGGGATGTGCTCCTATATTCAGATTCATCAGGAATTCCATCCATATCAGTGTCATCATATGACTCATACCAACATCTGAGGTCGACAAACGAATCTAGCAATTCCTCATCATGTACCTCTATCCAAAATGGATACATCTTATTTGGAGACAATATATTTTCATCGGCAAGTTGCCCACCATCGGATGTGTAAATCATTAGAGGGCCAAGTGTTGGAGATTCAGAATCGACTTGCACTTCTACAGAGAGAGAGCCTGCAGATGCATCATCTGCACCATAGACGGGGGTTCCTGGTGGTCCGATTTGCAGAATCCAGGGGGATGCCGTGATGTTCCCCGCCTCTGCAGGTAGAAGAGCATCAGCCCAAAATTGACCATTATTTCCACTGACTCCCATGGTTTGTATTGGTTCCCCAATACCAGTAAGTTCGATTGCTACACGGAACGAATCGGGATTAGGATATACACCGGATTGTCCTTCAAAGCGAACCTTTCCAGTTACATTAATCTGAGAATTTGCCGATACATGTAATGGATATCGAGCATCCCAAGTATTTGATAGAAGACGTGACTTTTCATCTCGAACAGACCACTCAATAATTTCAAGATCATTTTCCATTGCCTGATGATTAGATCCCCCTATGTACGCATGACCCGGCCCAAGACTAAATCCATCTACTTCGATCGCTTCACAAAGGATGTGAATCCAATCCTGATCATCAAATGCCCATTGAATTTCGAATACCCATTCGATTCGGTATGTGTAAGAATCCAATATTATCACATTAGATGAAATAAATTCCATTTGTTGAGCTCCGAGAACTTGAGTTGCAATGGGCTGACTTCCTATATTTATCATAAGAACTTCAATATCTGGGCCATCATTTGAGTGCATCCTCAACAGTGCACTATTCAGAAGGTTTCTGTCAAACAGATGTTGATGGTCTGTTACAATTGTGACAGTCTGCATAGGGACCATGGTTCCTTGAGGTGCTGATATTATTGTGTTGACAATTCGTTGCGCGTGAGAAATAGAACCAGTGACTGCGACACCACCTTGGTCTGCTTCCAGTACAATTGGAATATGCAAATCACCCGAAATGATATTTGCAGGCCCGGTACCATTCATTGCTGCTGTCTGAATATCACGAAGTGCTTGGCCTAATCCAGTGATTGAAGAGGTGGATTCCCATGATGCTGCAATTTCAATGAATGAGAAATCAGAAGATTCTGATTGATTTTGAATTGCTGTTGGTGACCTTTCTAGAATTCGAATTTCTCCAGCAACCATTGAATCATGAATGCCATTTGCCCAAGTCCATGTAATGTCATCATTGGCATAGAGAGCAATTCCTTGGTCGAGAATCGTTTCTGGAGGAGCCCATTGTGATTGGTTAGATCTGTGACCATCGTACCAACCAAATGCTCCATGGGATTCGAAATCCCAAGTCCAATCAATAATTCCATCACCACCTACATCGACACTCCCATTATTCATTGGTAAGCCAAGGTGTCCTGTAAATGAAGCATGGCGAATCCAGCCACCAGGTTGAACATCAATAGTAGGTCTAATGCTTACAGCTGCATAAGGCAGAACAATACTCTGATTAGTTAATGCGCCACTAACAAGAAGATTGCCCTGCCCATCCCAAAGTTGGTACAAAACACCTGCAGATTCAGAATTGATACTTACCTGTTCAATAGGTGCATCACCATAAACAGCAGAACCAGAAATACCTATTGTATTGAGAGTAGGATTAGAGATATTGCCTACTATTTTGTCGTGTTGTAATTGGGGAGAAATATCCCAATCATTGGTAGCATCCGCAGTATTCAGTATGCGAACTGCACCAGAATGTAATCCAACAATCCGCGGAGTCAGTTGATGGTTGGTGGTTCCAAAATCAATACGTATTCGATACATGTCTCCTTGTGGAAGTGCCGGAAATGAAATATTTTCAGAATCAAATCCAGTCAATAGATTTCCATTTACGTCGACGAAAGAAGCCTTCACCCACGAACCATCGGGTACATTGGAATCAATATCGATGGTGGGGGCAAAGGAATACCCATTGCTAAGAATCAAGTCACTGGTCCATGAGCCATCGGATTCAAACCAATCAACAATAACTCCCACATTATCGATATACCAACCATCCATTTCAATGAAGGTATCTGAGAAAAATGAAAAACGCAGCATAACATCCTGCCCTCCAAAACTAGACAAATCACCTTCTACATGGACAAATGATTTGTTGTTATTACAGCCTCCTCCTTTTTGATTCGAACCATCCCAAACCCATTTTTGGTAGAAGGGAGATTGTGGATTATTCCAGTGCTGAACGTCATAAAATTGGGGAATATCTTGACCATAAATCTGCCAAGAGGAGCCATTATCGATACTTGTGTAAAGTGCACCTCCATCCCATCCAGTTTCTGCGCAAATGAAATGATCGAAAGCGACTCTAGCGCTTGCACCTATTGGAATATGGTAAGATGGACTGATAAGGTGTGACCATGAATTTGCTGCATGCCTATCTGTTAGACCCATTGCTACACCAGTATTTCCACTTGGCCAAGCAGAGGGCCCCCAACCACTAGCGTTTGATATATTTCCAAAGGCCCATGATTGGCCATGAGGTGTCGAAACTGCCCATCCGTTTGCAATCATTGGAGCATTCTCGAATGACCAAGTTGATTCAGAGGGTCCATTATTCCCCCATCCTGTCAAGTGTTGCCACTGGTCCTGTGAACCACCGGGCAATCTATCGTGCCATGCACCCCCATCATCAGTGAAATTCTCCGACCAAGATGTAGTCGTTATTCCTGCCAATGTCCGTGTGATTTGGATATCATCAATGAAAACGCCCTCTGGTGGATCAAGATAGTTACCATATCCTGAAGATGGCATTTGATCAGTCTCTACAACAATACGAATCATGAATTGGCCATTCGATGGCATGGTGAATGAAGATGGGAATGGGTGTGCAATTTCTACCCACCCTTCAGAATCTTGCGGGATTGTTTGACCACTTATTGTCAGACCATTTGGTCCTGGAATGCCTCCCACTGGTGACATTCTGTACCATGACACATTATTGGATGATATTTCAACCTCGAAGTTATCCCAAGAACCCCCTTCTAAATCGAAATCAGCCCAGTACCTAATCATCCAAGCTCCGGATGTAGTATTGGTCGCATTCACTGTTACTGGGATGGTTAGATGAGCATGAGCATCGGCAGCATATTCACCTGTTAGAGACCCATGAAACCATGAACCTGGTATTTGACCATCATTTGAGATTGTGATCTCATCAACATACCACCCTGGTCTATCTACAGACCCCGTTGGATCAGTCCAAATTACAAATCTATGTTGTAACCCTGTAGCATTCGAGTTATGCAGGTGTGTAATATCAAATGTTGAGTTAATCCAACCACTGGCATTGTATCCACCAAAAACTGCGAAACCTAGACCCGGTGCACCATTTGGAACAGGTGCATTTGTAGAAATATTCCAGTTATAGCCCCCTTGTGGTTCAACATAATTCCATGTATTGCCAGAATCTATACTGACTTCTAACCAAGCCCCTGATGAGCCAACACTCGAATTAGTATGATGCAAATGGTACCAATGATTGAAAGATAATTTCCAATTGTTCACTGAATTAGGTATGGGGCTGATTGGAGAAGTCAGCCATGCGAATGTCCCAGCAGGAAGTGGATCTTCCGGAAGAGTTGCAGCCACTAAAGAACCATCAGTGGCAAGAGATGGAATCAGGCCACCTGCAGCCTCTCTTGCTGTGAAATTCATGGCAAAAGGCCCATTAAATTGTGAAGGTTCAGCCATTCTCCATACATTTGAACTACCGCCAACTGTGTATCTTTGAAATTGTAAAGAAAGAGCTTCTAAATCATCCAATCGTCCAACCGTGTGGTTTACCCCCAAAGTCAATTCATGTTCAAAGACGTCGATTGCTGCATCGTCAAGTGTGCCATGACTAAAATTCATGCTTGGGTCGTCTGCAATCCAATGCGTCCCAGTACCGCCATCACCGTTGGCCCCAGTTGAGATATTTGTCCAACCATCTAGAATTGTCGAATTGACTGGAATTTGGAATGAATTTTCTGAGAGGTTGGTCAATGTTCCATCACCGTTTGGTTGGACAATCAATTGACTATCTCCTGAATAAGGCGTTTCTAATGCCTGAGCAAATGGCAAGAGAACGACCAGCACGGCCAAGGAAACAGCACCTCGCACAATCTCACCCACAATGTCGACTTGCGGCAATCGGTTTGAAGACAACGGCTGCTCGCGTAGAGGAATCACAGGGCGCTATCGGACTGAATGGTTCATGTACCGGCACGAACGAGGGTTATTCTGCGGTGGTTCAATGACTGAGCAGGAGACTTTGCAGGGTCCTCAATTAGCCGCCATTGAAGCACAACTACATGCTCTCTTAAGGCAACAGGCTAAACATTCGTTGCCTGTTGATTTACCGCGGCCTGATTTTTGGCACTCCTGCTCACTGCTTCTGCAATCTATTGAACTTGAGTTGACAGAAATTGGTCGGAGTGAGGGCTTGTCATCAGCGAAAGTGCAAACACTCACTAGAAGACAAGGTAATTTGCGGAGAGCAATTTCCGACCTAACTCGACATCGATTAACTGCTTTTGTTAACCACGCAGCACTCTCTAGTTTGACAAGTTCTCAATTTGGGGAATCAAACAGTGCAAACTTGGCGCCCGTAAATTGGCAAAAGCAAGATGGTGCTGAAAGGGCTTTCAACGAAGGAGTTGCGGAATTAATTGAGCAATACAAGAGAAATGTCTCATGGAATGGGTTGCAACAAGGTATTCTAAACTCAGTTGTTGAAGTTGAAGTTAAGACCCCTGCAGGAAATGCGCAATTGGATCAATTTGTGGAAGATGGAGGTGGTTTAACAGGTCAAGAACCTCCAGAGATTGAAGAGATTAGAGAACAAGAGAGTTGGGTGGACCCTGAGTTCGACGATGAAGAACGAATCGCAATGATGGAAGAATTTCCAGAAATGACTCCATTACCAATGGAAGAAGATTCTTCTAATCTATCTGAAAACAATCAAGAAAATTCGATGATTCGGTTGCGAATCCTGAGGGATTTAGAAGAACCAATTATTGATGCACGTGGTGAAGAAATAGAATTACTCGAAGGTGATACCTACAGTTGTGAACCACTAATCGCTGATACATTGATTGCAGCGGGTTGGGCCGAAGCCGCGCCATTAGATTGAGTATTGATCAAGCTACAGTTCGTAGGCTTAGTTCAATTGTCACAGTATCTGGAATTGGGATTCGCATAACTTGGCGTAGAGCAGTTTCATCAGTAGACTTCCCAATGACCAGTTCAAGAAGGCGCTTGTGGACTCGCATTTCCCAATGGTCCCAAGTTTCACTGCCCTCACCATCAGGTGCTTTACGGCATGGAACTACCAAACGTCGTGTAGGCAGAGGGATGGGCCCTCGTAGCTTGACGCCAGTTTGCTCACTGATATTACGAATTGCCGAGCATACACCATCAATGTCAACGTGGTTCTCACCAGTCAATTTGATGGTTGTAACTGTAGGCATGACGTATCCCAACTTCAATCGCTTGATTCAATCAGTTCAAGAATTACTTCTTCTCGATCTTCATGCAGACACCGGCTGCAACTGTCTTACCCATGTCACGAATAGCGAAGCGAGCAAGTTCAGGGAAATTATCCATCTGCTCGATTGCCATAGGCTTGGTTGGCATGAAGCGAACCAGACATGCATCTCCAGTTGTTAGGAAAGCAGGGTTTGCTTCCTTCTGGCCACCGCGAGTCTTCTCAAGTAATTCGACGAAGCGGACTGCTACCTGTGCTGTGTGTGCGTGGAATACAGGTGTGTATCCTGCTGCAACTGCCTTAGGGATGTCCATTAGTTGAATCTGACCGACGAAGGTCTCGTCGTGGCGAACGAATGAAGGTTCGTTGTCCGAATAACCTGCAATGTCACCACGGCGGATGTCAGTAGCTGCTAGACCACGAACGTTGAATCCAACGTTGTCGCCAGGCTCTGCCTTCTCGTGAATTGTGTGGTGCATCTCGATACTCTTTACCTCAGCCGACTTCTGGCTAGGATTGAATACAACAGTCTTACCAGAGTGAAGGATTCCAGTTTCGACCTTGCCGACTGGAACTGTTCCGATACCACTGATCTTGTAAACGTCCTGAATTGGAAGTCTTAGAGGGCGGTCTGTTGGCTTAGGTGGCATCTGGATACCATCAATGCACTCGAATAGAGTCGGGCCAGAGTACCATGACATGTTACTGCTCTTATCGTACAGGTTCTCACCATTGAAAGACGAGCAAGGAACCATTGGAACATCTGCCGGGTTGAATCCAGCCATCTTTAGCAGATTGCTAACTTCTTCCTTAACTTCAGTGTACTTGCTCTCATTGTAATCGACACCAGAAATGTCCATCTTGTTGATGTTGACAATAAGTTGCTTGACACCTAGAACACGTGCAAGGAAAGCGTGTTCCTTGGTTTGTGCGTTTACTCCATCATTTGCTGCAACACATAGAACTGCTGCATCAGCTTGACTTGTACCTGTGATCATGTTCTTTACGAAGTCACGGTGACCAGGTGCGTCAATGATTGTGAAGTAGTAATTCGGTGTGAATAATTCTTTGTGAGCAACGTCGATGGTAATACCACGTTCGCGCTCTTCCTTCAGACCATCCATAACGTAAGCAAGTCCGAATCCGGCCTTACCTTGTTCCTGTGCTAATTTTTCATTCTTCTCAATAACGTGTGCTTCGATGTGGCCGGTGTCAAGAAGTAGACGACCAACTGTGGTCGACTTTCCGTGATCAACGTGCCCTACGAATACGATATTTAGATGCGGCTTGCTCTTATCTTCCCATTGTGAACCCATAATGTCACCTCAATGTGTGTGCCCCGCCGACCCCCCTCCCCTATTTCAAGGTAGCCTTCAGGGTAAGAATCCAGAAGTATGCAATATTCGGGCTACTGAGTACTGGAAATCACGTTGCAGTCTACTTGTATTCAAGTAACACAACAAATGACTTGACAGTTGAGTCATGCGCTTTCTCATTCTTGAGGTCAACTCTCCATGTCCCATCCAGATAGTTACGGAAGTGCTGTGTACTCATACGGAGATCTACGCATCTATCATCATCAGAGCAATCCCCTGCTACACGCTGTTCATCATCAATATAGGTCGAATTGTATACTTCTTCAGTGTTTGAAGCTGATTCGGAACCATTGAATACGTATGCATCCAAACGATTGTGGCATGCAGTATTTTGTTCACTGCACCCAACCGCCCAATCATCATCCAATTTTGGATATGTAAACTGAATCTTGACATATCGAATCGTGTTCTTTGCATCAGAATTGTATGTTACAGGGAAATCAATTGTAATAGTCGGGTCGTTGTTACTCGAATTCCCACCTATCGTGAATTCTGCCCAATGTCCCCTATAGTTGACATATACGTCGATATCCATTGTATCAGTGAAACCATTGTTATCGGTGACAGTCAGTCGAACTTCGTATTCACCAGGCCATACATTTGTCCATTCGGTTGTTTCGCCAGTCAAATCCACATCATTGCTCGTATCGCCATCGCCATCACTATCTGTATGCACATCTAAATCCCATTCAAAATCAGTAAGGTATGAACTTGAATCACCAGCAGAAGAATCTGAACCATCTAACTGGATTGTGGTTTTGGTGTCAACCGAATCATCGCTGGTATCCATATCTTCTTCACAAATCCATGCAAGAATCATGGTTCCTGCTGGTGGGTCTTCTCCAGTGCAATCATTGTCCTTGTAATGGATAACTGATGCAGTAGGAAGGGCGGCGTCTGCTGCTGCAACAATGAGATTCTTCTCTTCACAATCAACTAAATCACCATCGGAAACACAGAGTTTAGCAACAAATGTCCCTTCTGAATTGTATATGTGGTTCACAGTTTGTCCCGAACCAGTATTGTCGTCTCCAAACTCCCAAGTAAATGTCAGAGGGTCAGCATTAGGATCTGACGAACCAGTTGCATCGAATTCGACACTATCTCCTACCTTTACAGTTCCCGATGGAGAAATCGACATTTTTGCCGTTGGAGGTGAATTAC
>MDTG01234079.1_pt1 | contig 10232 bp, 7 predicted proteins | sample 811421 | NCBI WGS metagenome assembly MDTG01 (sample SAMN05326645, study PRJNA326480) | marine metagenome | isolation source: seawater | place: Pacific Ocean: South East | collected 2011 | reverse complement strand
GTTTACGTCAAGCTCGCTTGACCATTGCTGCCTATACTTAGCAAATATCTCTCTTCGAATCTCGTCGGGCGCTACTACAGTTCTGTCCACATCACCTCTGACGGTTATTATTCGACGCCCGTTCTGGCGATTTATGCTCGAGTAACTATTTCCCAATGAATAATCGGCTACACTCAAAAAAGGTACTTCGGCTCCACTAGGAGTCCGGATCAATAGTTCCTCTAGATTCCCCAAAGACTGCCGCTCAGGCTCTGGATAACGAACCATCACACGAATATCGTCAGATCCTCGCTGGATACGCTGGGCTTCGGCGCCGTAAAATGCTTGACGCACCTGGGTGGCCACATCATTAAGCGTGAGACCTAGCGTTTTACCTCGGTCCAAGATTTGAATTTGAACCTCCTGTTTCCCAGCCCGAAAGCTGTCAGACACATCAAAAACACCAGGATAAAGCATTAGCTCCTCTCGAAGCTGTGTCGACGCAATCTTTAAGTTTTCTTCATTACGGCCTTCTAACCTAAAATTAATGGCGTCGCCTGCCGAAAATGCATCAGACACGAAAGTCAGCTCTAACGCATCCGGAATTGTTCCTACTTTCTCTCGCCACCTATCGCGTATTTCTGCAGCACTAATCTGTCCTCTTTCATAAAAAGGAGTCAGGTACAACATTACTTCAGCTATATTGCTAGCCCCTGCATTACGCCCACCCCCACCGGGGCCGCCCTTCGGAGCAGTAGACCCTATAATGGTCAGAACACTATCTACAGCGCTTTCGGCAGACTCAGGAGCCATTCCACTCTCTTTCAGAAGGACTAATTCTTCGTCAAGTTCTGCGACGAGCTCTAAAGCCTTTTCTTCTATAATGTTTACCGCTTCCTCCGTTACAGCTGCAGTGACACCCGCCGGCATATTAATAGTACTCCAGACATTATCACCCTCTATCGAAGGCATGAATTGGAATATAACTCTGCCACTAAATAAAAGAGCGCCAACTACTAACACAACACCTGTCGCTCCAGCCCAAGCCGCATATCTATATCGCAAGACAACCTTTAGGAATCGCCGATACCCATGCTCAGCAAAGTGCTCAAGTCCTTCAGCAATTTTCCCTTGAAAACTCTGCCAGGCTTTTACAATAGGAGTCCCTTCAAGGAAATACCCCTCTGTCTTACGATGTGCAATATGCCCAGGCAAAATAAGTTGAGACTCAATCAGACTTGCGATCAAACAAAAAACGACTGTGCCGCCAATTAGTTGGGAAAAGGCGGCAAACTGAGTCCCATCTAGAAGTAAGGGTAGGAATGCCGCAATAGTAGTAAGTACCCCGAAAATTACCGGAACCGAAACCTCAACGGTTCCTTCAATCGCAGCATCTTCCTTACTAAAACCTTTCCTTTCAAAAGCATGAACGCGCTCACCCACTACAATGGCATCATCAACCACGATACCCAAAACCAGTATGAAGCCCATGATCGTTAGTGAGCTTATCGTTAGGTCATAGGGCGGGAAAGCAATTAATGCACCGCAGATAGCTATTGGAATACCCGCAGCAACCCATATAGCGATCTTGAAGCGCAAGAACAAGGCTAGGATTGCAAGCACCAGTAAAAGTCCTGTGTACGCATTTTTGGCTACGGTTGCAATCCGCGCCTGCGTGCTCACAGAAGCGTCCGTAACTATCTCCAGAGTCATTCCTTCGGGCAAATCGAGTTCCGTTGAATTCATAAATTCTTTGACTTGATTTGCCGAGGTAACTATATCCTCGTTGCCAATTCGTACCACATCTAGAATCGCGGAGTTGACGCCATCCAATCTCGCATCTAGATATCCTTCTTCAAAACCATCTCTTACGGTCGCAATGTCACCGAGGCGTAATTGCGTTCCATCAGGGTAAGAAGCTACCACAACATCGGCATACTCAGAGCCCTGGTATACCTGACCCTTCGTCCTGAGCATTATCTCACCGGAATTCGTACGAATCGTTCCACCTGGCAGGTCCAAAGAGGCTCGCGAGATGGCCTGAGAAATTTGAGCCAATGTCAGACCATACTGCCTAAGTGTAAACTCAGAAACTTCAATAGAAATTTCAAGCGGTCTTATAAATTCAAGGTTAACCGTGGAAACTTCGGGAAGATCCAAAAGGTCGTCGCGAATTTCCTCAGCAATTACTTTAAGATTGGAATCATTCGTTTCGGACGACAACGCTATAGTCATAACGCCATCGGTGGGACTTACGGCGCGTATAATTGGTTTTTCAGTCTCAGCCGGAAAGGTCGTTATCGCATCAATTTTGCCCTTGACGTCATTCAAGAGGCGATTAAGATCCGCCCCATTTGATAATTGCACGGTTGCATCACAGCCACCCTCTCTTGCTGTCGTGGTCAAGCGGTCGATGTTTTCAGTGCCCTCTAGAGCTTCCTCTAATCGGATACAAACACCGGTTTCTGACTCTTCAGGTGTCGCCCCCAGGTAAGGAACGCTAACCTGTAACAGGCCAACTTCAATGTCAGGGAACTCTTCTTGGTTGAGGCTAAAATACGCTACAACACCGCCCACCAAGAAAATCCACATTAATAGATTACTCGCGACCGGATTTTTAACGAACCAAGCTATCGGTGTCCTCAAAATTAACCCCTTACTTAACCATTAGATCTTTTAAATTAATTCTTGGATTGGCTGAACAGACATGCCGTCGACTACGGCTTGAATTGGGGATACGCAAATCTTTTCCCCTGGTAATAGACCACCGCTGATCAGGACATTCTCTTCTTCGAGTCGAAAAATATCCACTTCCCGAAAATACATCTTGTTCTCGGCGTCAACTACGAGTACCTGATTGTTATTTCTAATAACAGACCTGGGAAGCGACATAAGATTATCGACAGTCTTGCCTTTTATATTTGCTTGTACATACAGACCAATCGGAAGCGGTATCGGACGCTCCTCTTGGCCGACTGACCAGTCTCCCGTAATTGACGGCTGGGGAACTCTTATAATGGTCTGAACGGTATTGCTGTTCGGATCAATCGAAGCCTCAATCCTGACTAGCCTGCCTTTCCACTGATGCTCAATACCACCATAAGTACCAGAAACGCTCACATCGGGCGCCCTTTCTATCGGGAGCTCTCCCCTCAAACCCAGGGGAATATCTAGGTAGCCAAGTTGGCGCATGGCAAGTGGCACGCGCACCTCCACCTCATCTGCTCCATACAGTACCGCTACACTTTGAGCCCTGTTCACGTACTGGCCCAATTCGACTTCCCTAGTCTCTATTACTGCATCAAATGGCGCCTTAATCTCAGCCCTGTCTAGATCCAACTCCGCCTGCAGGAAACTCGCTTCGGCATCGGCCAAACGAGCCAGTGCAACTTCTGCCATTCTCTGGGCATCTTGGAGTTGCGATTGGCTAGCCAATCTCTCCTCAGCCAGTTCTTTCATGCGATCGTATTCTCGCGAAGCGTGCCCTGACTCGGCACTCGCTTGCTGCATCGCGGCTTTGCTTCGCGCAAGCATGGTTTCATAATCACTTGTATCGAGCCTTAAGAGCGTATCTCCCTCGGTAACAAATCCTCCAGCCTCCATCGCAGGAGAAATCCATGCGACCGGCCCGGCTACCGCGGCCGAAAGGTTCGCTGTTTGTGCTGCTTGAACTTTTCCTTGAGACCGAACCGACAGCCCCACCGAACCCTGCTCCACCTCAATCACTCTTACCGCTACAGGAATTACATCGAGGGCCACTTCTTCTAGTTGCGTAGGATTACGGACCAGATAGCTCGCAATGAAGGCACACCCCATTAAGATGAATATGGGTAATACGACTCTTCTCATCGGTTAACTCCTAATTTTTATACCTTAAGATCGACGCGGTAATTTACGTAATCGGCAAAAACACTCTCAGCCCCAAAAATCCTAGAAAATCCTGTCGATCGTTCGTTTCCCTGAAATTCTTCTGATCCAACAATAACTACGCAAATTGCGCTAATTTGGATCATTGACCACGAGAAGGGCTATTTGATACTTGAAAACTAATGAGAGCCACTATATGCGCTGCTTCTAGATGGTCAAGGGTAGGCTCGATAGAAAGCACATAAAAATAGGCAGACCGAGGCTAAAACCCCGAAAAAAGCTCTAAACCCAGCTTTTGTTCGTAACGTAGATCAGTAATTTCGGAGGAAGATAATTCTCCCTCTAACAGACTATCCACGTCATTACTGATTAATTGAATAGCCCGGTGTTGGATTTCCGGCTCAAACGCAAGCTGCAAGATAGAACCCCAGATACTAAGAATACGGCTATCGATAGCACGCCCATTATTCGCTTTCGACCATTCGCTGGCTATGCGTATTCCTAAGGTATTAAGACTCCGATCAAGCTCCAGCCTTTGACTCGGATCGGCCCTGTCCAGCGCTATCGCTTGCATACTTGTCCACCCAATTGGCGCAACCAACGTACCTTCATAAAAATTTATGACCCAGTAAAGATATTGGTCTTTAGACTGCACCAACTGATTTTCAAGATCGGCGTCATACGCCGGAACAAAATGCTGTCGGTCAGGAAGAGAATCGGGCCAAATATTTATGTCATTACTTATACACGAGAAAAGAAATATCGAGGGCAATAAAATAAGTATAAGTCTTACAAGCTTCTGATTTACAAATATCAATGGCATTTCTGCAAAGCTTCTTCCACTTAGAGAAATCAGCGGCACTAGCTAACCGGTTTCATCACAACATTAATTAGATGAAAGACTTTCACGCACCACTTGTTGGAGGCGCTCAGAAGTCATACCCCAGCGTACTCCCTCTATAATCGAATTATCTACGCTGCGTCCATCTTCAAATTCAGACAAAGAAATTAGTGCGCCTACACGATTGCCCGTTGCACAGTGGACAACTACACCTTCACTTTCAAACTGTGCCAACAATTCTTGTAACGAATTAGAGTTGCTCAAATTAATGCCACCATCTCCAACAGAAACTGGAATATTATGATAGGTCATACCTAAAGATTCTACAGTCGCCTGTTCGTCAAAGCCTGAATCTTCTCCTGGAGTTCGAAGGTTAATCACGTGTTTAACCCCCGAATCTGCCATAACTTGAAACTGCTCAGCTGTAGGTTGTCCAGTTGATAGAATATCTGATTCTGGAGCCCTAAAGTTGTTAATTTCTGCCGCCGTTAATACTTCCAAATCAAGCGTAGTGATGCTCGAACAAGCTACAAAAGCAAACGAAGCGCTAAGAAACAGCATTCGAAAAAGGGTATTCATCTTTAGTCCTCACTTATCCTAAAACTTAAAGGCTAGCTTATGCTGAGTTGGGCTAATTATTCCAGCTCTAAATTGTAACTTATTGCAAACTATCAGCCAGATTTTCATTTTTTCCAAAAAAACAGCAAAGATAGTTACTCATTTAGCAGGAGACCTATAACGATATACCCCTGTAAAAAGCACCCCGTATAAAAACAAAGCTATAGAAATAAATATCGCTGGAATTAGTGCGTTAAGCGTACCGAAAGATTCGACGATCCTACCTAGCATAAGAGCTCCGATGGGTGCGCTTCCTAGCAACCCCAAACTATACACTGACATTATCCTTGCCCGATACTCCTCAGGGGCAGACTCTTGAACTATTGTTCTAGCAAGCGTCATAGTAACCCCCATATTTAGTCCCCAAGCTATACAGGCCAATGCAAAAATCCAAAAGCTTGGCTGAAACCACATAATTCCCAAAATTAACATTCTCGAAACTTGCATGATTAAGAAAATCCTACCGGGTCGCTTCAGCGGCATAATGCGAATCATTAAAAAATTTGAAGCAGTAGCTCCAGCATAAAAAATAATCATTAGAAACGACAATAGAAACGCATTACCGTCATAGATTTGCTTAACGATAAACGGAAACACGGTCATAAAGGCTCCCGCATTAAATATACTAGATACGAAATTAATAAGTAGCGTTTGCATTATGTCCGGTTTTTCGTAAATTGCTCGAAATCCATCAGAGAAATTTTTTAAAGCAGATTCTCTATTCCTAACAATTGGTGGCTGAGGATTAAGACGCCTTACAGTGATCGCTCCCAACCCTATGCAGATCGCCTGAAAACTAAGAGCGGGTAGTAAGCCAAACTTATCGATAGTACCAGCCAAACCTAAACCGATAATTTGCACGATGAAACCAATAGCCGTTGCTGCCGATACAGCTTTTTGAAGAGAGGAACTCGCTATCTTATTTAGAATTGCCTGTTGAGCTGGACTAGAGTACGAAACACAGATACTCATACCTAGAGCCCAAATCAGGACTGAAAAAATATTTAACTGCTGAAAGTTTATTAAGATGATTAGAAAAATAGGAAGTAAAGGCGCAACCAAATAAACTCGTATTAACAGCGCGCGCGGATCTGTCTCATCCGCTCGCACACCTCCGAGTAACATAACAAAAATCCCTGGTATTCCTGCGGCGGCTTGTATAATTCCCACTTGTGTTGCAGGTATTTCAAGAATACCAATTAGAGTCCAGCTCAGGAGAAGCTGCTGCATAGCAAACGCTATACCAGTGAAAGCAGTGGATCCTAGATATAGCCTAAATTCCGAATTTTGCCAAATTCCATATCTATCATTCATCTTGAGACAGTCTTACCTTAATGACCAAATAAAAAAATAGCCATACCATAGAATGCATTAGCATGGCAGTTACACAACTCGAATCTAAATAAGTCTTTAGAGAAAGATATTTTCTTAAAACATAGCTATTGGATTTAGCGGCGAACCCATACCCTTTTGAATCCGGAGAGGTGAAGCCATAAACAAAAATTCATATCGTCCCAATTCTTTCGCCACTTCAGCAACTTCAGTAAAATCAAGGTTGTCGAATATAGAAACTCCTAAAGAGACTAAAGCCAAGCTGTGCAATGGCAGTGAAATATCGCCAACTCCGCTCGGGGAAACGTCATTAAACATGTCGTGACCTATCATCGCGACTCCTCGATTTTTCAAAAAATAGGCCACATCAGCATGGTATCCCGCCACACCCTCTGAGATAGGCCATGCACCCAGCGCATTTCTCCGAATCCAACGCCCAGTATGGAGGAGAATAACGTCTCCAGGCTCAACTCTAACACCCTGAATTTCTTCCAAGGTTTCTAAATCTTCATATGTAATTGGGGCTCCAGGCTCAAGCCAACCTTCTGAAGTAGACCTTCCAGGAAGCAATGTGGCATCGAATAGAATGCCCCGGGTAATCACCCCATTACGGTGGGCATGAATACTTCCGCGAGGACAACCATTAGCCGCTTCAACTTCTTCGTAGCCTAATCCATTATATCCTTTCCCTTCATACATAATGTGGCAATCAAGAGAATCTAAATGACTATGGATGGTCCCGTGATAGCTCCCGGTATATTCAAGTTTATCGGATGCACCTGTTGGTGAGACGCGCACCACTTCTCGATTTAAATAAGCCGAAGTATCAACCGCGTCTTCTTGTACCACATCATGGGCAAGAGAAACTGTAATTCCTTCTCTTACGAGTGCAGCAGCTCTCACGCGTTTTTCTTTCGTTATAAAGTTAGCCTGGCCCAACTCGTCGTCATCGCCCCACCTGCCCCAATTAGAAAGTTCCTCCATTGCCCGATGAAAATCTTCATTTGTTTCCATTGACTGATACTCATCTTGCGCCATAGTAGCTTGAGAACAGGCAGACAAAGCAAGCAATATAAACACGCGTGTAGTATGCATTTAAAACTCCTAGTTATTTCTTTTTATAATTCCTGTGCAAAAAGGTATCGCATTTGCACATCTCTTGTTCTAACAGCTCGTTTACCCTCTATCGCTGGTCTGAACTTAATCTCTCTAATAGCTCTCAAGCCTTCTCTCGCCACTCTTCTATCCTCAGGGACCGAATTAATTACTTTCACTGAAGAAACATCACCCCTAGAGCTAATATTAAAACTCAAATCCACCAAATACTGAGGCATGCCGATCTGTAGAAGCGGATCAGAACTAACTGGTTTCAAAACTGCGCTCGCGTTTTCGTGCCAGGCACTAAATATCCCAAGGTGCATTACATCATTTGGCACATCATGTACTGCTGAATTAATTGAACGCTGATACGTCAATAGCTCGTCGAAATTTTCGTGAAATTGAGGCACAGGAAGAGGCATGGGCGTTCTGAAAAATTCTTCTATGTCAGACAAAGGTATACCAACGCCTGCTAATTTTTCCTTCGCCTCATTGTAATGCTGTCGGCCCGAATTACGGCCCAATAAAACGTTATAGTCCCCTCTATATATTAGGGCCATCGCCTGAGCTTCCTCGTCTCCTTCAATTTCAGCGATCTCGCGAATATCATTTATAAATCCACGCGCTTGGCGCAAATAACCCTTGCCGCGAGTATAATTTCGTTGAGGAAGGATGAACCCAGCGTTACCTCGATTAGTCATAAAATCCACATCCTGCACTCGAAATGAAGTATCTGCCCTTATAACGTCGCTAGTAAATTCGATTGCAAAGCCGTCCCTAGTATTAAGCAGCTGAAACATTAGCGCTAAATTATGTGCTCGCTTGTAATACCATGGGTAAAGCTTCGGACTGTCTTCACCATATACATCTTCGGACAGCTGTTGCATATCTCTGTATAAATCTCTCGCATCCAGAAAATTTTGAGACTGTTTCCGCTCATCATCCAAGTAAAATCTGGCAAGAAGCCATTGAGCGTGATTTTCCATCGCAAGTAATAATTCTTCCGACTGACTCCCATAGTTCGAACTTATCAAAACCCGAATGTGCTCTAGGTGGTCGTTTATTAACGGCCAATTACCCAGAACTTGTTGAACTTGAATCATACCTCTCAACAAAGGTATCAAGTCTGGATTCTCAAACCCCAAATTAGTGCGCATAATAGACATCTGACGATTTTGAATTTCGGCAGCTTGTTGAAATTCACCCTCTTCTAATAGCGCACTTAACATACTCGTCAATGGCTCCAGCAAACTATTATCCATCGGGCCAAATTCTGATGCTAAATCTTCTAACTGAAGCCGATAGCGCTCTATATCCATCAATCGGGAATTGGAGCTGGGCGCCATGGCGCCTTGTGCAATACCTAGACTGGGCAGCACAGCAGCAACGGCGGCATATAATGTAAAGAAAACTACGAGTTTATAATTCATAAAATATAGCCCTATTTTTTGGGCACAAAGTCGACAATAACTTGATCTCTGCGACTTGTCGATACAAACTATGCGCAGATTAAAGCCAATTTGAATCCAGCAAGATAGGCAGCATGAAAAAACTAACCGGTGTCTTCCTCGTATACTTAATGTCTTTGATACAAGGTGCTCTAGGGCAAGAAAATAATCCCGATCTTTATGATATTGGAGGCGAATTTGCCTTTGTCCGAGTGCAGTACGACAGTTACTATGATGGGGGCTGGTATGGTGGGCCCTGGGCTACAGATTTTCCAGCAGCCGATGAGAATTTCCTGCGAGGTGTAGCAAGACTTACTAACGTTCGAGTAATGACCAAACCGATCGTGTTGCGCTTTGATTCTGAAGAAATATTTGATTACCCCTTCTTATATGCATTAGAAATGGGCAGAAATGGCGGCCTTTCATTATCCCCTCAAGAGCTCGAAAACCTCAGAGAATATTTATTACGGGGAGGCTTTCTTCTCATTGATGATTTTTGGGGAGCACGGCAATGGGATGCTTTTTATGCGGATTTTTCACGAATTTTTCCGGATCGGGAGCTAATCGAACTAAATCCTGATCATGAGATATTCCATACTTTCTACGATATTGATGGCGCACAAATGATTCCAGGACGCGGAGGTAGACAAGGCTTTGGTCAAGCGGGAATGAACAACGCGAGCAACCATGCGATTTTGGATGATGATGGGCGAGTTATGGTTCTAGTTAACTGGAACTCAGACATGGGGGACGGCTGGGAACATACATACGATCAATGGTATCCCACAGAATATGCGAATTCTGCATACCGACTCGGAATCAATTACCTAATTTACTCCTTAACTCACTAGCCCTCGAAAGATAACGAAATTTCACTAGCATAATAATGAATTATTTTTGTAAAAAATAATAATAAGGGATACTTGGCTCTATTTATAGATTTCAAAAATCAATCTTCACTTGCAGTAAGGGCATCGATTTCTTGACGGCGATAGCCCCCGAGTGTTCCTTCAAGCGCATAATTCCCTTCATGGCAGGCATATTCATAT
>MDTG01195399.1_pt1 | contig 10232 bp, 5 predicted proteins | sample 811421 | NCBI WGS metagenome assembly MDTG01 (sample SAMN05326645, study PRJNA326480) | marine metagenome | isolation source: seawater | place: Pacific Ocean: South East | collected 2011 | reverse complement strand
CCGCCTTCGGGCGCATCATCCTCGTCCCCACCGACCACCACCCGCCCGGCCGCCAGCGCCCCCAGCCACAAGCCCGGCGCCACGACCGACGACCAGCACTCGCCCTGCCGGATCCGGCTGCGATAGAGATAAATCTCCAGCCCGGCCGCGGCGACGGTCTCCATCCTGGGGCCTTTTTTGGGAGGGGAGGGATCCGGGGATGATGGGGAGGGGAGGGGCGGGGTGTCAATCTGGATGAAGAGCGGCCCCGCCTCCGGGTGATCCGCTCAACGCCTGAACAAGACTGCGGGCAATGCCGGGCAGTGCGGCGGTCTCCAGCCTGGCAGCTGCCGCATCGACGGCCAGGAGATCATCGTCGAGCAGATGGTCGAACGTGTTTTGAAGCATGTTGCCGATCCGTTGCGTCAGGATCAGCGGCACGACGAACCGGTTATGCCTCAGCCGGTTCTCTGCCCAGCTTGTCGAGGAGCAGCTGGGCCTGGGGCGATTTCCGGATGACGGGCCTGCGGTGGTAAAGCCTGGAAAAACGGTCTTTCTGGGTTGTCTGCCAGGCAGTCGCCGGCGCTTTCAGCAGAAGCAGGGCCACCTCGTCGACGGGCCGTCCGTCCGCCCTATAGGGCAGAATGCTCAGCAGGCTGGAAATGGCTGGCCGCACCGTTCTTGGATCCGTGATGAAATGAGGCAGAAGATGCTCGACGATGTTGCCCTGATGCGGGAAGGCCTGCACTTTTTCAAGGAATCCGGCCGGTTTCGCCGTCGTGCTGAGCCTGACGCAATGGACCGGAATCTGCCGGCCGAGGGCGATGCCGACTTCCTGATCCGTCCACGCGCTGGGCGAAAAATTGTCGCATACGAGTGCAACAAGAGCGTCACACGAGAAAATGGTCCGTTGGACCGACATCTCCCATTCCGTGTTGGGTGCTATGTTTTCATGGGCCACAAATGACGATATGCCGTAATCCAACAGCTGATGTTTGAGGTTACGGGCGCGACGACTTTGGTCGGATTTGTGGCTGATGAAAACATGCAGGATCTCCGGATCTCCCCACAGGCCCTTGACGACGTCCGGAGCGAGAGTCTCGATGTCCCTGCCGAACTGGTATTGAGGGATCGTCCGCCACGGATCGTCGTCGACAGGTGGTGAGAGATCATGTGTCAGTATGTTAACATCAACCTTGTTCGAAGGTCGTGCAGGCATAACCGCCCTGATGCTTTCCTTGATCAGGTCTGCATGTCGGCTCTTGTCGCCACATATTTTTATATAGTATTCGCGATCAACACACAAATCCATCTGGACATATGGTTGTGGAGGGCTGGTTTCCGTATAATATAGAGGCGTCAGGTATATTTCAGAATCTGTCAGGATTTTCTGTGTCGTTGTATCTGCCAGGCCGACATGAGACACAAGAAGCTCGATTATGGTGTCAAAGCGCGCAATGAAGGGATATGAATCACGATCGGCATCGTAGATCACGGTGCTTGTCAGAGTGAATTTTCTCATGGGCAGCCTCGGCGGAATCATACTGATGGACGGGCGGCGTGCCGCATCGGCTCTGATCGTGAGGGTGTATGTCGACACATGCTCCCCTTAATCTACCCTGAGTCACTTCTTCCTTCCAAGAACCCATTTGCAACCCATCCGCACTGGATCGCGAGCCTGTTGGGACGAAAGATTGATGGCGTCTGCCGTTCACAGATGCCCCACCCAATCCCCCGCGCGTTCAGCGCCTCGGCATGGCGCCGTTCGATTCGGGCGAGGCGCTCGGGTGCGAAGTTCTGCTGGGCCAGCGCCATGCCGCGGTCGAAGACTTCCGAATAGCGGCGGATCAGGCCGTCGGGTGACAGGTCCAGGCAGGCGATGCCGTCGAAGCAGACACGGGCACCGGCGGCTTCCGGGGCGGTGGATCGATAGCTGAAGCGATAGCGGCCACAAGCGCTGGGCGTTGTCCGCCTCGCCGGTGATCCGGCCCATTCGTCATCAGCCGCCGCATCAGTCCGCCCCGCGCATGGGGTTTACGAACGGAATGCCGGCGAAGTCCTTCTCGTTGTCCGTCACCACCAGGCAGTCGTTGGCGCGGGCGGTGGCGGCGATGATCATGTCGAGACCGCTTCTTGGCCTGCCGGCGGCCTTGCCCTCGGCCATCAGGTGGGCCCAGATGAGCCCGGCCTTGTCGTCGAAGGGCAGGACGCGACCGGCGAACAGCGACTGCGGTCCCTCGGGGCCGGCAAACCAGGCGTCGAGGGCGTCACGCTTCCGGCCGCGTGGCTTTTCAAGAATGCCGCGGCGGATTTCGGCGATCGTCAGCGAAGAGATGAACAGATCGTCGTCCCGCTGTTCCGCCCACCAGGCGAGCAACAGCTCCGAGGGCTCTGGCTTGACGACATTGCTGATGATGTTGGTATCGAGAAGATAGCGCGTCACAGCCTGACCTTGCGCCCGTCTTCGCGCGGGCGGGCAAGGTCGAGATCGGCGCCGACGAGGGGCGATCTGCGAAGAGCAGCCAGGATGCCGCCTTTCCCGGGCGTGTCACCGGAGACGGCCTGGCCGACCATTGCGCGCAGTCTGGACGCATCGGCGCCGTCCTCGGCCAGACGGCGCGCCAGCGCACGGATGAGATCGCGATCCGCATCGCGCCCGAGCACTTCGAAGCGCGCCAGACCTCTCTCGCTCAATCTGGACCGGTAGTTCTGAACGGCGCGCTTCTGCGAGTTTCCCATCGGCGTCTCCCCTGCGCTCCCCTGTAATATATCCGGGTAGTCGCGGCGGGACAAGGCGGCGGGGCGTGCGGCTGGGGCAGCCCCCTCCGTTCAGGTCGTGCCGGGCGGGGCCGCTCACAGATGCCCCACCCAATCCCCCCGCGCCTTCAGCGCCTCGGCATAGCGCCGGCCGATCCGGGCGATGCGCTCGGGTGCGAAGTTCTGTTGGGCCAGCGCCATGCCGCGGTCGAAGACTTCCGAATAGCGGCGGATCAGGCCGTCGGGTGACAGGTCCAGGCAGGCGATGCCGTCGAAGCAGACGCGGGCGCCGGCGGCTTCCGGGGCGGTGGATCGATAGCTGAAGCGATAGCGGGCATAGGCGCGGCCGGGGCCGGCCAGCACGTCGTGGAACTGCCAGCGGAAATCGCAGCCGCCTTTGTAGAAGCCCGCCAGAATATGGGCGATGCCCTGGGGGCCCTGTTCGGGGCCGAAGAAATAGTCGTCATAGATGCCGTCGGGGGTGAAACAGGCGGCGAGCGCCGCCGCGTCGTTCGCCTCTACGGCGGCGGCGAAGCGGGTGAGCAGGGTTTCGGCTGCGGTGGTTGCGGTGGTGGTTGCGGTGGTCATGGGGGCGGTCCTCGCGGGGCGGCGCTCATGATCCGGCGCCGTGTCATCCCCCAGTATGACCGCCATCGACCCTCTGCGTCACCTCGTCCTCGGGCGCGGCGAAGCGCCGGTGGAACAGGTCCCAGGAAGGCTGGCCGATGGCGGCGATGCGGGTGGCCGCCGCCTCGGTGGCGGCCTGATCGCCGGCCCGGGCGGCCGCCTGCAGGGCCTGCCCCGCCTTCATCAGCGCCGTCAGCCCGCAATTGCCGGCGATGGAGATCATGTCGTGGCCCAGCTGGCGCAGCTGGTCCTGATCGCCGATCGAGAGTGCTGCGGCCACCTCGCGGACCTGCTGTCGGCCGGTCGATTCGAAGCTCGCCACCATCGAGGCCAGTGTCGCGGCCGAGGTGAGGCCGCGGAGCGTGGCCATGGGCGCCTCGTCCAGAAGGGGCGTGGCGTCTTCCGCCCGGGGGGGGCCCTCCGCCCTGGTCCCCGTCTCCTCTCTGGGCCCCGTCCCCTCTCTGGTTCCCGTCCCCTCTCTGGTCCCCGTCCCCTCTCTGGTTCCCGTCCCCTCTCTGGTTCCCGTCTCCGGCGCCGCCCGATCCTTCCGCACCGTCCAGCGGGCGGCCATGGCCAGCAGTTTTTCGGCGCGGAAGGGCTTGGGCACGAAATCGTCCATGCCGGCGGCCATGTATTCCTCGCGCATGCCGGCCATGGCATTGGCGGTCATGGCGACGATCGGCGTGCGCGGCCGGCCGCTCCGCGCCTCGGCGGCGCGGATGCGGCGGGTGGCCTCCATCCCGTCCATCACCGGCATCTGCACATCCATGAACACCAGGTCGAAATCATCGGCCCGGCAGGCCTCGATCGCCTCGGCGCCGTTTTCGACCACCGCCACCCGATAGCCCTGCTTTTCCAGAATGGTCGAGGCCACCACCTGGTTGACGGTGTTGTCTTCGACCAGCAGCACCCGGCCCCCGGTCGAAACCGGCAGGGCCGGCGGCGTTTCGGCCGGGGCGGCCGGGGGCGGCAGGTTGAAGCTGCGGGCAAGCGCCGCGATCAGCTCCGCCCGCCGGATCGGCTTGGTGATCACTGCATCGAAGACCCGCGCCGCCTCGGCGGCGGGCGGGGAGGAGGCGGCCAGGATCATGCGCACCGACTGAAACCGCGGATGCAGCCTGAGCCAGGTGCCCAGCGTCGCGCCGTCCATGCCGCCCAGATTGAGATCGGTGACCACCAGGTCGACCGGCGCGCCGGCCTGGGCGGCCTTTTCCAGCAGGCGCAGGCTTTCATTCACATCGCCGGCCTCGCTCAGCTCCATGCCGAGCTCTCCCAGGTGATGGGCCAGGATGCGGCGGTTGAGCGGCAGATCGTCGACGATCAGCGCCCGCCGGCCACGCAGCCCGGCATCCAGCCGCGCCTCCGTGCCCCGGCCTTCCGCCTTGTCCCCCGCAGCCGGCCCTGCGGTCGGCATCGCCCGGTCCAGCGGCACCTCGAAGCGGAAGACAGAGCCCTGGCCGGGCTCGCTGTCGACCGAGATGGTGCCCTTCATCAGCTCGACCAGTTTCAGGCAGATCGCGAGCCCCAGCCCCGACCCGCCGAAGCGGCGGGTGATCGAGGCGTCGGCCTGGGCGAATTTGTGGAACAGCCGGGCGGTCTGCCCGGTGCTCATGCCGATACCGGTGTCGCGCACCTCGAACAGCAGGCGCCGGCGGTCGGTTTCTGGCCGGTCGGCCGCTCCGGATCGGCCTTCGCAATCTTCGCCACTTCCGTTGCCAACATCTTCGCAATCTTCGCAAGCCACCGGCCCCAGATCGCGCACGGTGACGGCGACATGGCCGCGCTCGGTGAATTTCACCGCATTGCCGGCCAGGTTGAGCAGGATCTGCCTCAGTCGCGTCGGATCACCCAGCCAGAAGCTGCCGGTGCCGGGCTCGGCCATGCAGGCGATCTCGATGCCTTTGTCGCGGGCCCTGGGCGCCAGGATCGCAGCGACGCCGTCGAGCAGCTCGGTCAGATCGAAGGGCAGGTGTTCCAGCTCGACCCTGTCGGCCTCGAGCTTCGAGATGTCGAGGATGTCGTCGATCACCACCAGCAGGGCCTCGGCGCTGTCGCGCACGGTTTCGGCATAGCCGCGCTGCTCGTCGTCGAGCGGGGTGCCGAGCAGGATCTGGGTCATGCCCATCACGCCGTTCATCGGCGTGCGGATTTCATGGCTCATATTGGCCAGGAAGTCGGATTTGGCCTGGCTCGCGCTTTCGGCCATCACCTTCGCCCGTTCCAGCGCCGCGGCGAGCGAGGCCAGCTCGCTGGCCTGGTGTTCCAGCTGCACATTGGCCTCGCGCAGTTTCACCATCGCCTGGTTGCGCACCGACAGATCGGTGATCGCGCCCACGAACATGCGGCCCTGCCCGGTGGTGAAGGCGCCGATCGACAGGTCGATCGGGAAGCTGCTGCCATCCTGCCGCCGGCCTTCAAGCTCGCGGTTCAGCCCCAGAACCCGCGGCGTGGCGCCGGCATCCTGGCGTGCAAGATAGCCGTTATGCGCGGCGGCGATGGCGGGATCCATCAGCATGGCCACGTTCTGCCCGATCATCCGATCGGCCGGCCAGCCGAACAGCCGCTCGGTGGCCGCATTGACCATCGTCATGCGCCCCTCTGCGTCGGTCACCACGATGCCGACGCCCAGCGTGCCGAACAGCGCCTGCAGCCGGGCCTCGCTCTCGCGCAGCTGGGCTTCGCTGCGCCGGATTTCGGTGACGTCAGAGAAGGTCACCACGCAGCCATCGCCCAGTCTCACCGCCTGCACCCGGAACCAGCGGTCACCGCTGTCCCGCTGTGCGGCATGGTCGAACAGGGCCGGCTCGCCGCTGTCGACCACCGCGGCATAGCGTGCCACCAGCTCGGGCCCCTCGCGGCTGCGCAGGGTTTTCAGCGTGTTCCCGATCGCCTGGTCCAGCGGCACGCCGGTCTTGCGCACGAAGGCGGCATTGGCCATCACGATGCGGAAATCGTCGATCTGCCCCGCCTCGTCGCGGATGGGTTCAAGGGTCATGATCGCGTTCAGCGAGGCATGCATCACGCCCGCCAGCATGTCGCGACCGCGGACGATTTCGGCCGCGTGTTCGCGTTCTTCGGTCACGTCGGCGCAGCTGGCCACCAGCCCGCCGCGCTGCATGCGCCGGAGCCTGGTTTCGATCACCCGGCCGTCTTCATGGGTCGTCTCGAAGGGTTCGATCAGGACGGCGTCGTCGGCGGTGATCAGATCGCGCAGCCGGGCCAGATCGGCCGCCGCCCCCCGGGCGCAGGCGGTTTCCACCACGCCCAGATCCTGGCCCACCGCCAGCCGGCCCGGAGCGATGCCGTGCAGATCCTCGAACCGGGCATTCCAGGCCAGCAGCTGCAGATCGGGGCCAAAGGCGGCGATGCCGTTGTCGATGGCCTGGAACACCGCGTCCAGCAGCGCCTCACGCTCGGCAAGCGCGGTCTTGGCCAGCATCTGCTCCGTCAGGTCGCGGCCCGATCCGCGGAAGCCGCGGAAGTTGCCGGCATCGTCCAGGATCGGCTCGCCGTTCATCTCCACATGGCGCAGCCGGCCCGCCCCGTCATAGACGTCGTAGCAGAGATTGCGAAAGGCCCGCCGCCCGGACAGCGCCTCGGCATAGGCCCGGAAGCCCGGCTGCGCGGTATCCGCCACCAGTTCGCGGCGGGTACGGCCCAGAATCTGCGCCGGATCCAGGCCGATCTTCAGCACCCCCGGCGACATGGTGGTGAAGCGCCCGTCGGCATCGGTTTCCCAGTACCAGTCCGATGACAGCTCGGTCAGCGCCTTGAAGCGGATCTCGCGCTCGGCCAGTTCGGCCGTGCGTGCCGCAACCTGGCGCTCCAGATCGGCCGCCATGCGCCGCGATGCCTGCGCCGACAGGCGCTGACGCTCCAGCCGCGCCAGATGCATCTGCAGCAGCGCCGCAAGCAGCAGCGCGATGACGCCCAGCACCAGCGTGGTGTACAGCGGATCGGCCAGGTTCAGCGACGCGATGAAGGGCGCGCCCGCGCCGATGGTCACCAGCCAGTCGCGGCCGAATATCCGGATCGGCAGGGTTTCGGTCAGCAACTGGCTGGTGGCGAAACCGGCGCTGCGGTGAAAGGCCTCGGCCTCGGGATCTTCAGTGACGTCGCGGATCGACAGCTCCACCGGCCTGTCGTCGCGACCGGTCCCGGCCAGAACATCGTCGATCACCAGCGGCGCATAGGTCCAGCCGGTGGTGGCGGCCATCCGTTCGGCGATGGTGCCGAGCGGCATGCCCGGCCGATAGACCGGCAGCAGCAGCAGGAAACCGCGATCGCGCGCACCCGTCGCCTGGACCAGGGTGATCGGCGCGGTGAGCGTCGCCTGACCGCTGGTCATCGCCGCCCGCGCGGCGGCGGCGCGGGAGGTTTCCGAGGCGATATCCAGCCCCGCCGCGCCGGCATTCGGGGCTGTGGGCTCGATATAGCGGATGATCCAGCGCTCGCCCTCATGCGCGGTCAGGCGGCGGATGGCGAAATCGGGCCGGCCGTCGGCGCGCTCACGCGCGATGAAGGCCTCTTCCTCGCCCGGGCGCAGCCGGGTGATGACCCCGAAGCCCAGCGCGCCCGGAAATTCCCGGGCGATGTCGCGGCTGGCGGCATAGGTTCTGAAGGCGGCCAGCGTCATGTCGCCGTCGCCGCCCACCAGCAGGGCGCCGCGGGCCCCCAGCAGCCCGTATTCATAGGTGTGGATGCGGTCGGCGATGCGGCCCGCCATATCGGTCGCGGCCAGGCGGAACCGGTTGCCGATCACCGTCTGATTGGTCTGATACCGCCAGACCCCGCCCAGCACCGCCGCGGCCAGCCCCAGGATCAGCAGCAGCACCACCGCCCTGTACGGCCGCACGCCGCGGCCGGGCCGGGCGGGGCCGGATGCCGGGGGCGTCTCCTGCGGGGCGGGTTCCGGCTGTTCAGGGGTGGCTGGCACGCGAGGGATTTCCGGCTGCTGGGTCGGTTCTGTTTTGCAAAGTGTAGGCCTGAATGGTCACGAAGTCCTTAACGGAACGTCGGGCTGAAGAAAACAGCGCGGCGTATTCAGTCGTCAGCCAGCGACGGGGAGAATGCTTAGCTTCCGTATATTTGAAGAACCCTGCAGCGATCATGCAGGTGCAAGGGTTATGCATGCAAAGGCAGGGGGATATCCGGCCGGCTTGCATTCCGCGGCGCAGCACGATAAACCAGGGTCATGCTGCGTTGCGGGAGCCACCCTCCGCAGCCGCCCTCCGTCTTCAGATTCCGCCCCTCTTCGGAATGTAGCCCGCGACCGATGTAGACCCGGACCGGTACCGCCCGAGACTGATGCCGCCCGCCTGCCCGGCCCCGCCCGGCGGCGGGGCCTGTTCTTGCGCATGCCCGCTCTGCCGTCCGTCCCGTCCTGCGGCCTCCGAAGCCCCGAGGCAATCCCCCTGCTCAGAACATGTCCCGACCGCGTTGCCGGCTGCCCGGCTGCCGCGGTCGCAAACCGTCCGGAGACATCCGTCTTGACCACGCAATCCTCCCCATCCGCCGGCCCACGCAGCAGGCTTCGCACCGAATGGTTCGGCAATATCCGCGGCGATCTGCTGTCGGGCCTGGTCGTTGCGCTGGCGCTGATCCCCGAAGCGATCGCCTTTTCGATCATCGCCGGCGTCGACCCCAAGATCGGGCTCTATGCCTCGTTCTCGATCGCCGTCGTCACCGCGATCGCCGGTGGCCGGCCGGGCATGATCTCGGCCGCGACCGCCGCGACCGCCGTGCTGATGGGGTCTCTGGTCCGCGACCATGGGCTGGATTATCTGCTGGCGGCCACCGTGCTCGCCGGCCTGTTGCAGATCCTGGCCGGACTGCTCCGCTTCGACTATGTGATGCGGTTCGTGTCGAATTCGGTGATGACCGGCTTCGTGAACGCGCTCGCCATCCTGATCTTCATGGCCCAGCTGCCGGAACTGATCGGCGTGCCCTGGATCACCTATCCGATGGTCGCGGCCGGGCTCGCCATCATCTATCTCTTCCCGCATCTCACCCGCGCCGTGCCGTCGCCGCTGGTCTGCATCGTGGTGCTGACGGTGGTGGCGCTGTCGATGGGGCTGGAGCTGCGCACCGTGGGCGATATGGGCGAGCTGCCCTCCAGCTGGCCGGCCTTCCTGATCCCCGACGTGCCGCTGACGCTGGAGACGCTGAAGATCATCCTGCCCTATTCGGCCGGCGTCGCCGCGGTCGGCCTGCTGGAAAGCCTGATGACCGCGCGGATCGTCGACGAGATGACCGACACCAGCGGCAGCCGCCGTCGGGAATGCTTCGGCCAGGGCCTGGCCAACACGGTGACCGGCTTTCTGGGCGGCATGGCCGGCTGCGCGATGATCGGCCAGTCGGTGATCAACGTGAAATCCGGCGGCCGCGGCCGGCTGTCCTGCTTCTGTGCCGGCGTGTTCCTGCTGTTCCTGATCGTCGTCACCGGTGATCTGGTGGCGCAGATCCCGATGGCGGCGCTGGTCGCGATCATGATCATGGTCTCGGTCGGCACCTTCCGCTGGTCGTCGCTGAAGGAACTGGCCACCCATCCGCGGGTGTCGAGCCTGGTGATGCTGGCGACCGTGGTGACGGTGATCGCCACCCATAATCTGGCAATCGGGGTGGGCGTGGGCGTGCTGCTCTCGGGCCTGTTCTTCGCCTGGAAGATCTCGCGCATCGTGCGCGTGACCTCGACGCTGTCGGAAGACGGCCGCACCCGCACCTATCTGGTCGAAGGCCAGGTCTTCTTCGCCTCGGCCGAGATCTTCCAATCCGGTTTCGACGTGAAGGAAGATCTGGAGCGGGCGGTGATCGACGTCTCCCGCGCCCATATCTGGGACATTTCCAGCGTCGCGGCGCTGGATGCGGTG
>MDTG01379258.1_pt1 | contig 10233 bp, 5 predicted proteins | sample 811421 | NCBI WGS metagenome assembly MDTG01 (sample SAMN05326645, study PRJNA326480) | marine metagenome | isolation source: seawater | place: Pacific Ocean: South East | collected 2011 | reverse complement strand
TTGGTTTTATTTTAGGGCCAGCGATGGGAGGAATCTTTTCTTTAATAAGATTAGATGAACTGTATCCAAGTCTTGTTCAATATGGAGTGAACCCTTTTAGCACACCTGCACTTGTGGCATTTTTATTAAGTCTTTTCAATGTTATCTGGATTGCTAAAAAGTTTAAAGAAACCCTGCCTGAAGAAAAAAGAGGAAAGGGGGTGATGAACAGAAGTGTTAACCCTATAAAACTTTTTAAACCTCTTCCGTATCCGGGGGTAAACCTTGTAAATGTGGGGCATTTTTTATTCTTACTTGCCTTTAGTGGAATGGAGTTCACATTGACATTCTTAGCGATGGAGCGGCTTGGTTACGAAAGTATTGATAATGCCTACATGTTTATTTTTATCGGGTTTATCATCGCCTTGGTTCAGGGTGGTTATGTCAGAAGAAAAGCGGCACAAGTTGGTGAGAAGAAAATGGCGATTCAAGGGATTTTATTTTCTATCCCTGGACTCATTTTAATTGCCTACGCAAGTAACAGTTTTCTGTTGTACTGTGGCCTATTTTTTCTCGCAACTGGATCATCAATGACTGTTCCAACGCTAACAAGTTTGGTTTCATTGTTATCACCCCCTGAAGTTCAAGGAAAAAGTATTGGCATCTTCAGAAGCCTTGGCGCATTGGCAAGAGTATTTGGCCCATTGACGGCAGCAATCATCTACTGGCGAATCGGTGATTCGGCACCTTATTTATTCGGTAGTCTTTTTCTATTGATTCCTGTGCTAATGATCTCCAAAGTTAAAAGTGAGAGTGTCGCCTGAAATTTGTTGCAATAAAAAAAATAGATTTGGCCTGATAAATAAAAATTCTTTTTTTAAAAAAAGCAGTTTTAGGGTCTTATCTCTCTATTATTGTTTTAGATTTTCTACACATGTTTCATGTTATTTTACCGATATGTAAGTATTGAAAAATATCCTTAAACAGGCGGTTTTATTGGTATGAAAATCTTCGGTTTAACCCTATGTTTGATGCTGGCGTCCTGCCTAGATTTTGGAGGTGGCAACTCTAACTCCTCTGTTAATGTTGGTGGCCATAGAGCCTCCAATTCATCCAAAACCAAATCAAAAATTAGTTTACCTTCAGATGGAATTGTCGATTACAGAACTTTTTTAAAAGTAGATATATCAAAAAATATGAAAGAGAGTGATCACCTAAACATAACGACAAGAGAGGGAAGAATTCTTTTTAGTGGATCAGTTCACTCGCTCCGATCTAAGGCCGGTATCGAAATTCCACGTAAGCTCGAATCGGTTTTAGTATCAACGGTCTCAGGCGCAAATAGAAAGCTTATAAAAGTATCCTCAAACTCTATAAAGGTTGGGTACTAAAATGAAGTCCATAATAGTTATTCTATTCGCATTCATACTCACATTTTCCAATTCCCTTCATGCAGCTTGTAATAGTGCTTCGGTTCTAGGTGATAACTTACCTGCATCGGAAGGTGAATGTATTCAGCGACTAGGTGAGAGTTGTGTATGGGCACCTGATACCAATGCGGCAAGTGGATTTAGTTGTCAAGTATGTGACACAACTGTTCCGAGCCCAGACGGTAAAACTATTTCAGAATGTTTTAGTGCACATTCCGGTGATGTAATCTCAGCTGTTGTATGTGCCGCGAAAAATTCAGAAAAATTATCTTTAGATAACTTTTGTTACAACTCAATGCATGGGTTGTGGCAAGAGGGCTCTTTTATTGGCGAGGACCTTGCACCCGCTAATGGGTCTGATATTGATTCTAATGATGTACAAATAAGCGGTATTTTTAGTGAGGTAAAACTATCAACTCTGGCGGCAAGTGATTCATTATTAATTTCAGAAATAGCTGTGTTGAGTGCAGGTATTCCAGGAGGATCTCACTCCGTAGATGCAATGATCTATAATCCTGCCGGTATCACTAGCATAAATGGCAATGCTGTAAATACAATACAACGAGTTTCTCCAGTGGTCTTAATTAGTGACTTCAATAAACTGGGTCTAGGATTTTCAACAATCAATTTAGATCAACAGACTTCACAGGAGGTTATTTCTAGCTTAACTCCGTCATTGGCTTATAACTATAGTTATATTTCAAATACAACAGCAGCTGATTTAGAATTTTTTGTTAACAACGGTGTTCCTCAAAATGATAAGCTACTTATGTCTGATGACAATTTATTTACTCGTATGGGAATTAAAAACAAAACTCTTGGTCTTGATACATATTTTGATTCATCTGTTCCAAAGTTTTTAGGTCTTCCAAAAGAAGTTATTCTTGAAGAAAAAAGAGTCTACACAAACTCTTTAGGGCTCGCTTCTAGTGCTTCCACTGTCGATATCCAAAACCGAGTTTTGGAAATTAAAACAAAGTTAAGTGATTTGAAGTCAGCTTCAGTTTCCGCGGCAGTTGATTTGAAAAAACAGGAAATTAAAAACCTCTCTTCTGGAATAATTTTAAATATCAAAGAGTCCAATGGTTTATACGATCAAAAAAGCTTTTCGGTTATATCTCCACCTAAGTTTGTCGATGGTTTGGATACCAACATTAGGGGAAGTTCTTCAAAATCATTAGATGATTATCTGGAAAGTTTATTAAACGGAAATATTCAAAATTCTTTAGAATTAATTAGTCGAAAAGATCTTAATGAATATTACCAAGATTTAGCTGGGGACTCAGGGGTTTCATTAGATTCACTATTTGGTGCTTCCTGCGCCAATGATGATGATTGCGGTGGACAAGAGAAATGCAGAAAAAATATTTGTACATGTAAAAATATTGAATGCTCAGGGAAAAGTGCATCAATTTATAAAATTGATCTTAATTTAGAATCTGATGATTTGGTGGTTTCTCAAACAACGACAAGTAATAATAATCTAAATAATTTCTCCGGCGTAAAAACTCAAAGCCGTATAACTGTACTGCCTGGTAGTTATTTTAAAACAATGAATCAATCTCTTGGAGGCATTACTTCAAAAGTTAAAAGAAACAAACAGGTTGCATCCAACTCTAGGATTCTTAATTATTTATTGCCTGTAGATGTTTATGCCAATGCAGTGACATGTAATAACCAAGATACCTCAAAGTCCTGCCGAACTGAGGGAAATACTTTTTATGATTCCGACGGTTGCCCTATGTCCCGAAATGGCGATGGTTTTGCGACGGCGTTAGGTGCTTGTCTTATTAGTTATAATTCAAAAAATCCTGAGACTATTAGGGGAGTCATGTTTCTTGGGGAGGCGGCAGAGTGTCTTGCACAAGAAGAAGGTCTTCTTTTGAACCCTGGAAGTAAACAAGTATTAGTTGATTTTAGTAATCAAGACCACCTTAATTGTTTTGGAGGTATTAAAGACGCTGATATGCCAAATTCATTTTATCTTGATCTCACCGTAAATTCTCTTTCTAGTGGGAGCTATGATTATGAAATTATCTATGACCCTTCAGATGATTACGCTTCAGCACCAAATACCTCCAGCACTGATGCCACAAAGTTTTATATAGGTACCGATTCAACTTCATCTCAAGTTATCTCTGTGTTGGCCTTAGAAGAATCAGAAGTTGCAGATTATGTTGCGATGGCCCAGTTTGATCAAGGTAATGGGGTCTTAAGTTTTGAGTTAATTGATAAAGGAGTGACGGGACAAATTGGCCGAAGAAGTAGAGCCGTCGTTAAAGGTACCGTGCAATCATCTTTAAGTACCTCTTCAATAGTTTTTGATTCCTCTTTACCTATTTATTATTCTGGATGGCAGATTGAATACGCCGGACAAAATAGTGATCATTGGTACACTTTTACATCATTTGAAAATGACTCTACTGCAGGTAAAGAAAATTTGGTTCGTGAACATTTTCTTAATAGGTGGGATGATGTCTCCAGTTCATATTCAACTAATATAAATTTAAAAAATAGTGGCATATGTTTTGACAGAAACTTAAATTCTTCAGCAACAAATTCTAATTTTTGCGATCCTGGAAAAATTGGGGTTAAAGCATGGCCTTTTTTATTGAACAATCTTGTTGGAGAAAACCTAGTGTTGGATTTTAATGAAATAAAAAACACCAAGCCAAAGGCAAACTTCACTTCTGCTTATCTTTCAAATAATCCAGTTAATTCTATTAATCCCATCACGGGAACCTTTTGTGCCGGCCTTGGAAATGAAATATCACTTAATGGAAACAATAGTCATACATTTAGTTCTTTTGAGTGGGGGTTCAATCAGGACTTAATTCCTCTAAACGGATCCGCAAATAATAACGCGACTAGGCTATCTGGGACAACGGGTGGGATAGGCTTTGAGATGCATATAACCTTAAATCGGGATAGGTCAGAAGGAATTATGCATTTGTTGTTTCCCTCTGAGCCATTTTATATCACTGAACATTTTTATGCGGGGAATTGTTCTAGCGTTAATTACTCACCATCAAGTGTTCCTAAAATTATCACGAGTAATATTACAGATGATCTTTCAGTTATATCTGAGATTTCAAAATATAACTCTTATAAAGGGCATGATGAAGCGGATTCTTTCAATAACTGTGGAAGCCTGAAACATTATTTTTGTCCTGTTACTGACAGCACTATGGTATGGGGGAGTAACCAGAACCTTGGTTTGACCACATCTAGTGTTTTTATAAAAGCACCTTTTGATGGAAAAATTGTAAAGGTAAAATCTGAGTTATACCTCGAAGACTTTAGCGATGATGTAACAGAAAGTGAGGATTTACAGTTGGCGATAAGAAGCGATGTTGATCCTGCTTATACTGTTCAATTTGTTCACTTGAGTCTTTCTTCTAACATCACAGTTGGTGACTCGGTGACTGCTGGTCAAATTCTTGGTACTGCTTTTATTAATGACGGAGTAAAGCTTCCTTTTATTGAGGCTAACGGAAATAATAAAGCAAACGCTTGTTTTGATGTCTTTTTACATGTTAACGATAACTCTGGAAGTGGCACCACAGGTTTTGAACAATTTAGACTGTTGAGCATTTTTCATGCAATGGACACAAGCGTTTTAAATTCTTTTGAGCAATGGAACTCAAACTTCACAGTAGAACGGCTTGTTGTTAATCCTTCACAAAAATCGAGCTTAAACTCTTTACTAACTAATTTTTACAACTCAGATAAAAAGCTAGATAATTATTTTTGCTCACTACTTTCCAGTGAAGTTGATATGCTTTCAATAATAGGAAGTGATATTTTTGTAGATACAAATAACGATGGTATTTCAAACTTTTCAACCTCAGTCTATGATCCAACAGAAAAACTAAGTTGGCGACCAGAAGAAAAGCTTCTTGGAAATTGCCAAATGATTTTTCCTGCTCCTGATTTTGGTATACCCTCTACTTACACTCACGAGGAATATGATCAGCAGGGTAATGTCACTAGCACAATCAATTATCCGCACAGTGAAAAATTCCCTCAAGCGCTATACTTTGGTGGTTTAGGTTGTTGCACTGGAAATGAAAGTAACGGGATCTGTGTGTACTAATTATAATTTCCAGGGCCAATATGGCACTGAAATGTTGTAAAAACCTCTCACCGCTTAGTAGTTGGTTTTTCTAACTTGAAATTTCCACTTTTTATTGGTTCATAGATAATGACGCATCTTGTATTGGGGGAATTTATGAGGTCATTATCGCTTATTTGTCTTAGCTTTCTGGTTTTGCCAGCGGTCAGTATTGCTCGTGGCATGCCAGATGAGATTAACTATCCATACTATGAAAGACAGTTGGGAGAATTAGAGCAGCAACGTGACGAACTAATCACTATACAAGAAACAATTTTAAGAGATCTTAGAATTACCCAGACAACACTTGATCAATTAAATAGAGAGGTCAGCGATGAGGACAGAGAGTTAAGTCGTCTTTATCAAAGAGACGAGCAAATTCAGCGTCAAAGATCGGCCACACTCACTCAAATGGAGCGAAACCAAGTCGAGTCAAGAGGCTTACGGGCAGAACTTGATTCTAGACAAAGAGACCACGGAAAAAACCTTCGAATCAAAGATAGTTTAAACCAAGAAAAATCACGATTTTTTAGAGATTTAAATCGTCAGCAAGGTGTTGTTAATTCCTTAACTCAACATCTCTCAAGTCTCGAATCTCAAGCTAGCGCTATTACAAGACAAATAGCAGAGCTTGATCGTGAAATAAGTGCGGTAAGATCTCAAATCAAATCAATTGATTCTGAAATTGAAAGAGCAACGAGACAAATTAGAGAAAAAAAGGCGGAACGATCAAGACTTTCAAGTCGTCAAACGACAATTAGTAGAGAGATTAATGACCTTAGATCAAAAGTAAGAAGTCTTAAAACACAAATCAGCTCGCTTGATAGAAAAGTCGCCCAAATAAAAACAGCGATCGCTAGAATCTCGAGAGAGCTTCAAGTCTTGGATCAAAATTATAATTCAAAAAACCAAACCTTCATCTCTTACCAACGTGAACTTTCTAGATTGCAAAGAATGAGTCGCAGAGATTATGCAAAAGAAGCAGAGTTAAAAAGAAAAATTTCTTCGTTAAAGCAAGAGCTTTCTCGTCTAAAATTAAAAATCTCCTCGAAGAAAACAGAACTATCAAAAAATCAGTCTTCACTTACAAGCACAACAAAGCTTCTTAGTGCCAAGCAAACAGAGGTCACTAATTTATCAAAAAAAATAACAGACCTTGAGCGATTAAAGCAGCAGATCCCGGCACTTATTTCAAACCTAAATAGAGAGATCCAAGGTCTTGAGCGCTTAGTTGTTCAAAAAACAAGCCGTAAGGTTTCACTTCAAGATAGCATTCGAGGGAAGTCTAGACAGGTATCCCAGTTGAGGTCTGCTCTTGAAGGGAAAAATAGAGAGATTACTCAAAAAAGAGGACTTCTGGCCAAAGAGCAAAGAGAGTTAGATTCGATTAATTCATCATATCAGAGTGTGTTAGGAAAGCTTTCACGGCTTGAGCAAGAGATTGTCGCCAATGTAAATCGTATTAAGTTTATTGAAAGAAGAATCCCAGAACTAGATAGAATTAATTCAAGCCTAAGGTTTCAGGTTAATGAGCTTTCTGAGGAGAGAAATAGAAACTCAAGACTAATGTCTCAAATTCAACGAACAGTTGATCAACTTAATGAGGAAATTGAGTTTCAAAACCGTGAGCAAAGAAGAATTAAACTTGCATTGAATTCAAATCAGCGTGATCTTGATTCTGTTAATAGAACTTTATCAGATGTGACAAGGCAAAGAGATAATAGATTTAGTAAATACCAAATGTACTTAAGTGAAGCATCGACCAGAGGGAGAACTTCTGGAGCGGATCAAGCCTCCGGTGATGCCTATCGTTCTGGTGAAAATGATGCCATCTTCCAAGCAGAAGGTAACGCAAAAGTTTTTGGAGAAAATATTGGCCTATTAACCGGTTATCTAGATGGACTTGTGGACGGGGCAAAAGATGGAAAAGTTGAAGGCCTAAGACAAGGAAGAGCGGACGAGTCTTCATATAATGAAGGTTATACTCGAGGGTATCAAGCGGGGCTTAATGCGGCAAAAGATCGAGCAAAAAATGTGGTGTACCCAAACACTTTTAGACAACTAAGAGATAAATTATTAAGCGAGTTTAAAAATAACGGTGAAGCCTTATTTAATTCATTTAATAGAAATCTTGATGCACCAGCTCTTGATGATAAAAACTCACAAGGTAGAATAGATGAATTAATAAAATTTACTAGGGCCGAACTTAATCGTTTAGATGCACCATCAGTTAAATTATCAAAACCAAGTTATGCTTACACGACTCCAGAGTTTTCTGTACCGTCAGTAGGGAGAACTTGTGATGATGTTTACCCATATATTGATATGCAAAGAGCTTGTGAGGAATCTTTTGTTCGAGGGTATGAAGGGGCTTATTTATCAAAGCATAAAGAAGCTTATTTTTCAGAGTATGAAAGATCCTATAATCCCATTTTCGGAGATGAATTTTCTAAAAATAAAACAGTGAGGTTTCAAGAGGGAAGATCAAAAGGTTATGAGCTCTCTTATGATGAGTATTTCGCCATTGGTGCAGGAGAGCGCTATCAGGGTGGATTCGAGTCAGGACAAAAGAAAGGGTTTGATGAAAATATTGGATCTCTTTCTGAGGCTGCAAAATCCCGTGCTCAGGGTGATGTAAATAGCTTCTACGCCAGTAGTTCTTTGGTTGGTGTTGTCGATGAATCAAACATTACACTTAAAAGTGATGCGCCAAAAAATGAACTAAGGGCCGGTGCTAGTGTCGCGGTTAGTTTACTCGTAAAGAATGTTGGCGGTGCTGATTTATCATCAGGAAAGGCGAAGGTTAGATTAACTAACTTGTCTTCGAACATAAGCGCGGATAACTCATGGGTGAGCCTTCCAAGGATTACTAAAGAGTCTAAGCTTGAAATTGAAGATGTACTTAAATTAAAAATTAAAGACTCTGCAAAGCCGGGAGAGCCTTTATCTTTTGTCCTTGAAATTAAAAGTGAGGGAGATAATGTTGATTCACCACTCATTGAAAAAATCAAAGTACAAAAAAATATAAAGGTTAATCCAAATGTAGATGTGTCTATTGAGTTTGATGAAAAAACTAGATGGAGAAAGTGGAAGTTTTGGCCATTCAAGTGGGTTCACAGGGTTAATGAAGTAGAAGTTTTTCTTTCAGGAATTAATCAAGGGGTAAGAGGAAAATATAAAGTTCAACTGGTTAAGGTTTCAGGCCCGAATGAAGTTAAAACTTTTGATAAATCCTCTACGCTTATTGAGGCGCCTAGAATTAATCAAACGAGAAGTGCTTCAGTATCTTATCAATTCGATGGGAAAGTTCGAAAGCAGTGGGTGAATTTTAATTTGATCGTAAGTTATGACGGAGAGGTAATAAGAGAAAAACAGTTTAGAGTTTATATTAAATAATTAAAAAAAAAGGCCGTTCAAAAACGGCCTTTTTTTTGATTTAGTGACTTGCTTCGTCTGGCTCCATTTGGGATTGAATAAATCTCTCGATACCTATGTTGTTGATAAGAGTTAGATTCATCTCTAACCAATCAATATGATCCTCTTCTGATTTTAGGATAGAGGCAAACAAATCTCTTGAGACATAGTCACCAAGGTCCTCAGATGCTTTTATGCCGTCTTTAATTGCTTGGTGGTTTTGGTGCTCTAACTTCAGGTCACACTCAAGAATACTCTTCGTATCTGTCCCAACAAATAACGGCCCAAGCTTTTGAAGGTTAGGTAGTCCTTCAAGAAACAAAATTCTTTTTATTAACTCATCTGCATGCTTCATCTCATCAATACTTGCTTCATATTCAAGTTTCCCAAGTTTTGCTACTCCCTGGTCTTGAAGCATTCTTGCGTGAAGGAAATATTGGTTAATTGCCACAAGCTCTTGTCCTAGTACAGCATTTAATGCGTCTATAATCTTTTTGTCACCTTTCATAATAAGTTCCTCTGAATTAAAAAATATTGTTTAGGATAGCCTATTATAAAAAAGGAGATCAACTTAATTTAAAAGGTATGGAAAACATTACTTAGTTTGGTATTTCAAACTTTAAATGATGAGGTTTTGTCTGATTTATTTTTAGATTTTATCTCAGCGATGATTGCATCAATTGAATGTAGTAAGCATGTTCCACAATCTGTTCCGACACCTAATTTTTTAAGAATATCTTTAGTATTAGGAGAGTGAGAGTGCTTTATCGCACTTCTTATTTTATCTTCTGTTATGCCTTTACAAATACATATATACATACACCTACTTTACGGCAGCTTGTTTGTCTGATCAAACAAAAAATTGAAATATAGATAAAAAATTAAGTGGTTAATAAAAAAAAATACTTTATAAAACATTAATTTTATTTATTAAATTGAGTAATATGGACTATTTTTGAAGACAAGTCCTTAATTATTGGCAAAAATAGTCCAGTGAAACGACTTATTTATTTCTTTTTATCACTCAGTGTTCTTGGTTTTCTCACTTCCTGTGAATTATTAAACACTTATGGCCCTAAGCCAAAAAATAGTGTCGACCCAGAGTGGGAAGAGTCTAATAAAGTGGTTAACGTTAAAAATATTAACCCTGTAAAGCCAAAGCCTCAGCCTCTATTAACCCCTAGGTCTAAATCGGCTCCAGTTGGTGAGAGTGAGATGCAGAGCCTATGTAAAAAGCTCGATAAGAAGTTTTATCAATATGGTTGGAGAAAATCTGGTTGTCAGTATTACAAGTGG
>MDTG01373667.1_pt1 | contig 10233 bp, 9 predicted proteins | sample 811421 | NCBI WGS metagenome assembly MDTG01 (sample SAMN05326645, study PRJNA326480) | marine metagenome | isolation source: seawater | place: Pacific Ocean: South East | collected 2011 | reverse complement strand
TGGCACTCATACCTGGGAGTGTTGGGGCGGCACCTATTCAGAATATAGGTGCTTATGGTGTAGAAGTTGAAGAGTACATTAGCAGTGTACAATACTTGCATGCCGAAACTTTAGATCTTATCTGGATAGATAGAGATAAATGTGATTTTGCATATAGAAATAGCATCTTTAAAAAGGAGCTAAAAACTAAGGCAATCATTACAGAAGTACAATTTAAACTGCCTAAAAACGCTCAACTTAGAACCGATTATGAATCTTTGAGATACTTTTTTAGTCAACAAGGAATTCATAACCCCAGTCAACAACAAATATTTGACGCTGTTATTCAGGTGCGTCAGTCACGACTTCCTGATATTCAAACGTTGGGTAGTTGTGGGAGTTTTTTTAAGAATCCATTACTTCCCTCTGAGCAAATTGATCACTTATCAACTCGTTTCCCAGATATCAAAGCCTATCCTATGCCTAATGGTCATACCAAAGTAGCCGCTGGTTGGCTTATTGATAAAGCGGTGGGAAAAGGCTTTAGAAAGGGGCAAGTAAGTACCTACGAACAACAAGCTTTAGTTATTGTACAACATGGTGGGGCTAGTGGAGATGAGATTTGTGAATTTGCTAGGTTAATTCACTCTAAGGTTTTAGAAATGTTTGAAATTTCTTTAGAAGCCGAAGTGCAAATTATCACAGTAAATGGTAAAGAAATTTAGCTAAAGATATTATTTTTTTAAAAAAAAGTGAGGGCAGTCAAGATACTCACTTTTAATTTAGTCAGTCGATATAAGATAGTTTTCAAATATAAAACAGCGTTGCAAATTTAATGCAAGGCCAAAAGCAAATATTTATCTAAACGGAGATTCAGAGTGAAATTCCTGCTAATATGTAGAGTTGTTCAGAATCCGGGTTAAAAATAACGCCGCCGCTAATGGGTAAACTGAAATTGTCGGTTATTTTAATTTCCTTTGATTTCGTAATCCCAATATTTACTAGTCCAAAATCTCCCGTACCGGAGTGCCATCCATCGCCAGCACCTACAAATACATCGGTCACAGAACCTGAATATCCTAATTCAAAGTATATATCGCCACCAGCAGAGCCTGTACCTGCAGCTTCACTTAGTATATAATTTGCACCTAAAGAAAGGCTACCTAAACTATATCCAAGGTTAACCTCGAAGGCGTGACTGTCTCCATCTAGGTAGTCACTTCCTGGGTAGTAATAGTCCGTTAATCCGATGCTTAAATCACATAGGCTAAAGGAAGCATAAAGATCCATTTCTTGGAAACCATCGTAGCCTTGAGAGCCCTATGCGCTAAGAGTTAGGTTACCAGCTGCTGCTTATACATAGGGTTGCGATGATGGACCAGAATAGGCTACCTCCCTACACACCTAGGTGCTAACTAGGTCTATGCCAGTGCTAACTTCTAACTGAGCAGAGGCTTCTGTACTTCCAGATAAATTGATGAGCATAGTAAGTGTTAATACAGAGAATATTTTTGCGAGGTTATTTGCTAGTGATTTCATAATTATTGATTTATTTATTAAAATTTATTTCAGTAAAATTCGAATTAAGAAGTAGTGTGTACAAATTCGGGATACGACTTTGTGTCATGCTCCATAATATCAAGTCCTCTCTGCTCTAGATCTTCGCTTACTCGAAGTGGGACGATAGTATTAATTAGTTTAAAGACAAGATATGAGACGCCAAATGCTCAAACAAAGGCAACTCTGACCCCAATCATTTGTACGCCCATTTGTTCAAGCTTAAATAGATCTCCAGTGTTGAACATGCCTGCAGCTAGTGTGCCCCATGCACCACACACTCCACGAACTGATACCGCACCAACAGCATCATCAACATATTTTTCAAGGAATTTCATTGAATAATGAACTAAAATTCCAGCTAGTACCACGGTAAGAATAGCAAAAGTAGGGGTTAGATTAGCACAACCCGCAGTTATTCCGACTGAACCAGCCAAGACTCTATTTAGCGTCACTTCACCATCAGGTTTACCGGTGGTAACCCAAGTAATAAGCATGGCTGCTGTAGCTGCAAACATTGCTTGAAAAAAGAAAAATGTCCATGACCATTCAGCTGAGTAGTCACCAATTATAGTTAAAGCAAAACCATCAGTTCCAATCCATCCGCCGGCTGTACTACCAAACATTAAGCCGAAACCTAAAAAGAAGAATGCCAATCCACTTGCAGAGACATCCATTACGTTTTTCATTACAATGTTTAGAGCATTTTTTGCCCGTGTAAAGGCTGTCCCAACGAGTGTAAATCCTGCTTGTATGAAAAACACCATGCAGGCTGCAATAATTGTCCAAACATAGTTTAAGTTATCCTGTACTGTCCCAGCATCTGCTTCTAGTGCAAATAAAGATAAACTACTTAGAGACAGTAGAGTTATTAAGGCGAGTAGTTGTTCCATTTATAGCGAGTTTGTGATTATTAACGGTGCTAATTTATTTAGTGAAAACATAAAATAAAATAAAATTATTAATATTTTTTATGTAAAAATATTAATAATTTACGTGTAAAATATTTTTATATTGAATAAATAAAGTAAATCTATTTATTATATAAATTATTTTAGGTTTATAAAATAAAATTTTTATGTTTTAATTAGTCCACTGTCAACAATATTTAGTTCCAAACACATTTATAGAAACCTTATCTTAAATCCAATCCACTAATTCACTATTTTTTATGATAGCTCGATACTCTCGCGAAGAAATGATAGCAATTTGGACCGAGCAAGCACAGTTTGATGCTTGGCTCGACGTTGAATTAGCGGCTTGTTGGGCATGGTCACAATTAGGGGTTATACCTCAAAATGATGTGAATACCCTTTACCAAAAGGCTAGCTTTTCATTGAATCGAATAAAAGAGATTGAAGAGCAGACTCGTCACGATGTAGTAGCATTTACTCGGGCAGTTTCTGAAACCCTAGGTGATGAAAAAAAATGGGTGCATTATGGACTTACCTCTACTGATGTAGTTGATACTGCTTGGGGAGTTCGTTTAAAAAAGGCAAACCAAATACTACGAAATGATATGTATCGTATGATAGATGTACTAAAAAATAAAGCCTTAGATTATAAATATACTATGATGATGGGTCGTACCCACGGAATTCATGCTGAGCCCACTACCTATGGACTAAAGTGTGCCCTATGGTATGCGGAGATGCAACGAAATCTGGAAAGATTTGAACATGCTGCCGATACGGTTGAGTTTGGGAAGCTATCAGGATCAGTTGGAACTTTTGCGAATATTCCACCTGAGGTGGAAACTTATACTTGTAAAAAATTAGGCCTCAAGCCAGCACCAATTTCCACTCAAACTTTACAACGCGATCGCCATGCTCATTATTTGTCGACTTTAGCCTTAATTGGATCAAGTCTCGAAAAAATAGCGGTAGAAGTGCGTCACTTGCAACGAAGCGAAGTGCGAGAGGTAGAAGAGGCTTTTTGTAAAGGGCAAAAAGGGTCTTCTTCCATGCCTCACAAGCGTAATCCTGTCAGTTCTGAAAATATCACGGGTTGTGCTCGAGTACTTCGTGGATACATGATTACTGCCTTCGAAAATATTCCCCTTTGGCACGAACGCGATATATCTCACTCATCTGCAGAGCGGATTATTCTACCTGACGCCACAATGTTATTAGATTACATGCTTCATCGTTTTGCAAATGTTATGGAAAACCTAGTGGTATTTGAAGACAATATGGAGTACAACATATGGAAAACACATGGACTTGTATTCTCTCAGCGGGTTCTAAATAAACTAATTGATCAGGGTATGGTGCGTGAAAAAGCTTATGACGCTGTCCAACCACTCGCGATGCGCGCATGGAAGGAACAAATCCCATTCAAACCTCTGGTTCAAGAGGACCCCTTTATAAGCAGCCAGTTTAGTTCTGAAGTAATTGATGAACTGTTCGATTTAGCCCATCATAGCAGGCAAGTCGATCAGATTTTTGCCCGAGTTGGTCTTGATTAATAAGCTTTGTTCCATATCCTAAGCCTATTTTCCACGGGTTGATGAGTATAGATTCTGTAACCTAGGCATGTTCAGCTTACCAAGCGAAGTGCGCGGGAGCGCACTCAGGTAATAAATCTCTTTGGGGTGATGGGATAGAGGCAGTGATGTTTCGCGGCATTGTTGTAAGAGTTTTTCAGCTATAACGGGTTCTAGCTCTGTTATTGCGAATGATGAATGAGTCTCAATGTTGTTTTGGGCGTCAGGAGTTAAAATGCTTTGATTTGGCACAATAAAGGCCACTACCTTTTGTCCCCATTTTGGGTCAGCAACTCCAATAATGGCGCAATCCTGTACGGTTGGATGCCGCTTTAGGCAGTCAATAACCCAATCTATAGCAACATTTTCTCCACCACTCACTATGCGATCTAATCTACGAGCCTGGATGTATAAGAGACCTTTTTTGTCCGTATTTCCAATGTCTCCAGTACAAAACCATCCTTGGTCATCAAAATTTTTTTGGAGTTGATTTTGCGATGGCTCTGGAGAAAAAATTTGGGTACCTTTTATCCAGATAATCAGATCTTTAGAGTCTTTATTTGCACGTAATTCTAAGGATTGACCGGGATGCATGTGTCCAACAGGTAGCGGATCTTTCAAAGGCATTGGGAGTTTTGAAGCTGGCACGGAGCATATGTGCGCAAAGGTTTCGGTCATGCCGTAGCTAAGCAATATTGGCCATCCAAGGTTTTCGGATTTTTTTACATCGGTGGCTTTTGCAGGTCCACCTCCTAAGATAATAAAACGGAAGGCATTAGAAATACTTGGGCTTAGCTTTTTGGTGCGATTGTACTCCAGCCAATTGTACAATTGAGTAGGTACCATGGAGATTACCTTACAATTATGCTGTCCACCTAGCCAAGAATTCCAGCGTTCAACATCCGATGAGCTACTGAGACTTATAGCTGAGTGAGAAAGCAGTGATTTTAATACAATACTGAGAGCCCCAATATGATGCAGGGGTAGGCACAGCCCCCAACTCAGATTTGGACTTAGTTGCACTTGAGCTTGTGTGGCTTGGAAGGCTGCCCAAAGCTGTGCATGTCGAAGAGGAATTTTTTTTGGTCTGGAACTAGTGCCCGAAGTAAATAAAAAGGCAAATGGTGTGGACTTAACCGTTAAGCTTAGCTCTTTACGAGATGGTTTATGACTAGATAAAAAGGCTAGCCATTGAGCGTGAAGTGCTGTTATATCAGCGCTATTTAAATAGTTTCCTTGTGGCACTTCCTTGGTCCATTCTATCACTCGTGCAGGTGTCCATGTTGGATCAATGCTGCAAAATGGGATACCTGCAATGAATAATCCGGCAATGAGGCAACAAAGTTCTACCGAATTTTCGCTCTGAAGGATAAACGTATTGTCATCGGACTCATGCGTTTGTAGCCAATCGGGAAGCTGCTCGCTATATACTGCTATATCCGAATAGTTGATGGGCTGCTTTTCGTCACGTCCATCATGTATAAAAATTGAGTATGCGGAGCACGAAAACGTAAATTTCTGTGGTGTATTCTCTGAATTACTCATTATTCTATTCTGCTATTGATGTAAGTCCGCTGCGTGTTATCAGCGAATCTAGCGTTTGGAAATTTTTACTGTATTGAGGGCTTGAATGATAGGCTTGACCGTCAAAAAGGCTAGGATTTAAGCTGTAATTTCCCTCATACACCTCAGGGATAAATTTACGCTCAGGGCTTGAGTAATTTTCGACAAGCCAGCGACCAGTATCTACCCCATGCGTCAGTTTTCGGCCGCTAAGTTGGTTATTCATCCATCCTAGGCAGGCTAAGGTATGTCGGGCAATGATGCCATCAAATGCACTACTAAAGATGCATGATTGACTTTTCTCATGGGCTAAAACACAGCGTTGAATCATCTCTGGAATTCCACCAGTTAGTGTTGGTTTGAGCACGAAAAAAGATATATTTTTTTGACCTAATAGTGAGGTGAAGGACGAAAATTCAACACTGCTTTCGTCCGCGGCCATTGAAGGTGCTTTGGATGAGCGTTCAAGGCAAAACGCAATGAATTCGTCAGGGGGTACGGCCTGTTCTATATATTCAATGGCATAGCGTTCGTAGTCTTTTTCAAATGGCTTAAGGGACTCGGATTCCCACTGCCCATTTGGATCCAGTCGGTAACATATTCCAGGTAATGCATCCTGAATTTTAGCCAATCTATTTAGGTTCGATTCATGATTTGAGCCAACTTTCATTTTTATGGTCCTAAAACCCTTCAACCAGGCATTTTTGGCCAACTTCAAAGATTCCTCCGGGTTTGTAATTGGTATTAATGCATTTATTGGAATTTGTAGCAGATGGTCTTTTGAGTCAGAGATGGGACCTGTTATCTGATACGAATCGTCTATGGTTTTTGCATGAACAGTGGCAGCAGGGGAGGGAGTAGAACTAGCAGCAGCATTAGCCTCGGAGGCCAATTCATGGGCATGATCGCCAATTAGGCAGTTTAGTGGGCGATTTTCTCTTTGACTTGCCCAATCGTAAAGAAGCATACTTAAGGCAAACTGAACTGACGGAAATTTATGCTTAGTAGATGTGTATAGTGCTCGTGTTGCCCTTTCTGCATATTCAAAGTCAAAAAATGTGGGCAAACCGCTCTGGTTTTGAGCAGCATTGTCCTCTAAATGGTCTAACTGTTTTTCCATTTCTGATTTGTGTGTAACTAGAATGTTTACACAATCTGCTAGACTTTCCTTGGAAAAGCCGGGAAGAGGTGCACATTCGGCCCAAGCTGAGCCAATAGAGTGTTTCCATTCAATAAGAATTCCTTCTCGGTGCGAGCCCATACTTCCTTTGGCCTGAATAAATTCAGAAACGAATGGGCTTTGGTAGAGATAAAAATGAAGACTCATGTACTTTTTCTAGTCATACTTTGCATACCATATACTTGACTCCACTTAAGTCAATATATTAGCATTGTATTGCAATAGCTATATAATCTATAAAGCTAAGTACCTAGGTTGAATAACTCGCTAAGGAATGAGGAGTCCTATCGTAAAAAGGACTCCGTAAACGAACATAAATGCGGCCGTTTTTTCCAAGGTTCCATTGAGCGTTGATTTTTTTTGGTGTGACCAAATCTCTGCAAGTAATTTTAAGGATAGGGGTACACTTAGATAAGGTAAAAAAATACATAAACTTGCGTCCAAGCGGAAAAAAAAATGAGGTGGGATCGCTAAAGCAAGTGCAAGTAGTAGTGTGTACTCCCACTGTAAAGCTTTTTCACCCAATAAGACTCCTAATGTTTTCTTACCACTGAGCTTATCTTGTGCTACATCGCGTAGATTATTAACCACCAGTATATTTGTACTCAGAGCACCGGGGATAACAGACGCCCAAAAACTCATGCTTGACCATTCCAGCGTATTTAGATAATAGGTAGTCATAGTGGCGACGATGCCGAAATACACAAATACAAAAATATCCCCCAGCCCATTATAGCCAAGAGGAAAAGGTCCTCCAGTATACATTATTCCGAAAATCAGTGAACTAGTACCAATAGCCAGTATGATGACACCACCTACGTTTACCAGGTACAATCCGGCAAGGAAAGCTAAGAACATGGTTACATAGGCCGCCAGTTTCATCGTATCTGGTTCAATTAGCCCGGCAGCCGTCATTCGTTTAAATCCAATACGATCGGCCCGGTCACTTCCTTTTTTGTAATCATAATAGTCATTGGCAAAATTAGTACCTATTTGTATGAGTGTGGCACATAAAAGGGCGATCAGACATACCAGTAGATTTAAACTATCTTGTAAATAGGCAAGGCTAGCCCCAATAATTACAGGGGTATAGGCTGCGGTTAGAGTTTTCGGTCTTGCCGCTTGTATCCAGTTATTTAATGAAAAAGATTTTCCCATGATGTGATTAAAATATGGCATAATTATATGTAAAGCTGAATAGCTTAAATAAATTATGAGTCATAGTGCGTAAGCTTCAGGTATTCGTATAAATTTTAGTGAAGGTGCTATGTTAATTAAATAAATTAGATAAAAGCGATTGCAATTAATTTAAATTACAGCAGATTTATAATTATGCTTAAATCTATTGTGTGAATTAATAAAAATACTATATATTTCTTTCGTTAAACAAAAACACCTGAATTTTAGTAAAATATGTCATACGCAAAACTCGAATATATTTGGCTTGATGGGTATAAGCCTACTCAAACATTAAGAAGTAAGACCAAAGTAGTACAAAATTTTAGTGGTAATTTAGAGGATTGTCCTATGTGGTCATTTGACGGTAGTTCTACCGAACAGGCCGAAGGTAGCAGTTCTGATTGTCTACTCAAGCCAGTAGCTATTTTCCCAGATCCAGATCGCGAGTATTCTTATCTAATAATGTCTGAAGTACTCAATGCAGATGGTACTCCTCATGAAACCAATGGACGGGCAACAATTGACGAGGATGACGAAGATTTCTGGTTTGGTTTCGAACAGGAATATTTCCTCATTGATCCTGAAACCAACTTACCGCTTGGGTTTCCTACAGGTGGATATCCAGCGCCTCAGGGACCGTATTATTGTGGAGTAGGAGCTAAATCTGCTTATGGAAGAGAAATTATAGAGGAACATTTGGATTTATGCCTAAAAGCAGGTCTAAATATTGAAGGTATTAATGCCGAAGTAGCGTCAGGACAGTGGGAATTCCAAATTTTTGCTAAGGGTGCCGCCAAGGCAGGAGACCAGATATGGGTTTGTCGTTATCTGATTGAGCGAACAGCTGAAAAGTATGGTGTCGCTGTAGATTATCATCCGAAACCATTGGGTGATACAGACTGGAATGGATCAGGTATGCATGCCAACTTTTCAAACGGTAAGATGCGAGATGAGGGTGGAGAGACTTATTTCACGGCGGTATGTGAGGCCTTTGGTAATTTTATAAAAGAACATATTGATGTGTATGGTGCTGATAATGACATGCGTCTAACCGGTAAGCATGAAACGCAATCAATTGATAAGTATAGTTATGGTGTGTCTGACCGGGGTGCATCAATCCGTATTCCTGTAGGTACTGTTGAAGATGGATGGTTAGGACGACTAGAAGATCGCCGCCCAGCGTCTAATGCAGATCCTTACAAAGTAGCAGCACGAATCATTAAAACGGTTCGGACAGCTGATTAACAACTTATTTTAGAATACCAACAAGCCTGTCTTCACTTGAAGATGGGCTTTTTTTTATGGAATGAATTCTTCCAAGTGACCGTTACACATAGGTATACAGTAACATCACAAGTCCAACAGGTCGCATAATCCAGCCGTGTGATTTGACACATTCATCTTGTTATGTGGACTCATTAAGTTTATTCATTGCACTATGCAGAAAAGTAGCGTAGTTTTTAGCTTCTTACTGATAACAATATACTTTCTGTTTAGCAGTGGGTTTACAGTAGAAGACAATCTTGTTTCTACTATTACCTTAATGATAGAAGGTGTGGATGATCCTATTGGAGAAATTAGAATCGCTATTTTTGATTCTGAAAATGGATATTTAGAAAATCCCAGCCTTGTTGATGTTGTACCTGTGAGTCAGACCAAAATTGAATGGAAAATAGAGAATTTAGCTTATGGACAGTATGCTATAGCAGTCTACCATGACAGAAATAAAAATGGTAAGTTAGATACTAATATACTGGGCATTCCCCTTGAAGAGTATGGCTTTTCCAATAATGCCAGAGGTAGATTTGGGCCTGCGAGCTGGAGTCAGGCAAAATTTACCGTTAGTGAATGCACTGCTATGCACCGTATTTTTTTAGAATAAATATAGGTTTAGTGTGCCATGAGTTTGTGAACTGGCAGTCTATTGCTATTTAAATGGTAACGTAATAGAATGAGAGTTTAGCCCCTAGAACTGCACAGCAGTGCCTGTAATACTTACCATTAACATACTTCCAGTTTGCCCTTGAATGGTTTCGTAGTCCACATCAATGCCTATTATTGCGTTAGCTTCCAATTGAAAAGCCTTTTCTTCCAATTTACTAAAAGCAATGCGTCTTGCCTCTTTTAGTTCCTTTTCATAGGAAGTAGATTGACCTCCAATAATATTTCGAATACCCGCAAAAAAGTCTCTAAAGATATTTACACCTAGTATGGCCTCACCGGTTATAATTCCCAGATACTGCTTAATTACCCTTCTTTCCAGATTGTTGGTTGTTGTTATTATCATAAT
>MDTG01349627.1_pt1 | contig 10233 bp, 9 predicted proteins | sample 811421 | NCBI WGS metagenome assembly MDTG01 (sample SAMN05326645, study PRJNA326480) | marine metagenome | isolation source: seawater | place: Pacific Ocean: South East | collected 2011 | reverse complement strand
TACCAAGATCTTTTTTAGCCCCAGGTTTAATTCTTATTTCTACGAAACTTGGTCCCTTGTTATTTTGCATTTCAATTAATGCATTTTTTATTTCTTTTTGTGTTTCACAAGGACCAAAAATATTTTTATACTTACAGCCTCTCGCAATTGTCGTCATAGAAATTTCAAATCCTAAAGTAGGCTGACCTCCTACTGAATCATGTACTGCATTATTTAAGACAATATGAGTCAAATTTTTTGTTCCAAATGCTCCATTTGTTACTAACCCTCCCATATGCATGATCATTGCCCCGTCTCCATCTAAACACACAATTGATCTTTCTTTTTCTGATAATGCGATACCCAAAGCTATTTGAGAAGAATGTCCCATTGATCCAACAGTGAGAAAATCAGAATCATGAGATTGGCCTAATCTATCTCTTAATTCATATAGTTCTCGTGAGATGTAACCTGTTGAAGAAACAAATATTGTATTTTTACAAAGTGTATCCACTATCAAAGATATAGCTTCTTCTCTTGTTATGAGTTTTTCAATATAGTTATTCTTTGTTTTTTCTCTCTTGACATAATTAGAAAAAATCCCTTTTTTTGCTAATAAAACAACAGGAGATTGCTTTTTTGTTGTTATTTCTATCGCAGCTTGAATTGATCTATAAATACTAGATTTATTGTCATCTAAAATAAAATAAGGTATTTCCATGGATTTTAGTAATGGTATAGTAACTTCTCCTTGTTTAATATGTTGTGGCTCATCAACAATTCCCGGTTCACCTCTCCATCCCATTAATAATAATGCAGGAATAGCATATACTTTCTCATTTGTTAAAGATAATAAGGGATTAATAAGGTTTCCAAAGCCTGAGTTTTGCAAATATATCAATGGAATCTTATTTGTTGCTATTTGATAACCAGATGCCAACGCAAGTGCTGAGCCTTCATTAGCAGCTATTATATGCTTATCTAAGGGATGATTATCTTGTATATACGCACAAAACTCTTTTAAGAGAGAATCTGGTACACCCGTAAAAAAATCTATGTCTAAATTATAAAGTTTATTTATGAAATCCTCTGGAGAAATCATTTTTTTTAATCATAATTATCTAATGATAAATCTTTTATGACTAAAACCAAATTAATATTAAATTTTAGTTTTGATTTATATAAATTGAATAATTTAAATTACATTTTGGTGTAACTATATAATTAGATCTTTTCTATTTAAGAATTATTAATCCAATATTATTTTATTTAAATTAGTGTGATAAAAATTCTAGAATTGATTATTTCTTAAACAACTTCACAATATTCATTGAAGGAAGTCTATACATCTGGAACTAAATTTAGGATCTCTTTAATAGACATAAGATCAGATTCACATTCTAGTGACCTGCCATTTTCTAGTATTGAATTAGCTGTTTTTATCATTGCAGGATAAGCACTACGAAGAAGTTGATTTGCATAAATAACTATATTTACTCCCATTTTCTCTAATTCACTCTCATAAATACTAAAAAAACTAGATGGTACAACAACTAATGGTGGTCTATTTTTGATTTTACGATATTGTAAACAAAAATCTTTAATTTCTTTTGGAGACTTTTGTCTGCTGTGTATCATAATTCCATCAGCACCCGCATTTATGTATGCTTTTGCTCTTTTAATTGCATCTTCTAAACCTTTTTCAAGTATTAAAGATTCAATTCTTGCAATAATCATAAAATCATTATTAATTGCAGCTTTCTTACCACATGCAATTTTTTTACAAAAAGCATCAATATCTTCTTGAAATTGCTCTACATCATTACCAAAGAGAGAATTTCTCTTTAAACCTTTTTTATCCTCGATGATGCATGCTGATATGCCAACTCTTTCGAGAGTATTAATGAGATAAGGGAAATGTTCAACCTTACCTCCTGTATCAGCATCGAAAATAATTGGTTTAGTGCTTACATCAACTACATCCCTAATTGTATTTAATCTAGATGTTATATCAACTAATTCTGTATCTGGTTTCCCTTTGGCTGTCGATTCTGTAAGACTAGACATCCATAAAAAATCAAATTCTTTTTCTATGCCATTTAAATTAATAGATGTGTTTTCTGCAATTAATGATGTTAATCCATTATGAACATCAATTCCTCTAATTAAATTTTTATTCTCAAGATATTTTTTTAATCGGGATAATCTGAAGTCGACACTCACGCCATTTGAAATTATAGATTTTGTTATTTCTGTAGAAGATACACCTTTTGTATATTCAGGTTCAATAACTTCACCCCCAATTTGTTGCATTGCTTCTATAACTTTTCTTCTTGCTTCTTTTTGAACACCTTTTTTCCAATCTGATCCATGAATAAATATGTCAGGTTTATATTTTTGAATTGAGCTTACAAAATCAAGCTTTTCTTGAGGAACAACTTTTGTTACACCTTTGATATTTGAGACAATATCTAGTCTTTCTTCATAAGAAAGTAATGGTAGACGTTTATAGGAAGCAGCTGCTTTATCAGTCATTAATCCAACAATTACTTCGCCATGTAATTTAGCAATATTTATTATATTAATATGACCGTGATGGATATAATCAGCCACCATTGGGACAAAAACTAATTTTCCCTCTTTTTTTTTCATCGATTATTTTATGATTAGAGATATTTAAGTTAATTAATTTATCATATTATTTTTTGTATGAATATAAAAATAGATTCGTTAAAATCTTTAAATTCTTCATAAATCCTAAAAAATATAATAGAATGTTCTAAATGATAGCTTGAAGTCAAACATTTATATTTTTTAGTCTTTTTATTTAATAATTTAAGCAATAAAAATTAAATATAAAAACTTTGGTTTTTATTGAATAGTTAAGTTACAACTTTAATATTTTAATTTTGATCCTCACCAATTTATATTAATATTAAAAATGAATTTAAGAATTATGATAGAAGATTGAATAAATTATGAGTAAAAAAAAAGTTATAAGATCTCTTTTGCAAGTTGATAATATAAGAATTATAAAAGCAAAGTTGTTTGAAATATTTTTTTCTATTCCATTTATTTCAAAACCATTGCCTAAAAATCCTTTATTAAAGCAACCAATTGGAAGTAGAGAAATATATCTAGAACTACATCAAAAAACGATCATTAATAAAAATTTTAAAGTCAAAAAATTTGAAGATCTAATGGGGTATAGAATTGATGAGGAATGGTTTAATAATCTTTCTCTATTGACTCAAACATGTATTAAAAAAAGTGAATTGAATTTTAATCATGGGAGAATTTTATATTCTTTACTATCAAATTATATTAATCAATTAGATAAAAATAAAAATATTCATATAAATATCTTAGAGACAGGTACTGCTCGTGGATTTTCTGCCCTTTGCATGTCTAAAGCACTTAATGATAATAATGCACATGGATCTATTTTGACATTGGATGCGATACCTCATAACTCAAAAATTTATTGGAATTGTATAAGTGATTGTGAAGGTAAGAAAACAAGAGAGGAACTATTAAGTCCATGGCAAGAAGAATTATCGAATATTGCTTTTTTACATGGTTGGACTGATGATCTCTTAGATAAAATAGGAATGGTTAGGATTAATTTTGCATTTTTGGATGCTCAACATACAAAGGATGCAGTAATCAATGAATTCTTATTTATTAATAAAAGACAAAAAAAAGGCGATTTAATATTTTTTGATGATGTTACCGAAGATTTATTTCAGGGAGTTTGCAAAGCTATCAATGAAATAGAAAGAAATTATCCATATCAAATAACAAAGTTACCTTTTGATAAAAAAAGAGGTTATGCTATCGGGAAAAGAATTATTTAACATTTTAAATAATTTTTTCTATAAGTAATTAATTTATAGAAACTAAAAATCTTTTATCAAATATATATTTTTAAATTGAAAAACTATAATTTATTTTAATTTTTATTTTCTAATAATTCATCTTTTTATCCTGGAGATCAATTTTCTGTTTTATATTAAAATTATCTTCTTACCTTAAGTTTTTTAATTCTTTTATTCCTAATCATATTTTTACTTTCAATTAATTTACCTGGATATTTAATTTTGCAAACCCACTCATAGAATCCTTTTCCAGCATCAAACTTTTCAACATTTATTATCAAATCTTTGCATTCAAATATCTCTCCTTGCTCAAAATGATATTCACTAAATATTCCTTTCCAACTATCTATGAATTCTATATAGTAGTCTTCATCTTCATAATCAATGTGATTAATATTTTTAATTTTCGGTATTTTCTCAAATGAGTTTGTTAATACTAAATCTTCAGGATTTAATTTTCCTTTGTATATGCCGAGTTTTTTTAATTTTTTAAATTCATACTTTTCTTGTTCTTTTGTATCTAAGTTTTCAAGAGTTATCTCTATTGAATTTGAAAAACTCAAGAAATGATGATTGGTTTTTATATTTTTTTCCTCTTCAAACTCAAAATCTTTTTCATCTAAAAGCCCACTACTACATCCATATCTGCTGATATATTCAAGACTTATTTCGCCTATGATCCAACCATTACCAATGATTGATAACTTTCTCCTAGAATTTGTATCATTAACTGTCATTAAAAGACAATGAAAATTATAAAAGTTAAGACTTTAATCATATATTTATAAAGACGAAATTTAGTACAATTGTTAATCTAAATGATTAATTTTAAGAAATTAGAGATTAGGACGAGTTTAATGATTAATTGATTTATGTATATTAATTTAAAACTAATCCTCCATCAACAATTAGATTTTGTCCTGTGACTGCTCTTGCCCAAGGAGAAGCAAAAAACAATACAGCATCTGAAAAGTCACTAGTCGAGGTTACTCTCCTTAGCGGAGTGATGCTTTCTATATAATCAAATACTTCTTTAGGAGTATCTTTACTAGCGTCTGTTATTTTTAATAATCCTCCCGAAACCATATTGACTGTAATATTGAATTCACCTAAATCAATCGCTGCTGTTCTTGTTATTGATAACAATCCTCCTTTTGCAGCAATATAGTCATGATAAGGGACAACTGGATTTTGAAATAAATTAGTGCCTATAGTTACTATCCTTCCAAATTTATTTTTTTTCATATCTGAAGTAAAAGTATTTAATAGATTTAAAAATCCTTTTTGACTAGTTTCTATTTGGTTCTGAAATTCTTGCCATTTTATTTCATGAATTTTGTGTCTTTTATCTCCATTAAACTTATATTGATTAATTGCATTATGAATAATGGTATTAATAATTATACCTTGATCGGATAATTGCTCTTTCATTTTTATAACTTCTTCTTTATTTCTTATATCGCCTTTTAATAAAATTGTATTGTCACCTAAATTATCTTTTAATTGTTTTGCACTTTCAAATGATGATTTAAAATTTATTATGACTTTTGCACCCTCACGATGAAACGATTTTGCAATCTCTGATCCTAAACCTCTCCCTGCTCCTGTAATTAAAACGTTTTGATTATTAAGTTTTAAATTCATTTTATTTCCTAATAAAGATTTATTTAATTTACCACTATTTAAGAATATTAAATTTAACTAGATTTTTATATGCTTATTATTTTTATAAATGTTCTTAATTGTATATATTTCTAATAGATGATTTTAAAAAAGACTCCCTTGAAAGTCTTCTACATCTCTATCTAATTCTTTATAAATTGATTTTGCATATTGCTCTGAATAAGCACAATTTTTGCATGATTCATTCGCATCTGGTATTTGATTATTATTCATTAGAGAAATCATTTCATCTATTTTATTTTCGATCCAATTGATATTCCATTTATAAGGTACTAAATATTCATCAAACTCCATTTTTTTATTGAATTCATCACGTTCTCTTTTGGCATTACATACTAGAAAATATGATGTATCATCAAGATCAAAATTCATATTTAAGAGAAGAAATGCATAAAAATCCATTTGGATCTTGTATGAATCATGATAAGGATCTTTTAGATAATCTTGTTTATCTAGTCTTCCAACTTTAGCTTGAGATTTGTAGTCGACAATAATTAATTTTTTTGTAAACTTATTTTGCCAAACATCATCAATTCCTCCCGTTAGTATAATATTGGAATTCTTATATCTAATGGATAAACCTCTATGCAGTGAATCCCGCCATGCACTAATGTCAGGATGATCATATGGTATTAGGTTAGATAATTGATTCGATACACATATCCTGTGGGGAATTTGCCTTTCTCTGCAGAAATCAAATTCTTTTTTTAAAAGTAAATCTGTAGTTTCATTTAAGGTCCAACCCGGCGTGCCAGGCGTTTCAAGTCCTTTAACTCTATCAAGATAAAAACATCTTCTGCAAGTTAGAAAATTATAAAATTTTCCCCTACTAATCTTAAAATCATCTTTTTGTTTTGGAGAATAATATGATGAATTTTTTGTCCTTAGTCCAGTTGCTTTTATTGGTTCTTTTTTGCTATTTCTTTTGATATCAATCATTAAAATTCTCCTTCAAAAAATAGTTTATATTCCTACATTAACTCACAAGAATATACAAAATTGATGCTTCCAAAAGAATTAAGAAGTTTAGGCCTCTTTTAAAGATTCTTATGCTCTATTGCATACAAATATTACTTACCTAATGCTTTTTTAGTGAATATGAATTTAACTTGTTTAGAAGTTAATTAAAAAGATTTATAGAAATTGACTCGTAGTTTTAGAACAGTTTTAAGTACAGTCCTATAAATGGATATTTTAATATGTAAATTTAATAAAAATCATAATGATTATTGAAATTTGTGGTTTTTAAATAAAAAAAATTTAGTTATACAAAGATAATATAAAGAACAATTATTAGTACAGTATATAGAACAGTATATATTTTAAGTAAACAACTTATAGCTAGTGAAAATTCACATTAAATATAAACCTAAATTAGTTTGAAATAATTATGCAACTCTTTATTATCGCCAATTTATTTGTGAAAACCATTCTTTTGTCTTTAATGAAGTCCCGTACCAGTTTTTACCAAAAATTGCACTATGCGTTGTATCCGAGATTATTATTTTTTGGGAGCCTTGAAGTAGTGACGCAGATAAAGGTACAAGTCCATCTCCATCTTCCTCCGGATTTCCAGATATTGATGTATAAAATTTTTTAGCTAGCAATTTTGTTATCAAAGTAGTTCTATCTGAATTTATTCCTAATTTTCCTCCTATCGAAACATAATTCACTTCTTTAAAGAAATTACCTGGATATTGTTGATCTACGAATTTTCTAAGTTTAGTTGCTTTTAATGCTTGATGAGGACTACCAAGTGTGATCAGATTTGAGACAATTTCTCTTCCATTATAAATCTTGTTATTAAAAACTTTGTCTGACAAAAAAATTCTAAGAATTATTCCTCCTGAGCTATGACCAACTAAATCAATTTTTTTGTCTTTATCACCATTTGAAATTTCATAAATTAATTTTACAAGTTTATTGAGGATAATACTCCAACCTCTTATTGAGTTAGTTTGAATCCAATCTTTTCTCGTAATATCAAGAATATAAATATCTCTTTTAAAGCTATCTTTAATAGTTTTTTGGATTTCATCATAGGCCTCTGAAGTTATGAGAAAGCCACCAAGTAAAATTATGGGATTTGGGATTTTTTCTTTTGAAACTATTAGCAATATACATTTAGATAAAAGTTTTTGACTATTTATGAAGATAAAATAAATATTTAGTAAATCATTGTAGTTTTTATCTGCCAGTACTTATTAAATTCATATTGACTTGAAATTAAAAATATTCATAATATTTTGTCGCTTTTGAATGATGATATTTGAAAATATTGGTGATGTTAATAATCTGAAAATTGAAAAATAATGGTTATTTATTTTGTTTATTTTCTAGTTATTTTATTTATAGAGTGCATATGTTAATACATATCTTTGTATATAAATAGACTATAGTCATAAATTAAATTTTTATTCATTATTTTATAGTTGCTACTTAAAATATAATCATGAATATTAATTCTCCCGCTTTGGAAGATAATATTAAGAAGTTTCAAGAATATGCATTTTCTTATTATGGAAGAGGAGGTATCGATGATATTGGTGCATCTAAAGAACAGATTCATAAAGCTACATTAAAAGTTTTTGAATATTGTCTTGAGTCAGGTGAGTCCGATGTACAAGGTTTATTCTCATCTGATTTACAGCTAATAAAAGATATCCTTATAAAAGAATTTAAATTGTAATATGATATTTATTTAAATAATAAAATATTCATTTTAGAAGGAAGTTTCATTAAAAAAAATTAAAAACTTTAATTTAACTTATGGTATTAATATATTTCCTCAAAAAGGTAGAAATTTTAATGAATTAGATTATTATTCGATTTTAAAGATTTTATATTTTGTTATAAAAATGACTATTTTTTCAATTGATTATTTGCCCTAAATTATAAATCATTTTGAACACGGGATGTGCCAGTTGAATTACATAAACATGTAACAATGGCTTAATTGAAAACTTGAATTATATTTTAATTGTGTGTAGGAGAGAATATCTTATTCGGTGGAAACAAGGAAACACTCGAATAAGTATTCAAAAAAGACCTTTTTTAAGGTCTTTTTTTTTGTAATTTTAATAATTTAAGCTAAATATTTATATAAATTCCCACTAATTTTTACTAACGAATATTAATCTTCCCACATATCAATTTTATTACTTTCTTCCTCATTGTCTTCTTTAAACCCAATTTTATCCTGTATTACATCACCAATATTTTTGTTATTTTCAATTGATTGAAATTTAAGTTGAATTGTCTTTATTATTTCATGGAAATCGTCTTTAAAAAAAATTTCCATTTCTTGCCAAGCCTCTAATTCTTCTTCGCTTCCAATCGTACTTTTGACTTGTAGGGATATATGTTCGGTTGCGAATGCTTTTAATTCATTATTATTCATGCTATTAACTTTTTGATCGATATATTGATCTTTGAGACAATCTAGTTCTTTGCTAGATAAATCTGTGAAATTAAACTCCTTTTTTGGCATGAAAATTATATTTATTTATTAATAACACATAATACAAACTATTAAAATCTTAATTTATTAACTACATAACATTTATGTTTTTTTAATGCTTTAAATAAAACTTTTTCATTATTTTCAAAATTTCTCTAGAAATATTTTCTAAATTAAACGTTTAAAAGCCTAAAAAATATTTTATATTATTAAGCAATAATTAAAAAAAACGAAAGAATTTATAAAATTTATATCATTAATGTTTTGTCGAATTAGCCTAAAACAATTGATATCATTAACTTTGCTGGATTTATTAAAATTCCTGTTGTTTTAAGCAATATCTGCAATACTCAAAAATAATTGAGAGAATATTAAAAATTTATTTGGTTAAACAATATGAAAACTACGATCCTTCTTATTGAGGATGATCGCGATATGAGAGATCTTGTCGCAGGTCATTTAGAGCATTCCGGATTTGATGTTTTGAAATCTGATGATGGTATTAAAGGTCAAGCTTTAGCTTTGCAATATTCTCCAGATATAATCCTACTAGATTTAATGCTCCCTAATGTTGATGGTCTAACTTTATGCCAAAGATTAAGGAGAGATGAACGCACATCAGGAATACCAATTCTAATGATTACCGCTTTGGGAGGTTTAAAGGACAAAGTGACTGGATTTAATTCAGGTGCTGATGACTACATTACAAAACCTTTTGATCTTGAAGAATTACATGTACGGATTAAAGCACTCCTCAGAAGAACTAATAGGGCTGTACTTAACTCGACGAATCAACAAGAAATTCTAAGCTTTGGACCGCTCACACTGGTTCCTGAAAGATTTGAAGTTATCTGGTTCGACTCTGCTGTTAGATTGACTCATTTAGAATTTGAATTACTTCATTGTTTACTACAGCGGCACGGTCAAACTGTATCACCATCTTTAATACTTAAAGAAGTGTGGGGTTATGAGCCAGATGACGATATTGAAACTATCAGGGTTCATGTAAGGCATTTAAGAACTAAATTAGAACCTGATCCAAGAAAACCAAAGTTTATAAAAACTGTTTATGGAGCAGGTTATTGTTTAGAACTTCCTACTGGGGATCAGGTAAAGATTGCTAAAGATGAATTTATAGTCGCAAGAGAGTCAAATCTAATTAATACATAATCTGATTTTTTTGCATAATTATCTTTAATAAGCCTACCTCCCATGAAATCCTGGTTTGTACAT
>MDTG01347631.1_pt1 | contig 10233 bp, 9 predicted proteins | sample 811421 | NCBI WGS metagenome assembly MDTG01 (sample SAMN05326645, study PRJNA326480) | marine metagenome | isolation source: seawater | place: Pacific Ocean: South East | collected 2011 | reverse complement strand
CTGCCTCATTAGATCTCTCTGCGTGCTTAAATCCTCTAAATGCTCCCATAACACATGGAAGTTGACCTTCTTCACCATCTAAAAAGAAGCCCAAGACACTAGCACCGACTTGTAGTTCGGTAGTAGTTCCTGCGTTCTTGGTCTGTGGTTTATCTGTTGGGAGTAGAACTGTAGCCCATGGTAGAATATCTGTTGGTAATTCGTTCCAGTGTGCTGCATCTCCATTTTCATCAGTTTTATTACTGGTATACCAACCAATAATACGAACCTTTACACGTCCCAGTTGGGATGGGTCAAGTATGTCTTCTACTTCACCTACCCACCAGTTAAATCCATCACGACCTGCAAAATCGGTCTTTCCTCCAATTGCCATTATGTTACATCTAGTATCCTGGAATTATTTAGCTTAGTAAAAGTGAAGAACCCCTCAGACGGTTCTTTACCCCAAGAAAATTTTCCTGTTTCTATGTTATATCCAGTGTCAATTGACCTGTAGTTTGTACCATCAAATTCTACAGCACTAACAACTTTAGTATCTCTGACTATACATTCACCTTTGATCTCACCATACCATGTACCTGCAAAGTATCCCCACTGCATTTCACACCCCTCTTTATCAGTTAAGAGATTATGTGCTTTAGTGAATACCGTATCCTCATATTCATATCTGAATGTTATATGATAGTGTCTGTAAGGTTTCTCCTCACCATCATAGTTATACCATTGCTTTAGTTCTAGAACATCTGGTTTGATCTTGGTGTACAAGATATTAACCCATGGCCACTTGGTAGGGTTACTATATGCTTGCTTCTTGTTCTCATAATGACCAAGTATTAGTTTATCATATAATGAGGTCATACCATCCTGTAATAATCATCTTCTCCTCAGTTGGTGCAGGATATCCCTTATGCATATGTGTCCAATCTGCTGGCCAGACGAGAGTCAATCCCTTTCTTGGTGCAACTTTACACTGCTGCACATCAAAGAATGTTTCTCCTCCATCGTGAATATCATTAAGATATGTCATCCATGCCATCACACGGTTGGTACACTCAGGATGTGCACTGTTCCTCTCACAGTGTAGTTTCTTAAACCCACCGCTTTTTGGATACCACTGTATATTAAAATCTTCTATCAAATCCCAGTGGATAGTCTTTAGCATTGTCCAGTAATTACAGTACTCTCTAGTTACCTCTGCGAGAGCATCAACATAATCAGTTATTCTCTTATCCTTTATATACCTAGGAATAGTCATATCAATAGAGTCTTTGATATCTTTATCAACTCCTCCCTTCGCACCAAAAGCACCCCCAGAGTATCCTTCTTGTTTCTCTAGGTAATCGCAGGTGTCCCAGAAATCTAAGACACCATCTACTACTGATTCTTCTATCTTCCCACCACCGATGAAACTATAAGGTGCATCGATGTTAATAAATTCAGTCGTCATACACTAAGCATTCTGGTTCTTCTGGATTTTGGTCGCAGAATAGTTCTAATGCGTTAGGGTCATGGTGATCACCAGCTTTGATTTCATCTTTGTGGTGCTCTACATAATCTTCTAAGTCATGTAATTCCGCTTTAGCATGTCTGCGTGCTGCAGGATTTGCTAGTGGGTCGTCAATCAGTGCTTTATCTTTATCTATGTGCTTCTCAATGGATTCCATAGTAATCCTCCTTAACTACGTCAATTATATTTATATTCGCTTTCTTTGTCAAGTGCTTGGAACCGAATCTCGACATAAATGCAACTCTGTAGATATACCAGTCTTTTTATAGGTATGCTTGAGTCCTTTTATGAGATATCTACCACTATATTTCTTATCTAACTTGACATTATCGCTGTTCCTCTCGGTACCAGATTCAGGTATAACAGTCTTAATTACACCACCTGCATATAGTCTGCTATTACCTGGAACTTTAATAGTAAGAGTCAGTGTGTTTATTAGTGCTAATCTAGCTGCAGCATAAGCACCTGTCACCAGTACGTCTTGTGGTTGATTGTCAGCACCATTATTGGGTTGACCTGCTGTCTGTTGTGTATATTTTGGTAAGATCCTAACCTTCATCCTTGTTGGATGATCTTCAGAATATTGTTTTATCTTTTCCTTATCAAATGGTGGTGCTTTCTCTAGTGTAGATGCTTGAGTAAACACTTGTCCAAGAGAAAATACAGTTGGTGGTTGTGATGTACCACCTGCTTTAGATTGATTCTCTGCAGTTTGTATCTGTTTAGAAGTATTCTTAAAGTTCATTGCATAAGTAAATGACTCCATACTAAATGAACGACCTGATTCTCCACCTGCACTAAAGAAATTAGTAGTTGACTTACCAGAGTCAAGATACTTTGTAAATTCTTCACCTGATAATGAATTAGCATATTCTGGTACGGAAGAACCTGCAGGAACGGTTCCAGACTCATACAACCTATCAAATACTGCACTACTAGTGGCTGCAGGATTAGGTATAGCACTCTCTGATATTGCAGGAATTACTATCCCCATAGTGATGTTCTTATATAAACCTGAACGCATCTTATCAAGATGATTCATTCTTTCGGGATATGTGATACTCTCAATACGATAAGAATTATCACCTGATGAAGCTTCTGCAGATCCACCTGGTGTATATGTGTATGTCTCTAATGATTCTTGCTCACATAGATAATCAATACTTTGGAAGTTAAATCCTAAACGATTCTCATAGAATAAAAATCCAGACTGTGTTGTAGTCTTACCACCCTTTCCACCTTTACTCTGACTTCTAACAACTTTATCAGTAACATATGAAATGCAGTCAACTGGTCTCCAGTTTGGTGATATAAAATTAATATTACTATGTGGTTCTATTGCTCCTTTATGTTTAATCTTCTGTGGTGCTTTGAGTTTATGAGCAATTACATACTGTACTGTATCTGGTTTCTGTGCATGAGGACCGAACCCACCAAATGTTCTGTTTGCTTCATTTAGATATACCTCAGGTGATGCACAGTGAAGAATATAAACCTTTGCTCTCTCATTCTTAATGATACTACCAATCTTATAAATCTGTAGATCAGCATCAATCCTAGTCTTTTTAGCATTTCTACTGTTTCTCTGTTCAGGATCTATAGATGCATATGTCTCAAAACATAGCTTAACCATTTCATCACCAAATAGTACATCACCAAACTGTATTGAGTCTAGTAATGTCATATCACAACGCACGAAAGGTGAGTCAATAGTTTCCATCCAAGTAAACTCTGCTATCAGTGCTTTGATATCATACTTCGTATCATTATGTACAACGTAAGCATCTACTAGTTTATAATCTTTTGCTTGTGCTGCCATTAGAACATCTCAACTGGGTCGGATTTGCTATCTGCCATTAACCCATAACGAGTTTGGAAGAAATCATTAGCAGGTGGTTCATAATCATTAGGTATTACAATAGGTGGTGTCTTAGGCATTTCTTGCTCACCACCAGATTGTACTTTATCTGGAAGATTTATTGTATTGACTGATGAACCACCACTCGCATCATTATAAGACATTTCTGCTGCAGATTCTTGACTATTAATGTATCCACCCACATCACGATGTTTTACTGCATCTATATTTACCTTACCACCACCTGCGAATATTCCTAGTTCTGATAATTTATCCATCAATGCAGTACCAGGTGGGAACGCTAGTCCTGCTTCTCTATCTTGTTTACGAGCAGCGAACCACTTATCATCACTTTGTTTTGCTGCATCACTAGAGTTCAGAATAGGTACGAACTGTTGTGGTGGCATCATATTTCTCTTATATAAGATATCCAAAAAGTTCTTATTCTCATAGCCAGGTACTTTCTGCACTCTTTGTACCAGATCTTTCTGGTGGTCTTTCATATCTTCCGTACCAACACTTGCTATTCCGTCTTCGAAATGAGAATATGATTCATCATCTACTATTTCACCATTCCTAGTTACAGTCTTCTCTTTTAATGTTGAGAATGCAACAACTAAGTGTTCAGGCTGAATCTGCCCCATCCTATATCCCATTTGTCCGAAATGAGATATATCTTTATCTTTCCAGTAGTCTGCATACTGTCCACCTTCCTTATATTGTGGGAGTAATCCACCAACACTAAAAGGTACTGAAAATCCTTTACTTGTTGCCTCTGCCATTCTTCGATTAGTAAGACCAGGATTAGTCTTAGTTGCAGGTGTATCAAATGGAACTACAAATGCTCCACCTGCTGCCTTCTTTGGATATCCAACATACTCAGTACCATGACCTATGAAGCTAGTAGACTTACCACCATCTAATGATACAGGATAACCAGACTGAGGACCTGAAATCCAACCACCTGCTGCCTTCTGAGGAAGTGGTGTGACAGCACCCGAATCACGAAGTTGCTGTCGCATTTTATCTAATTGCTCCATGTGACCCTCATCACCTGGCTTTAACACCGTACCATCTGCCAAAGTAACATTGACATTATTATTAGGCATATTGTATGATTTAGAAGTTTTATTATCAAGTTTCTCACTGCTATTATTCTCTTCTTTTCTTGCACCGTCTTCTAATTCATTTTTCTCTTTATTCTCATCCATCTTAGACTTGATACCCCAAGCAAGTAATGCTGTACCTGCTATTGCTGCAGCAAGAGGTCTTCTGGATATAAACCCAACGATTCCTTTAAAGAGACCAAATATACCCTTAAACATTCCTTTAAGATTCTTAACCAATGCACCACTCTTAAATTGTTTTATTACCGTACCAATACCAAGTTTAGCTATACTTACTGGTGCAAACAGTAATCCTAATGCAGTGACAAATTTTATAATACCAAACACACCACCAAAACTTAATGGTTTCTCCATGAACTCCATAAGACCACCAAGTCCCATGTCGATCAAAAAGGTTGCTGTATTGAGTAACCATTTACCTACTGTTCCTATTGCTTCTATAAACTTCTGCGTCTTCTTAATATTACCAGGTTTACTTGCCCATTTCAGTAAACTAAGTCCAACTAGACCTGCGAATAGTTTACCCATGAATCCAACTAGACCACCTAAGAAACCAAATCCAAAGTTTAACTTACCTCCTGTTTCTTCCTCATCTTCTGGTTTAACTACAGGTGCAGGTTTTCCTTCTTGTAACTGCTCTGCTCTCTTATCTGCTGCTAAATTCTGTTTTTGTATTAGTTCTTCTTGCTGCTCTCTTTGTGACTGTGTTAACTCTTCTAACGCTGTAGTCCTTCTTTCCATCAACTCTTGTTGCTGAGATATCTGCTGCTTCATCTGCTCGCCAAATGTCCCAACCATCTTCTCAACGATGATAGCTATGCTATTAGCAGTAGCACCTAGGCTATTAGTTGCTTTAATCAGTGTGGTCATACCACTAGTCTGACCTGCTACAGTCTTGTCACCAATTTTTACAGTGATTCCCGACTTCACCTGAGGTGGAGTCACCATCTTATATAAACGTGCTCTTGGTAAAGTTGCCATTAGTCAGTAATCATTGGAGTTGTTTTGGTATATTGCACCTCAGGTGGAGCACTAGGCACACTCTTCGGAACTATAACCCTTTGATTCACTATCAATATACTATTTCTATTCTTAGCTCTAGTTCTAGGGGTTGAGTTTGCAATTACGTTAACTTGCTCATTCTTTATATTTAGAGTGTTACCACCCATTTTTAACTCAGGCATTGGTTGTGGAACCTGACCACCCTGATTAAACATTGGTACTATACCACCTTTAGACATCTCAAGAGTTTTACCATACTTTGATATCTTCTCTGCATTCGTCATGTTTGCAAATGCTTCATACTCTTTCATGGAAACTTCCTTGCCATTAATATATCCTGTGCCAGTGTCCATATCAAAACGACCTGTAACTCTAGCTTGAGTAGATTCGTCAAAGGTCTCTTCTACTTCCAATGGTTCTGACTTCCAAGGATTTCTTGCAAGTTTTCTACCATCATTCATGATAGGATCTCTGTTCATTTTCTTGGGAATCACTGATGCAATCATTGCTGATAGTCCATCACCAGCTATTTCACCAAGTGCACCACCTGCCATACCAGTAACAAAACCAGGAAATCCACCAAACGGTGCACCAATAGAAAAACCTGCAGTATAACCCGTTAGTCCACCAAGTGCCCGTAAGACTGCGTTGACTGGTGACTCACCAAATACAGTGTAATCAAGTACACCCATCAATGCTGCAATTAGTTTGTCTATACCACCAATACCCTTGGTTGACTTCTTCGCCATTTGCAATCCCTTGCGAAGTTTTAGTAATCCTTTACTCTTCTTCGCACTCTTAAGCATTCCCCTTATACCATCTTTAATCTTCTTAGGATTCTTTGCTAAATCAATTAACTTCTTTATAGTTTTATTCTTTTTAAGAAGTCCATCCATTTTACCCTTCAGATTACTCTTTACCATTTCCACTAACTTCTTAGGGTCTTTTGCTAATTCTGCTATATCTCCTATCTTCTTTGCTACACCTTTACCAAACTCCTTCATCTTCTCCCAGTTCTTACCCATATTCTTGACAAAATCATCTTGCCAATTACTAAGTCTCTTGAGCTGCTTCTGAGTCATATCCTTAGCAAAGTTAAAACCTTTCCCTGCTTTGGTTTTAATCATACTACCTATATTTTTAGTCTTCTGCCACATGCCAGCCACATTCTTACCTAGATCATCTACTTGATTCTTAAATGTATCTGCAGTATTCGTTCCAAATCTCTTTAACTTCTCCATACCAACATTTGCCATTCTGCTTATGTTTGTTGGTCTAAGTCTCCTCATCGTCTTGGATGCGAACGATTGCATATTCTGCAGCGTCCTACCTCCACGAACCTGAAATCTTCTACGCATGTTACGAACACGATCACCAATATTCTTAAACTTCCTAAGTCTAGGTTTCTTAAGTCTTGTACCTGGTCCACCCTGTGCTTCAGCAGCAGTTAATGCAGTACCTAGTGTCTGCATCATCTTCACATCACCAATTAACTTCCATGGAAATAATACTCTAGATGCTAACCAAAGAGATGCGATTCCACCTAATATTTTAAATACACCAAATAAACCCTCAAATGCCTTGCTAAGATTGCTTTGACCAGGATCCTTACTACCAAATATATTACCTATACCAGTCAATATACCATTTAGTCCCATCCCTATGAGACCAGTTGTAAATGTAAATATTGCCTTAAAGAACTTAAGTAAACTCTCTATCTTCTTGACATTAGCAGGATTACCTAACCACTTAAAGAATCCAACACCAACTACTAGTCCAACAACCTTCTTAAGGAACCCAAATACAGGTGAGAGTGACTTAGCAAAACCTTCTAAGAAACCTAGTCTTCTCTTTGGAACCTTCTTAGCTTGTTCTTCACCCTCTTCTTCTGCATTTCCAAGTGCTTCCTGCTGCTTCTCTGCTTCTTTATCTGCTTCTAAATTCTCTTGTTTCTCTTCTTCATCTACCAGTACATCACCAATCTCAAGTTTCTTTTCTTTCTCCTCTTCTATATGTGTAGTCTCTTCTACAAATGAATCTTTTAAGAAATCTAACTGAAACTGCATCATATTTTGCATAGACGCTAGACCTTCACCAATACCTGTTAGCGTATTACCTAATCTATGATACTGAATCTGATGAGCACGCAACTGCTTACTATAAGGTGTCGTTACTCTTATAGGATTAGTTTTAATAAATTTTCTAATCGTTGCTGTCATTAGAGTGATATTTGACCTTTGTTCTCACGCTGCTTTCTACGAGTCTCTTCTTCTTTCAGATACTGTATTAGCAGTGTAACGTAGACATCACGTTCCCATGGGATCATGTTTTCCAATTCTGTTAAACTGTACTTATGATGCTGCATGAGAGCAAAATTAGTCTTAAAATAATTCTCAAGACTGTCGTGCAACATCGCTATGCGAAAAAAGATGCAAGACCCTCCAGTTTAACCTCACTTTCTTTCTTAGTCTTAGGGTTCTTTACTGTAATAGTATGCTCTAGTTTAGGCATAGTCTCAAAGAACTCTTGGATCTTAGAAAATTGATCTTGATTCATGTCACCGATGAATTCTACTGCTTCCTTCTTTGTAAAAGAATCATAGATCTCATCACCTTGATATACTTTATCAATACATGATGCAGATAGTTCGAAGACATCCTCCATTGTGGGTTCATTCTTCATGTTTTGATCGATAAATGCATTGAGAGATGGATATTTCATCTCAATCTTTACATCATCACCAACATCTAGAATCTTTTTATGCTTTCTAGGAACTGTTACCTCGATCTCTTCTAGATCTAAGCTAACATCTACTTGAGTTTTACCATCATCAGGGCATGTTATCTTAAATTCACTGACTTCAGCAACTGCTTTAGCACGAATTCTTAAGAACAAAAACTCAATCTCAAACGTAGCTAGTTTATCAACATCCTTGACATTAGTACATGCTTTGAGGATATTCTTAACTGCTTTTCCCATTTCTTTTTCATCTTGAGTCTCCATTGCTAGGTAAAGCAACTTCTCCTCCTTAACAAGAAATGGTCGGTAACTGACTTTCTTACCACTAACAGGTAATGTGCAGTCATAATCAGGCACTGCAAGTTTTGGTAAAGGCATAATTAAATATAACGATAGAATTATTTAGACACCGAATCGGGAAGGACTAGTAGGCATATTTCCACTAGAATAAGTTTTTGATGGTCCAGTAGCTTTTAATTGATCACGATTAAGTGTATCAAATCTATATCTCTCAAACATTAACTGAACATTTAGACTAAGTAAACTAGTCTCATCGTTGTTTAACTCATAAGTTCCCACATTTGCAGGAAAAACACCATACATCTTATATATTGCACTCGCTTGGTTCAGTCTTTGCTTATATACTTTCTCTGGATCCTCAGCATCGAATGACTGTAAGAATGTATTAGATCCATTCTCCCATTTGATAATCTTAAATTCAGTAACGTAATCATCATAGAATCCAACAGTATTATCAGCATCTGATGCTACGCAGTGGCACCATCTCTCAAAATAATCTCTATGAACCTGATCCTTAGTAACTAAAAAACTAATCTCAGTTTCTGATGCAGTCTGACCAGTACCGAAACGACGAATCATTCCATGGTTATTGACTTCACCAGTAGTGACTGCTCTACTTGGGACTGTGACGCTATTTGCAAATAAACTCATTCCTATCATAAGATTAGTGCCATTATTATCCTCTGGTCTCCACCGTGTTGGTGACCCTGCACTTAAACATGGTGGTAATGCAAAGCTAATCTCATATAGATTACTCTTCGCAGGTTCGTACGACCCAATGTTAACTGCTTCCTTAAAAGCGGTAAAACTGTTAGGACTGTATGAAATACCTGATAAGGTCATAATTTACTCCATATGAAACTGCTAGGAATATCAATCCATCTACTACCAACAGAAGTATAAAACTTTTCTACTGGTAACGGAACCATATCTACAAACTCTTCCCTAGGTACTACTTTAATATTAGTAGCATTAGACATAAAGTATTTATGATGGCACTGCATAGGATATTGCAAACCACCATTACCCCACGTTTTTGCTACTGATTGACGCATTTCTGGTCTTAGATAATGTAGATTACCACCCTCGAACTGTAGTAATCCTGCATCATTCTGCATAATTTGTACCATAGGGAATGCATCATACCATGGTAACTTCTGTGCAGGTGTGGATGGACTATAGTTAAAGAATACTATATCACCTTGACTAAAACCACCTGTATAGTCACCCAACTGCTGAAATAACTGGGATCTATACCATTCTTTAGTCTTAGGTGCACCCTGTGTAGAGTCTTTTATGGTTGTAAATACACTCATACCTTTAATTCTTTCTCTGTAAGTATTATGAAATTCATCCTACGATCCTTACAATATTCATCTGCTGCCTTCCATTTAGCGTCATTTATCACAAATGTCTTTACTTCTGATAAATACTTCTTGGTGATACGTTTTTTACGTTTCGGTTCTTGAGTCTGAACAAAAGGTTTGACCTCAATGATATTTTTTGATAACTTTCCTGCTCTCGTTCTTGTTTTAACGTAGAAATCGGGAAAATAACGATGAACACGATTATCCACGGGACTACGATAAGGTATAATAATCTCTTCACTGCCCCACTCCAATACATTTTCGTTGTTGTCGCACCACACCATAAACTTTCTTTCCCATAAAGACCTATAAATAATATTGGTGGGATCACCT
>MDTG01334303.1_pt1 | contig 10233 bp, 10 predicted proteins | sample 811421 | NCBI WGS metagenome assembly MDTG01 (sample SAMN05326645, study PRJNA326480) | marine metagenome | isolation source: seawater | place: Pacific Ocean: South East | collected 2011 | reverse complement strand
TAAACCACAGGTTTGCTAAACCTGCGAAGGAAGTAATTCCTTCCGAGGGTTCGAATCCCTCTCTCTCCGCCATATAATTATTATGTTTTTTGGAAGTATTCCTGCTGTAATCACCCCATTTAAAAATAACGAAATAGATTACGGCTCATTAACAAAGATTATTGAATTTTTAATCACTAATAATTCAAATGGGATAGTGCCTTGTGGAACTACTGGAGAATCTCCAACCCTGTCACATAGTGAACATAAAAAAATTATAGAAGAAACAATCAGAGTAGCTGATAAGAGAATACCAGTAATCGCTGGAACTGGATCAAATAATACAATCGAAGCAATTGAATATACAAAACATGCTGAAGAGGCTGGGGCAGATGCAGCTTTAGTTGTTACGCCTTATTATAACAAACCTACTCAAGATGGACTTTATAACCATTTTAAAATTATAGCTGAAAATACTTCACTGCCTATAATAATTTATAACATTCCTGGCAGATCAATTGTAGATATGTCTATTGAAACTATGGTAAAATTATCAAAAATAACAAATATCATTGGAGTTAAAGATGCTACGAATGATTTATTTAGACCAGTATTAACAAAAAAAATAATGAATTCAGATTTTTGCTATTTATCTGGTGAAGACGGTACGGCTTTAGCTTATTTAGCTCAAGGTGGGCATGGATGCATTTCTGTTACAGCAAATATAGCACCAGAATTATGTTCCCAAATGCATAGTAATTGGAGAAATGGTAATATTAAGGAAGCACAAGAAATAAATTTAAAACTTTCTAGTCTTCACAATTCTTTATTTGCTGAGTCTAGTCCTGGTCCGGTTAAATATGCTGCATCATTACTAGGATTATGTTCATCTGAAACTCGTTTACCATTAGTTGAAATTAGTGATATTACAAAAAAACTAGTAAAAAATTGCTTAAAAGAAAATAATCTTATTTAAATGAAAATTATAGCCGCTAACAAGCGTGCAACATTTGATTATACATTTAATCAAAAAATAGATGCAGGAATTGTTTTAACAGGTTCTGAAGTAAAATCTTTAAGAGTTAATACAGGCTCTATTCGAAGTTCTTATATTATAGAAAAAGAGGGTGAATTATGGTTGTCAAATTGTTTTATAAAAAAATATAATAATACTCATAATCAAAATTATAACCCAAATAGAGATAGAAAACTTCTTATTACAAAAAAAGATTTAAACAAAGTGATAGGGCTTATTAATAAAGGAGGAATGTCTATAATACCAATTTCACTATATTTTAGTGACAAGGGACTCGCAAAATTGCAGTTCGGTATCGGCAAAGGGAAAAAAAAATACGATAAAAGGCAATCAATCAAAGAAAAAGATTGGAATATTAAAAAAGAAAGATTGATTAAAAACAATTAATTTGTTTACTTTTCAATTTTGATAACTATAAGCCTTTTATGGCAAGGATTACTGTAGAAGATTGTATTGATAAATTCCCTAGTAGATTTGAATTAGTTTTAGTAGCATCAAATAGAGCTAGAAAATTGCATTCTGGAGAGACGCCGACTTTGGATAAAGATAATGATAAAAATACAGTAATAGCACTCCGAGAGATTGCTAAGGAAACATTGACTGTTGATGAACTAAGAAATGACCTCGTAGAAGAATACCAAACAGCTACTTTTTCTGAAGACGAAGAATTAAACGAACTAGATGAAGATAATGTTGATAACGCTAACTTGGACAACAATTTAATAGCTGAGAACAACTTATCTGAAGATGAAAATGAAGGCAATGGTGATAGTAATCAAGAAACATTTTCAACTGAAGATTTAGTTGAAGATGATGGTAACGAAAATACTTTATCTGCTGAATCTACAGTGGAAGATGATATTTCTGAAAATAAAGATGACTTTAATCAAAATCAGCAAGATACTTAAAAAAAATAAAATATTAGAACCAAACTTATAATTTCTTTTTTATGATTAAAGAGATATTTAAAGAATTAGATAAACTTACTTATTATTTAAAAACTGAAGAAAAGAATAAAGTTCAAAATGCACTTAAACTAAGTGAAAACGCTCACAGTAATCAACTTAGAAAATCAGGAGATCCTTTTATAATACATCCCTTGGAGGTTGCTAAAATTCTAACATCTATTAAGCTAGATGGAGACTCTATAACGGCAGGATTACTTCATGATACTGTAGAGGATACAAATTTAAGTATAGAAGAAATTAATAAAATATTTGGAAAACAAATATCTGAATTAGTTCAAGGATTAACTAAGATAAGTAAATATTCTCTTAAAGTTAATAATCAAAAATTTGGAGAGAATTATAAAAAATTAATTTTGGCGACAACTAAAGATTTGAGAGTTATTTTAGTAAAATTAGCTGACAGACTTCATAATATGAGGACATTAAATTTTATCGAGGACAATAATAAAAAAACAAATATAGCTTTAGAAACCCTTGAAGTTTATGCTCCATTAGCACAAAGATTGGGGATGAAGGAATGGCAGGATGAATTGGAAGATCGTTCTTTTGAAGTAATTAATCCTGATGCCAGACAATCTATTATTGATAGAGTTCAGTATCTTAATACGAAAGATGGAAATATTATTGATGAAATTAGATATGAGCTAAAAAAAATTTTTTTACAGGAAGATATTGTTTGTAAAATTGATGGAAGAATAAAATCTGCCTTTTCGATTTGGAATAAAATAAAAAATAAAAATATATCTTTTGAGCAGTTGTCAGATGTAATGGCTTTTAGAGTAATAACTAATTCTACTAGAGAATGTTATAGGTGTCTTGGCATAATACATAGACGTTTTCCATACATACAAGGAAGATTTAAGGACTTCATTTCTGCACCAAAATCAAATGGATATAGAGCTCTACATTCATCAGTTATGGGGCCAAAAAATAAAAAAATTGAAATTCAATTTCGTTCAAATGTTATGGATCAAATAGCTGATTATGGAGTTGCTGCGCATTGGAAATACAAAGACCCGAAAAAAATTAAAGAAAAAGATGCAAAGGAATATATGTGGGTTCATGATCTTATTGATTCTATGAATACTTCAAGCTCCCAAGATGAATTGATTGAAAACTCAAAACTTAAAGTTTTTCAAAACGATATATATGTATTCACACCAAAAGGTGATGTAATTGAACTTCCTAAAAATGCAACCTCGATTGACTTTGCTTATTCAATTCATAGTCAAGTTGGTGATAAATGTGTTGCTGCAAAAATAAATGAAAAACTGCAACCATTAAAAACTATTTTAAAAAATGGAGATCAAATAGAAATAATAACTTCTGAAACATCTCAACCGTCTCCACTTTGGCAAAGATTTGCTGTCACTACAAAAGTAAAATCTCAATTGAGAAGATTTTTTAGATCTAAGAAAAAAGATGAGTATATTAAATTTGGAAGGGAAATTCTTATTAATTTTTTACAAGAAGAAAATTATGAGTTAAACTCAGGAATTGAAGAAAAAATTAAACAAACATTCAAAATTAAATCTATTAATGATATGTATGAGTTACTAGGATCTGGATCAATTACTGCTGCTTCAGTACTAAAAAAAATATATCCTGAATATAATTACAATTCTAATGTAAAATTCAATCAGGGCTCAAATAATGCAGTTGAATTAAAGGGTTTAACAGCAGGAATGTCATATCATTTAGCGGGTTGTTGTTCCCCTATTAAGGGAGACAATATAGTTGGTATAGTTACAGCTGGAATTGGTGTTGCTGTTCATACAGTTGATTGTCAAACTCTTACTTCTTATGAAGATACGGCAGATAGATGGTTAAATATATCTTGGGATTTAAAGACTAACCTTAATTCACTCTCAAATGCACGTATTGTGGTAGTTCTTCATAATAAACCTGGAAGCTTAGGTAAGGTAACAACTGTAATTGCCAAAAATAATGGTAATATATCTAATATTAATTTTTCAGTTAGAAAAATTGATTTTTTCGAAATAATAATTGATATCGAAGTAAGAGATGCTAATCATTTAGAAAATATAATTGCAGCACTGAGAATGGAATCCGAAGTTAGTTCATTAGAGAGATTAAAAGGCTAATTTATGATATATGGAATTGGTACTGATATCATTGATATTAGAAGAATTAGAAGAGTCATAAGCAAATATGGTAACAGATTTAAAAAGAAATGTTTTCATAAGAATGAAATTTTAAGATCAGAAAAAAGACTAAATTCTGTAGAATCTTATGCAAAAAGATACGCAGCGAAAGAAGCATGTGCAAAAGCGCTAGGAACTGGTTTAGCAAGAGGCATATTTTGGAAAGACATTGAAATCAAAAATAATAAACATGGAAAACCATATATAGTTTTGCATAATAATGCTAAAAATTTTATCAAATCTTTTAATAATAGTTCATATAAAATCGAATTATCTTTATCTGATGAAAAAGAATTTGCACTTGCAAACGTAATAATATTTAAATGAGAATAAGAAATAAGTTTATTAATAATATAATTTCAATATTTGCAGCTATTCTAGTAGCCATACTTATTCGATCTCTTTTGTTTGAGCCATTCAATATACCTTCGGGTTCTATGAAGCCAAATTTACTTGTTGGTGATTTTATTTTTGTCTCTAAATATTCTTACGGATATTCAAGACATTCTTTTCCATTTTCATTAGGTGACTCTAAAGGTAATATTTTTAATGGAAAAATATTTTCTAAAGAACCTAAACGAGGAGATATTGTTGTTTTTAAAACTCCAGAAAATAATAGAACAGACTATATTAAAAGAGTAATAGGTTTACCTGGAGATAAAATTAAAATTACAAATGGTGATTTATATTTAAATGGAGATAAAATTTTTAGAAAAAAAATTGATGATTTTATTGACAAACAAGACAATCAAATAGAAATTAACAATGGTAGAAGAAGACAATATTTAGAATATTTTTATGATCAAAAGATAAAAATTTTAGATATTACAGATTATACATTTGCAGATAATACTAATACTTTCAAAGTTCCTGAAAATAATTTTTTTGTAATGGGGGATAATAGAGATAATTCACAAGACAGTAGGTTCAGTACTGTGGGATTCATACCTTTTGAAAATATTGTAGGCAGAGCTCAGTTTATATTTTTTTCTTTAGAAAATTCTAGATTTTTAGAAATTTGGAAATGGCCAACATCTATTAGATACGATAGGTTATTTCAAAAAATTAAATGATTAAAAAAAATTTATTACAAAGTTTTGAAAAAAAAATAGAATATAAATTTAAAAACAAGGAGCTTTTAGAACAATCATTAACTCATCCTAGTTTTTATAATGAATTAAATAATAATAAAAAAAATCATAGTCAATTTGAAAGATTTGAATTTTTAGGTGACAGAGTTCTAGGTTTAATTGTGGCTTCATTATTATTTAATAAACATAAGCAACTTAATGAAGGTGATTTATCAAAAAAATTTTCATATTTTGTTCAAAAAAATTTTTTATATAAGATTTCATTAGAACTAAAGTTAGATAAAATTCTACAATATGATTTTAAAAAAAATAATAAAAAAATGTTGATCTCAATATATTCAGATACAGTTGAGTCAATACTAGGTGCTATATTTGTAGATGGTGGATATACATCATCTTATAAGTTTGTTAAAAAATTTTGGTATTCACACCTTGATATTAAAATTTCAAAAACACAAGATCCAAAAACAACTTTACAAGAAATATCTCAACAAAAGTCTAAAAAACTACCTGAGTATAAGCTTGTCAAAAAAAAGGGACCTCCACATTCTCCATCATTTACAATAGTTTTAGAAGTATTGGGTTTAAAAAAAATTGAAGCTGAAGGATCTTCAATACGTGAAGCAGAAAAAAAATCAGCTATTATGGCTCTTAAACTTTTAGATGAAAAAAAAATTACTTAAAATTTGCATTGTAGGAAATACAAATGCAGGTAAATCAACATTATTAAATAATATAGTTGGAGAAACTTTATCAATAATAAATAAAAAAATAAACACCACAGAAGACTTGATATCGGGAATTGTAAATTTAGATAATAGTCAATTAATTTTTTATGATACTCCAGGATTAAGTCATATTAAAAATATTAATAAAAATAAATTAAAGAGAAATTTATGGGACGGCCTAAATCAAGCAGATATAATCGTTTATTTAACAGACGTTAAAAAATATAGTATTAATGAGGTAATAAGAAATTTAACAAAATTGAATGAATTAAAAAAAGAAATTATTTTTGTTTTTAATAAAAATGATTTAGTTGACAAAAAATCTATTTTACCAAAAATAAAGGAAATTGATAATTTATTAAAAATTGGTAATCCATTTTTTTCTATTTCAGCGAAAAAGAGTTTAGGAATACTAAATCTTAAAAAATATTTGTTAACAAAAGCATATTTTAGTAATTGGATATATGAAAATAATGAATTGTCGAATAAAGATGATATTTTTATAACAAATGAAATTACTCGGAATAATATTCTGACACTTATACATAAAGAGATACCTTACAATGTAAAAGTATCAAACAAAGTATTTAAATATTTAAAAAATGGTGATTTAAAAATAAAACAAGAAATATCAATTGAAAATATTAGATACAAGAAGATTATTTTAGGAAAGAATGGAGAAAAAATAAAGGAAATAAGGGTAAGAAGTCAAAATCAAATTAATAAAATATTTAAATCAAAAATTCATTTATATTTAAATGTAATTAAATCAAATGTTGAAAAAATATAAAGGTATATTACTATTTAAAAAAATACATAAAGATAATGATTTATTTATAAAATTTTTATCTGAAACTGATGAATTAATTAATGGAATTGTTTATGGCGGGTTATCAAATAAAAAAAGAAATATATTTCAAATAGGTTTTTATCTAAATATTGAAGTTAAATATATCAATAATAAACCAGCATCAATTTCAGGAGAATTATCTGAGCCATTTATATCTAGTATACTCAATAATAAATATAAAATAAATTGCTTAATGAGTATTACTTCACTTATTAATATCTCAATAATCGAAGGTCAAAAAGTTAAAGATATTTTCAAAATTTCAAATGATTTTTTATCAAAAATGATAGTTAAAAAAAAATGGTTACGTGAATATTTTATATTTTTATTTAATTTATTAAAAATTATTGGATATGAAATTGATTATTTAAATAACAAAAACAAATATTTCGACTTAATTGACCTTCAATTTATGGATTATAATTCAAACAATTCAATTATTTTTCCACATAATTTTTTTGCAAATAATCAAACAAAGATAGATATTGTAATAGTTTATCAATTATTTGAAATATTTGAAAAAGTTTACATTCAGAATCATTTATCAAATTTCAATCTTAATTTGCCAAATCAGTATCATTTATTTAAGAGACTAATAATTCAAAAATTAAAACAGCAATGAGTAAAATCTTTAATGAAAAACTTGAAAATATATTAAGTCAAAAATATTTGTCTTATGCAATATCAACTATAGTTTCAAGATCTTTACCAGATGTTAGAGATGGCTTAAAACCAGTTCATAGAAGAATTTTATTTTCAATGTATCAATTAAAACTTTTTGATAATTCTGCTTATAAAAAATCTGCAAGAATTGTAGGTGATGTAATGGGTAAGTTTCATCCTCATGGCGATCAAGCTATCTATGATAGTTTAGTTAGAATGGCTCAAGAATTTTCAACTCGAATTAAGTTAATAGATGGGCAGGGTAACTTTGGAAATATAGATGGAGATAATGCTGCCGCGATGAGATACACTGAAGCAAGATTAGAAAAATATTCAAATTATTTTTTTGACGGCCTAGAGGAAAATTCTGTCGATTATAAAGAAAACTATGATGGTCAAAATTTAGAACCGGAGGTCATGCCTTCAAAGCTTCCCAACATTTTAATAAATGGTGCAATGGGAATAGCTGTAGGAATGGCAACTAATATACCTCCTCATAATGTTGCGGAACTTATAAATTGCTTGTTAATTCTAATTAAGGACCCAAAATCTAGTACTTCTAAAATATTAAAAATTTTAAAAGGTCCAGATTTTCCAACTGGAGGTGAGGTTATATTAAATTTAAATGATAAAAAAGAAATTTATTCTAAGGGAAGAGGTTCATTTATTATAAATTCTAAATGGATAAAAGAAGATTTAAAAAATGGATTGTATCAATTAGTTATTACTGAAATTCCATATCAGGTTAATAAAACTAAAATAATTGAACAAATAGCAAATTTGATTAATTTAAAAAAACTACCATTAGATGATGTATTAGATGAATCTGATGAAAATATCAGAATTGTTTTAAGGCCAAAAAATAGAAATATTGACTCTAAAAAATTAGTCGATCTTTGCTTCAAATTAACAGATTTATCAATAAAATTTTCATGTAATTTTAATGTACTCATTAATGGTATAGAGCCAAAGCAAATAGGATTAAATGAAATACTTTTAAATTTCTTAAATTATAGAAAATTAACAATAAAAAGAAAATCTAATTTCAATATAAATAAAATTAAAAACAGATTAGAAATATTAGAAGGTTATCAAATAGTTTTTAAATACCTTGATAGGATTATTAAAATTATAAGAACCAAAGATAATCCAAAAAAAGAATTAATTAAACATTTTAAATTAACAGAACTCCAATCTGAATCTATTTTATCTATGAGACTTGGATCTCTGAAAAAAATTGATGAAAAAAATCTGATCAATGATATTGCCAACCTTAATAAAGAGTTAAAAAATTTAAAAAAATTAGTTACTGATAAAAATATACTTAATGATTATATTTCAAATGAACTTGAAAATATTTTAGATGAGATTGATACAAAAATTAAAGAAAGAAAGTCTACCGTTCTAAGTGAAACAAATTATAACGCCAACGTTGACGTAGATGAATTTAAAGAAATAGAAAAATATACTGTAATTATAAATAAAGATTATAATCTTAAACGGATTAAATATCATTATGAAAATGAAGAATTAAAGAAAAATAATAATGATATACTTTATTCAGTTAAATTAAAATCTAATCAAAAATTGATGCTTTTTGTATCTTCTGGAAAGATATTTTCTATAGATCCAAATGATATTCCAGGAGGTAATTCTAATCCTAAATCATTTATCTATTTTGTCGATAGTATTCCAAATGATAAAGTTGTTGGCATGTTTTCATCTGAACATGAAAAAATTCTTGCTGCATCAAGAAATGGCAAAGGTTTTATAAGTAATATAAAACAACTTAATACTAATCAAAGAAAGGGAAGGCAGTTTTTTAATCTTAAAAATAATGATTCTGTAATAAAAGTAATTTTACTTAAAAAATCGCATATTATTTGTGTTTCAAAACTTCAAAAAATGCTTGTTTTTGAGGTTAAATCTATTCCTGAGTTATTAAAGGGAGTTGGAGTTCAGCTAATTAAAATTAAAGATAAGGATTATCTATCAGATATTAATGATATTAATCCTCAAGAAGGACTTGAATGGACTATCGGTTCAAAAAAAAGAAAGTTAGATAAAATTGATTCTTGGATTGGAAAAAGAGCTCAAACTGGCAAAAAAATACCTAAATTTTTTAATAAAAATTTAAAATTTAGTGAATAAATACTTTTATTATTATTCTATTTGTTTAAAAATATTTTATGACAAATACTAATCTAAATACACAATCTGTGTTATCTATGAAGGGTGAAGGTTATTACTCTCAAAAAACAGTTGGTGCAAAAAATGCAATTGATAAAGTAGAAATTTTAATTGAAGAGGCTCTTAAAAAAATACCAAAAAAAGAAATATTAAGAATTGCTGATTATGGCAGTGCTGATGGTGGTACAAGTCAGGAAATGTGGTTTAATATTATAGAAAAAATTAAAAGTTCTGGTGATAACAGACAAATTGAGATTTTATATACTGATCTAGCTTCTAATGATTTTTCAGTTTTATTTCGATTAATGCAAGGCATGCAAGGTAATTCAGATTTTGCTTATCAAAAAAAATTTGAAAATGTTTTTGTTCATGGCTGTGGAACTGGTTTTCATCAACAATTAATGACTAATAATAGTTTATCTCTTGGATTTTCTGCTACCGCAATGCATTATGTTTCAGAGAGACCTTGCCTAATAAGAGATCATGTTCATATGGTTGGTTCAAATGAGGATGAAAAAGCACAATTTAAAAAACAAGCTCTCAAAGATTGGGAAACAATTTTA